>Ga0222672_1000380_pt1 | contig 18761 bp, 15 predicted proteins | sample AntAcemetagen799_FD_179810 | JGI IMG/M metagenome (GOLD analysis project Ga0222672, IMG submission 179810) | Saline water microbial communities from Ace Lake, Antarctica - #799 | ecosystem: Environmental > Aquatic > Non-marine Saline and Alkaline > Saline | place: Antarctica: Ace Lake...
AAAGAAATAGCCAGCCTCTAATTGTGCATTATCATCACTGTCTGAGCCATGCACTGCGTTGTCTTCTATTGATTTACCGTACATTTTACGTATTGTGTCGTCTGCAGCTTCCGCTGGATTTGTGGCGCCAATATAGGTGCGAAATTCATCAACAGCATTGTCTTTTTCCAGCATAGCCGCTACTATTGGGCCTGAACTCATTGATTTTACTAGGCTTCCAAAGAAAGGCCTTTCCTTGTGAATTGAATAAAACTGCTCAGCTTGTTCTCTGCTTAAACGTGTCATTTTTAAGGCTTTGATTTTAAATCCGCCTGCTGTAATTTTCGCTAAAATGGCTGCAGCATGTCCGTCTGCTACAGCAGCTGGCTTAACCATTGTAAATGTGATACTTCCGCTCATATAACTGGATATTTTTTGATATTTGACTGCAAAAGTACAGCTTTTATTATATTTATTGAGTCTTAATAGATTTAGCTATGGGAAAAAACAAGAAAAGTTTCCCGCAGATAGCGCAGATCAACGCAGAAAAGAGTCAGCGGAATCTGCGGGAGAAGAAAACGAGAACAATGTCCCGCTGATCTTGCGAATAAATGCGGATGAAGAGTTTCCCGCTGATATCGCAGATTTACTCAGAAGAAAAGTTTCCCGCAGATTTCGCGGATAAACGCAGATGAAGAGTCTTCCGCAGATAACATAGATAAACGCAGAATAAAAATCGGCGAAAAACTTCAAGATCTGCGGGAGAAATTAGCAATTGGCGAGAATCAGCGAGCAAGACAATTTTATAAACGAAAAAATTCTAACAAATTGTAAAACTGTAAATGGATCGGGTGTTCTGAAATCCGGCCAATAATTGTTATAACCTGATTTATGATTAGTTTTGTAGCTTAAATGAAAGTATAATTTATGGATAAAATACTGGTATTAAAGGGAATAGAAAAGATCCTTGAAAGTCCACAGCATATCGCTATAACAGTACATACTAATCCTGATGGTGATGCAATAGGTTCTGCATTAGCGCTTTATCATTTTTTGAGGAAATTCAATCATCAGGTAAAAATCATAGCTCCAAATCAGTTTCCCGATTTTTTGGCTTGGCTTCCTGGGGCCGAAGACATTCTTATTTTTGAGCAAGATGCTAAGGCCTGCCGGACAGTTTTGGAAGAAGCGTCGTTATTATTCTGTTTGGATTTCAACGCGTTAAGTCGTTCAGGTGCTTTACAGGATGACCTTAAAAAACTTGAAATTCCACGTTTGTTAATTGATCATCATCGCGAACCTGAAACAGAATCCTTTGTTTACTGTTATTCAGATACTTCTGTTTCTAGTACGGCAGAACTGATTTATGAACTTATTGCGTATTACGATTTTGAAAAATATGCTGACAACGCCATTGCACAGGCTTTGTTTACGGGAATTATGACCGATACTGGCTCCTTCAGTCATTCAATAAACAGGCCTGAAACCTTTGAAATTACTGCAAAGCTAATTCGATCAGGTCTTGATGCAGTAAGGGTTCATCAATTGGTATATGATACATTTTCAGAAAGTCGCTTACGCTTGCTCGGCCATGCAATAAGCAATTGTATGCTCGTTTTTGATGAATATGCCACAGCCATAATTCAACTTTCAAGAGAAGATTTGCAGAAATATAACTTCCAGATTGGTGATACAGAAGGTGTTGTGAATTATCCACTTTCTATGAAAAAAATTAATATGGCCGTATTAGTAACGGAGAAAAAAGATACAATTCGCTTTTCTTTCCGTTCTAAAGGTGGTTTTTCGGTGCATGAATTAGCTAAAGAACACTTTAACGGAGGCGGGCATAAAAATGCTTCAGGTGGAAGTATGAAAACAGATTTGAAAGCAGCTGTAAGTAAGTTAATTTCTGTTTTGCCAAATTACAGAGAAGATTTACTCAATAGTATTTAAAATGTTTAAATACAGTAGATTATACTTTATAAATTTGGGTTTTTTGCTGTTTTTATGTGGCTTGCAAGCTTGCCATAGTGAGCAGAAAAGCAAAGTCAATCAACCGGAAATTGACCAGCAAATCTTGCAAGAATCTTTGGAAAATATCAACCGAAAGCTTGTGCTGGAAGAGGCTGCTGCCATTGATGCTTATGCAAAACGGCATGGTTTACAGACTATTAAAACTGGCTCAGGCTTGCAGTTTGTGGTTATTAAACATGGTGCAGGTGATTCCATTAGAAAAGGAGAAGTGATTCGTTTTAAATATGTTACAAAATTATTGTCGGGAGATATTGTTTATAGTTCTGAGATGTCTGGATTAAAGCAATTTGTTGTGGGCAAAGGTGGAGTAGAAGCTGGTCTGGAAGAGGCTGTTTTACATCTAAAACACGGCGACGCTGCTATAATTATCTTACCTTCGCACCTTGCTTTTGGACTTCTGGGAGACCAAAAAATGATTCCTTCCAGAAGTACTGTAATTTATGAGATTGAAATTATTGAAAATCAATAGCTTGAGTGCTTTTGCTGTAAAATGATAATTATGTAGTAGCATCTGATGCAGAATGAAGTTAGAGATTACAATCAGGAATACTAAAATCAAAATTTATAAATAAATGAAAATCAAATTTTTAACGACTTTGTTAAGCTTTTTCTTTTTAATTATTGCTAGCAGTTGTCAGTCAGACGGGCAGCAAAAGTATAAAACAGCAGAAAGCGGTCTTACTTATAAACTTCACGAAAGTTTCCCTGAAAATACTAAGCCTCAGCTGACGGATATTGTTGAGATATCTATGCTTTATACGGTGAATGATTCCGTTATTTTCGATAGTAAAAAGATGGATAGAGAGATGCGTTTTCCACTTACAAAACCTGTGTTTCCTGGTGATTTTTACGAAGGTATCGCATTTTTGCACAAAGGTGATTCAGCGAGTTTTTTAATGCCTGCCGAACAGGTGTTTTTAGATATTTTTAAGGTTAAAAGCTTGCCTCCTTTCGTGAAAGAAGGCGATAAAATGCGTTTTGACATCCGTTTAAAAAACTTTTTGACTGCTGCTGATTATGAAGCAGAGCAACGCCAAAAAGCGATGATGGAAGAACAGTTTTCAGCTGAAAAAATGCATAAATTCCTTGATAAACAGCAAATTACTGTAGAACCAACAGCTTCAGGCTTAGTTTTTGTTATGCAACAAAGCGGAAAAGGAAAAGTAGCCAAAGCAGGGCAAACCGTTAAGGTTCACTACACAGGTCGTTTAACAGACGGTACTGTCTTTGATTCATCCATTGAACGCGGCGAACCGATTGAGTTTGTATTGGGCGAAGGGAAAGTAATTAGAGGTTGGGACGAAGGTATCGCTATGATGAAAAAAGGTGGAAAAGCCCTACTTGTAATTCCTTATGACTTGGCTTATGGCCAGCGTGCTGTGGGCAATATTCCTGCTTTTAGTCCACTTGTTTTTGATGTGGAACTGGTCGATATCAGTAAGTAGAATTTTCAAATAAAGTAAATAAATTGATTTAAAAACAAAACTATTTTTATGAAAAAGAAGTTGATTTTTGGCATCGTTATGTCACTTGGTATGCTGTCAATCTTTAGTGTTTCCTGCTCGCGCTCACCCTATCCCGGGTTTGAGGCTGCTGAAGGTGGAGTGTATATCAAATATCACGAAAAAGGTGATGCCACAGAAACGGCTGTATTAAATGACATTGTTACGCTTCAAATGAAGTATTATTTGGAAGACACGACCTTGTTTGAGAGTGCTATGCTTCAGGAGCCTTTGCGTTTTCCAATGATTGAACCTACTTTTGAAGGCGATTTGTATGCAGCACTTTTGCAATTGCATATAGGTGATTCAGCTACAATTGTTGTTCCGGCTGACTCATTTTACCTTGTTACTGCTGGTGTTCCCGAGTTACCAGAATTCATTACTCCAGGAAGTCCTATGTATTTTGATGTCAGGATGTTATCTATTCAAACAGAAGATGAAGCCCTTGCTGAAGAGCGTGAATTACTTGCTCAAATGAAGGAAGAAGAACAGCTTTTACTGACAGATTATATCAAGTCGTTGGGTGATAAAGTTGAGAAAAAGGAATCTGGTTTGTACATTATTCAAGAGAAACAAGGAAAAGGTCGTCTGCCTAAAGTTGGTGATGTTTTACGCCTTCATTTTAGCGTAGCTACGATTGATGGCATGGAGTTGTTTTCTACTTTTAACCGTGAGCCTATGGATATTCCTTTTGGTGAACAGTTTGATACAGAAGGTTTTGACGAAGGTATAAGTTATTTGAAAAAAGGTGGAAAACTCAAAATGATTGTGCCTTCTAATTTGGCTTTTGATAGTGTAGGACGTGGACAAATGGTTCCGCCTTATTCCACACTGATTTACGAAGCAGAATTGCTCGAAGTCCTATCGAAAGAGACTATTGAGCGAGAGAAAGCAGCTCAGCTTAAAGCAGAAGAAGCCAAAGCTGGGAAAGCGAAAATAGGAGAAGCCGCCAAAATTCAGGCGTATATAATACGCGAAAATGTATCTGTTGCACCTTCAGCTTCAGGGCTTTATTTTATTGAAGAAGAAGCTGGCACTGGTGCTCAGGCCGAAGCTGGTAAAGAAGTAAAAGTGCACTATACCTTATACAATATCGAAGGCAGGCAATTGCAGTCGTCATTGGATGGTGGACAGCCTTTTAGCTTTACGCTGGGGCAAGGTCAGGTTATTCAAGGCTGGGACGAAGGAATTGCCATGATGAAAGCTGGTGGAAAAGCTACTTTACTTGTACCTTCATCATTGGCTTATGGCGCTACTGCCAGAGGTGAGGATATTCCGGCATACTCACCACTAGTGTTTAAAGTAGAATTGTTGGAGGTAGTTGAATAGATAAATTCAACCAATGAGATATAAAAAAACCGCTTTTAAGCGGTTTTTTTTATGGAAAAAAATTCTTGATTTTTAATTCTAAGTCGTAAGGTTTATAGGGCTTTGTCAGAAAATCGCTCATGCCAGCTTCCATGCAGTTACGTTTGTCCTGATCCATCGCAAAAGCAGTTACGGCAACGATAGGGATGGGATTTTGAACCTTATTATTCTTTTCGTGCTGGCGTATGGCTACTGTGGCTTCAATACCATTCATCTCAGGCATTTGAATGTCCATAAGTATGAGGTCAAAATTTCCTTCTTTAAACTTATTCAGCCCAATTAATCCATTTTCAGCAAGTTCGTATGAATATCCCAGGCGTCGAATTACTGCGATGGCAAACTTCTGGTTTAACTCATTATCCTCTACCAGGAGAATCTTCAATTTATCGTTAACTTCTGATTTTTCCACGCTTCAATGCCCTATTTTGTAGCTTTGTTTGTTATTTTTTGTCTTAAAAAGTAATTTACTTACGCCTTAAGCGAAAACAAAAGTACTAAAATTATTAGCTATATGGATAACTCTGTTATTTTTTTGTATTTGTTTTCCCTTAACTTATTTCGAATGATAGATTTAATTAATTAAATATCAGCATTTAAGGTTTGTATTGATTCTATTAGAAGTGCCAACTCTTCCGGTTTCATTGGTTTCGCAATATAGCCGTTGAATCCCTCACGCAAAAAGCGTTCCTTATCACCGGCCATTCCGTATGCTGTTTGGGCTACAAAAGGTGTTTGGGCATAAATGCTGTAGTTCTCTTTAATAAAATACATCAACTTTACGCCATCCCATGGTGCAGGCAGGTTTATGTCCATAAAGAAGAGATCGAAATAGTTGTCTTCCTCAATACTTTGAAGAACAGATTTTAAGGCTATTTTTCCATCAGCAGCTAGCTCAACTTGCCCGTATTTTTTGAGAAGCTGTGATAAGACAATTAAATTAGACCTATCATCCTCTACCAAAAGAATTCGTAATTTTTTTGTAACAAATCCTTTGGGTTTTGCTGGTAATGAGGTGTATACGATTTCTTTATTCGCCTCTTTTTCAGCTTGTGGCAGATAAATAGTGATGCTTGTTCCTTTGGTTTTTTTCGAGAAGATTTCTAGCCTTCCACCCAGCAAATCAATTAGGCGTTTGGCCAATGGAAGTCCAAGTCCGGCTCCTTGATATTGCTTGGAATAGCTTTGGTTATCTTGCCTGAATGGCTCAAATATTTGTGCTTGATAGGCTTCGTCGATTCCAGTACCCGTGTCGGAAATCACCAGCGCAATTTCCTTTTGGTTTTTAAGAATCTCCGCAGTAACTTTCACATAACCTTTTTCAGTATATTTCACGCTGTTATCAAGTATTTCGCCGACTACGCGCGACAGTGTTTCATGGTCAGTGAGCGCGATAACTTCATCAGGAATGAGACTGATTATCTGGATACCTTTCTGCTTTACAGTTGCTTGCAAAGGTGATAATGCAGCTTCAAACAGCGAAGTGAGGTGACAGTTTTGTTTTTTTATCTCAATATCATTTGCTTGTAACCTGCTGATATCTATAATATTATTAAGTAGATGAAGCAATTTATCACCACTTTTTTGAATACTGTTGGCATATTCGTGCAATTCGGGTTTATCGATTACGGCAAGCTCATAACCAAGTAGGCTAGCGAAGCCCAGAATTCCGTTTAAGGGCGTTCTGATTTCATGGCTCATATTGGCCATAAAAGCATTTTTTAGGTAATTGGCTTCTTCCATTCTAGTGAGCGCAGCTTTTAGCTCTACATCTAATTTTGCTATTTCAACCAACTCACTTTTCAAACTGATTTCACGGTCTTTCACACGCTCACTAAATTCCTGTTCAGCCTTTGAAATGCGCTGACTAAGCTGATCAATAGCAATTTCCTGCTCACTTAGCTGTTGCTTAGCTGATCTCTTGCTACGGCTTAACTTGAATATTAGATAGATAATACAACTAAGCAAAACGCCGATGAAGAATAATTCCCAGTAAACATGAGTTGATTTTTCCTTTAAGGTAGAACGTTGAATTCGTTGCAACTCCAAAACAAGTTGATTCTGAAACATTTGCTTCTCAGCTATCGCCTCATTATGTAGTTTTATGGAATTAAGGTAAAATCGAGAAGCTGCTTCTGGCTCATAGGCAAAAATTTTATCAGCTTTTTTCTGATAGATTAAGGCTTTCAGCATTTTGTTCTCAGTTTCTTGAGTTGTTTGTGCTAGGGCATCAAGAAAGGCAATTGAAATAGTTTGTTTTTTGATAAAATCTTCGACAATAAATAACTGAAATAGGTCAAAATTTTGATCATTAATGGTTTTAATAAGTTGATGCTCAAGACTATCATCAGATAATCCTATTGAAAGTTTCAGACTCAAATCCATTAGATTTCTACTCCAGGAGGGTTCAATGCTGTATTTTTCGAGATCATGCTTGGCTGCATTTAGAAATAATTCGGCCTTATCTAATTGGTTTACATTGATATAAAAATTAGATAGGAAAAGGTAAGCCATTTCAATATGCCTTGCATCGCTACTTTTTTCGGCCAACTGCAAATAGGATTTAATAGGTTCGGCATCTTCTATTCTATTTGCTGCTAAAAGTTTGTATAATTGATAGTTAAGTCTATCATTATTAGCTGCATTAGAATTTAAAAGCGAACTAAAATCGCTTAATAAGGAAAAGGCTTGCTGCTTATTAGCTGCATCCAGAAGCTGGAAAGCGACAGAATTGATGCGGATAAGAATTTCAGTAGAGTCAAGAGGAGCGGGGCTATCTTTTGAAAGCTTTTGCTGAATGTTAGTAATTTCTATTGCCAGATCAGAAGATTTTAGATGCTGGCTTTGTAGCTTTTGGCCAAAAAATAAAAAGCTTATACTTATTGATAACAATAAGCTTGTAAGATACTTTACTAAAAATGAACCCTTGCTTTTTATCATAATTTGAGGCGTTTTTCGCCATCACAGAAGTAGCTTATTTTTCTGCAATAAAGATACATTCTTTAGGGTTTATAGCTAAACATTTTAGGTCAGAGACACTTAATTTTAGCTGTTCAGAAAATATTTTTGATACGCTAAAGCCTACATTTTCCAACCGTTTGGTGTAATCTTGCCCATATACGCGCACATGATCAAACTGCCCGAATTGTTTTTCTCGCTCTGCTGGTGAAGTTATGCTAAAATCTTCTTTGGTTTGCAGCAATAACGGAGACCAGGGTACTTGTAAAATAGCTGTTCCGCCAGGTTTCAGGACTATATACAAAGCTTTCATGGCTTCCAAATCTTCCTCAATATGCTCAAGTACGTGATTGCAAACGATTAGATCAAAATGATTTTCCGGAAAAGGCATTGCTAAAATATCCAGCAATTGTACATGCGGCGGATAATAAAAGCCTTCGTAGTATTTTACACCTCCAAAATAGCTTTTTGCATGTTTTTGCAAATAGCGTCCAAGTGCCGGTTCAGGTGCAATATGTAGGACACTTTTTTGCTTAAAAATAGCAGGATTTTGTTCCAGATAAAAGTGCAGAAGCCGCTCCCTATCATTAGAATGGCAGCCCGGACAAATGGTTGAAAGTCGCCTTCCGCCTCCAATTATTTGAAGATCATCAATCACCGGAAGATCAAAGCCTCCATCTAAAAATATACGATAATGATGTCCACATAGGCTGCATTCAAATTGTTTTCCTCTGAAAAACAATCCTTTAGCATAGAGAAACTCTTTCCTAACAGCTATACCTAAACTTAATGGTACACGCTTTTTTAATTGTTGTAGCAGCCTCATTTTTGGATAATTAATTTATCAGCTATTGAAGTCCTTTCTCCCACCAGATATATGATATAAGTGTCGGGTACGAATTTATCAACGGAAAGTTTATAGCCTTGGCGAAGCTGTAAGTATGGAATATTTTCATCAGTATAAATGCAAATGCCTAATTGGTTGAAAAGCTTCAATTGCATGTTTTCAGTAGCATTCTCAATTTTTATCAACACGAAATCTTTAGCAGGCATGGGTGAAAGCTTAAGTTGCATTTTCAATGGCTTTTGATCTTCTTGTAATGAGGCATAAGGATCCTGACTTTCAAAAGCGCCTTTATCGTAACCTTGATTGTGAGGTCTTGGACGCATCAAATTATCAAACTGAGGACTTGAATCGCCTAGATCTGTAGCGGTGTTTACAGCGATTGAATTGGCTTCTAGGTCGTAGTTATCGCGTTGTAAATCCATAAAATTCAGTGGTACTGCATCTAGTGTGTAAATGTTGGTTTTTTCTTCGTACAAGATTTCGGCTAACTGATGATCAAAGTATGCTTTGTAGCCAATAATACCATAAGCACCGGGATCGGTGATGATATTATTGGCGATTAAATTATACGATGTATAGGAATTAAAATAGCGAATCCCAGTAGTTTTTGGACTGATTATCGTATTGTGAATCAAAAAGTTATCAGAAACACTTTGATCTGGTGAATTTCCAATAAAGATTCCATGACGCGATTCTGAAGGATCATTGGGCTTAAAACTTTTGCCGGCACGGACAATTAAGTTATTATAAATATTCATGGTTCCATACCCAAAAACATCAATGCCGTCGCCTTTTCCATCAAAAATTTGATTGCTGTAACAATCGCAGTTAGCCCCACCACCGATGAGGATGCCCGACATTTGGTAAGTGCTTTCGCGCTGTGAATCAAAATAAATTTTATTGTTGTAAATCTGACAATCTCCCACTGAGCTGCTCACCTGTAGGCCATCCCAGCCAGTATTTTCAACCAGGTTGTTGTAAATGTGTACATTTTCGATCAAATGAGGCAACACGGTAGTATCGCAATCTGGCAAATATTGACCTGTAAATTTTGAGCTTCCGATGTAAAATCCTTCATCTTGAATATGATGCAGGTAACAGTCGTGAATGGAAAGGTTATAAAATGTAAAATTTTCGCGGGTAGCTTCAAAAGTGCAGTCGGGATCTGTCTTTGCATAAATTCCACCTAGAGCTGTATAAGAAATCTCAAAACCAGCCAACTCAATATCAGACGACATATCATCGAGGCTTATGCCAGCTCCGTTGCCAACACGTCGGATTGTAAAACCATACTGGTTATTAGATTGACTACCAATCATTTTAACGTGCTGACAATTACTCATTTTAAGCCCATAAAAATGATCTGTATCAATGATGACATTTCCCTGATTTACGATTTCAATAGGTTGATTAACTGTCCCTTTTAGGTCTCTAAACAACAAATAGTTTCGCACTCCTTCCTTAATACAAATTCTCGTTCCCGGACTAATTGTTGAGCCATCAATGACTAGTTGATTATTTTCAATTAATATATCACAACTTTGTGATCTAACTAATTGAACAAAAAATAGTTGAACTAAAAAGAGTATTATAAAAGAAAGCAGTTTTACTTTGCTGATTCGCATAATGAATAGTGTTAAGAACCACGTTTGGCACGTTCCCAATTCACGCTTTGGCTTCCTTTAAAATACCGTTTGATGCCCATCAATACGGCATAGTTCATAATAAAAAAGTAGTACGGAATAAAGAGTGCTTTCACTTTTATAGCTTTATTTTCCAAGTACCAACCTGAAAGAGCCAGAATATAAAACGCGATTTGTGAATAGAACAGCCACACATACAGACAGTTAAAGTTTGTAAAGCCTTCCGCAAAAGCGACTAGTCCATTGAGGATAAAAATAATAGGCAACGCGATGGGAGCTACTGTCCAGCGCAATACACGGTGCGAAATATATTGAAAACTAAGCGTGCCATATTTAAAAATATTCAGCAAAGGGCTAAGCCTGATGATAGATTGAATCCCTCCGGCGGCAATACGCACTTTGCGTTTCAACTCTTCTTTTACATTTGCCGAGGCTGTTTCAATAGCGTAAGCTTCAGGATCATACTGAATGGTATAACCTTTCATAGCCACACGCAACGAGATGATAAAGTCGTCTAAAAGTGTATCTTTTTCAACTTTTTGAAACAGCTCTGTGCGAATGGCAAAAAGCTCACCAGCTGCTCCAACCACTGAATACAGCTCGGCATCCCACTTTTTGAGCGTTGACTCATATTTCCAATAAATGCCTTCTGTTCCGGCGGCAGTATCTTTATCCTTGCTGAAAATGCGTTTTTCCCCGGAAACACATCCAACTTTAGGGTTACTGAATAGATTTACAATACGTTGTACCGATTCTTTTCCTAAGGTAGTATTTCCGTCAGAGAAAATTACGATAGGAGTTTTCACAAACTGCATTCCGCGGTTCATGGCACCAATTTTCCCTCCCCTGATATTTTCATGATAAACCTCAACACCATTTTCCTGGTATTTTTTCAATAGGTCCGGTGTACCATCATCAGAGCCATCAGTAACCCAAACCTGTTTAATTTTGTCTTGCGGATAAGCTAGGCTAAAGCCGTTTTTTACTTTGGCATCCACATAGTCTTTTTCGTTGTAGGCTGCGACGAAAAGTGTTACTTCTGGCTCATAATCAGTGTTTTCAGATTTATTCTTAGAACCAAAAGCACGCTTTATTTTTATCAGAAAATAAAGTAAAATGCCGTATCCAAGATAGGCATAAAACACCAGAAAAAGCAATAGCCAGAAGATAATTTTCAGGGTTAGCATCATTTTGAAATGTTAAAGGTTACCTATTTTTCTTGCTGCAAAATTCAAATCATCAACTTCCAAAAACTCAAAATGTGCACTATCTGATAAAACTGCTTGCAGCTTCTCTACTCCTGAATGCACACTTTCCATAACAATCAAAATATTTGGGAATTTTCTAATAAATTCTTTTGCGCCCAGCAACACACTTTCTTCCATACCTTCTACGTCAATCTTCATCAAAATGCGGTCACTTTCTTTAAGCTCAAGTTGCTCATAAACATGATCTAACATCATAAGTTTAACTTCAGTTTTTTGTCCACGGGCATCTGTTGCGTGATCGTAAAACTCTGCGGCACTAAGGTGAGAAGCACCAGTATTTATTGGGTCAAAAATAAAGCTGGCACTGCGGTCGATATGGTCTAAGCCGAAGTTAAAAGTTGCTGCTTGCTTTTCTAACCTATTTAGTAAAATATTTACTCGTAAAGCCCTGTAATTCTCTACTGAAGGCTCAAATGAGATAGTTTTTAGCCCTAATTTTCCTAACATCACAGTGTAAGTTCCCATATTGGACCCAACATCTATAAATACATTATAATCAGCGTAATGCTTGTTCATAAAAACTTTCACTGCCCATTCGTAGGCATAATTTCCAAACTGAAAATCTAGTGTTCCTTTACGATGCAAAAAGGTGCCTAATTTTCCTTTGAAAATTTGGGTGCGGGAGTAGGTTATTCCTGTTAATAAATAAATAATCGAGGCAGCTACTAATCTTAGCTGCCTATATTGAAGGAAGTCTTTTAGGTATCTGACAAAAGTTTTTATTTTATGCATAATTTAGAATTGGTTGAATTAGATTCTTTCCCATTGCCCAGAGGCAGGGTTATATTGTTTTAGAATTCTTGCAGGGTTTCCTGCTGCGATTGAAAAATTCGGAACGTCTTTGGTAACGATGCTTCCTGCAGCAATTACAGCATGTTTTCCAATTTTCACTCCGGCGGTGATTACTGCGTTTGCTCCAATCCAAACATCATCCCCAATGGTGATTGGATTGGTTTCCACAGCTTGAAGGCTTGGCGGAATAGTGATATCTTGATAACCATGGTTTAAACCTGATACCACAATGTTCTGAGCAAACATCACATCATTGCCTATTGTTGCAGGGCCAATAACTACACAGCCCAGACCGATGCGCGATCTGTCGCCAATATAAACAGGGCCTACACCATTATTTATGGTGGCAAAATCTTCAATTGTGGAATCGCGACCAATTGAAAAATCGTTAAATGGTAGCACGTCAACGCGTGTCCGTCTTCTAATACAGGAGCCCTTTCCTTTATGATGCTTGAAAGGATTTAAAAACCATTTAACCCAAAGCCGCGGCCTAGCCTGATTTTTGGGCATTAACGACCAAAGTGCCAGTTTTTTCAGTCGTGCATTTGATTTGATTTTTTCAATGAGAGCCATTTTGTTAAAGTGTTAATTAAAGTTTAGGCTTCTGCATAATTTGTAACATGCTGTTATATATCTCATTAACATTGTTTTCCCAAGTATGACTTTTAGCAAACACACTGCGCGCTTGTTCTTTCTCGGCTGAGTTTTCTTGCAATGCCTGCTCAACCAGTCTTAGGTAATCTTCTTTGCTTTCGGCTAAATAGGTGTAGTCCTTAAAAACGTCCATCGCTTTTGTAAGCGTTGCTACCGTTGGTTTTCCCATTGCCAAATACTCGTCTATTTTACGTGGATAATTGCCAATAGTTACTTCGTTGAGCTTTTGAGGGTTAAGTGCTACATCAAATTCATTAAGGTAGGAGGGAAGCTCCTCCATAGGTTTGCTGCCTAAAAAATAAACATTAGAAATCTGATGCAATTTGCTGGCTTTAAAGGCTTCATCTTCGGGCCCAACAAGCACAATAGACCAATCAGGTCGTTGCTCCGAAAGATAAACAAGTACTCCAATATCAAGTCGTAATGAAAATAGAGCGCCAATATAACCAATAATTGGTTTTTTAATTTTCGCAATATCCTCAGGAATGGTTTTAATCAATTTTTGATCGAACAAACTCACATCACAGCCTTGTCCTACATAATGAGAATTTGGATTGAATTGTCGTGCATGCTCTGCAAGATATGTCGAGTTAGCAACCACTAAATCAGCCTTTTTCATCAAATCAGCCTCTATTCTGATGCCTTGCTTTTTCCAGAAATCAACGGCTATTAAATTGTCGCGTGTATAATAAACATAGAGTTCGGGCTTAAGTAATTCCTTAAGGTAAAAGCTCCGAAACATATCGCTGTCATTGAATATAAAGTAGTTAGAAAAGTTAAGACGCTCAATGGCGGACTTAATTTCTTTGGCGAAGCGTTCGTTATTGATTTTATTTACAAAATCAAACAACATATCAACAGGAAGTTGACTGATAGATTCTAAAGTTGTTTTGGGAAAAAGATTCCACATGTTTTCAGAAACCTGCACCAAATCAGGCTCTTCACCTTTGTTAATGCGTAATCTTTTTTGAATTAGCGGGTCGTTTTTCTCCCTGATTTTCGTCATGCGATCCAAGGGATAATTTACATACAGCACCCGGTTATGCCGTGAAATTTCGTGTGCAATATTGATGCAATTGCTACCAATTCGGCTATCTAAAGCCTGAAGGCCAACAATAATAAAATCTCGGTTCTTAATCATGTTTTTGCTTTTTTAGTTTGCAGGTTTATGATTATCAGCTATTTCTTTGTAAAGTTTCAATACGTCTTCTGCCATTGATTTCCATGAAAATTCTGCTGCACGTAATAGTCCTTTATCAATATATTCCTTTCTCACTTTTTCATCTTGAAGCATCACGATGATGGCTTCCGTAATTTGTTCTGGCTTGAACGGATCGACAAATAGTGCTGCATTGCCAGCAACTTCGGGCATGCTGGAAGTATTTGATGTAATTACAGGAACGCCGCAGCGCATTGCTTCTAACATGGGTATCCCGAAACTTTCGCGTAAAGAAGGGTATAAAAATAAGCGACAGAGACTGTAAATTGCTGGAAGATCAGTATTTACTACATAACCAGTAAGGTGAATGTTATCGATCAAACGTTTATCGCCAATTTCGACTAAAAGTTTGTTCAGGGCTTCGCGATCATAATCAAGCATTACCAAGTTTATGGGTTCATGTCCTGCTTTTAAATAGTCAGAAAATGCTTTGAGTACACCTTTAGTGTTCTTTTTTGGATCTGTATTCCCCAGAAAGAACATAAAATTGTCTGGCAGATAATATTTCTCTTTTACCGTTTGTAATATTTTAGCATCGGTAACTGGTTTAAAATGTTCGCTAACACCATTATACACAGCTACCAATCGATCATCAGATTCAGGAAAACCAAAAAATGACTTGATTCTGTTTTTTTCAAAGTTGGAAACCGTTATAATTTTATCACTGCGATCAACGACTTTTGGCACTACAATTCGGCGGTACATATTTCCCATTTTTTGATACCAGGTACCCCCTTTTTTGAAAATGCTTACGCTCTCAAGATAGATAATGTCATGAAGTGTAACAATCAGTGGAACTGATGATTTTAGTGGTGCTGTATTGCTTGTACAGTGCAAAATATCGCAGCCATATTCTTTTACCGCTTTGGGCAAAGCTTGCTGCTCCCAAAATGGATAAGCACCTCCTTCAAGCGCCACAATTTCAAAATTATCAGCCTTGGGAATGCATGTGTCATCTTCATCGGGTTTAACGAAAACTACATATTCATTTTCTTTATCTATCAGTTGCAGGTTCTTTACCAACTCCAAAGCCACCATGTCCATACCATGCTTTTTGAGGCGAAAAAGTCGTTGTCCTTCAATTGCGATTTTCATAGTACTGTATATTAGTTGGTTATTATGCTATTAGCTTTAATTTTATCTCCTTGATTTTTTTTGAAATGCATTAAACGTATGTTTTGTATGGATAAAATTACGATTTGCTCCTCGCATACGCAACAACGAAAAAAACATAAATAAAAAACCTATAGGTAGCGAAAATAGTGCTTTTAGTGTCGTAAATGTATAAAACTTTCGTGGAGTTGCAAAAAGTAAGGCCAATATTATAAATAGGGTTGCCAAATACCAGACTTTAGTTAGCCATAAAGGATTTATTAGGAAAGATAAAAAACTAAGCACCATTAGCAAACCAAACACCAAAACCCGAGGCAATTGAATATATTGAAAAGCTTTGTTGAAATAGTCAATATTGCCTTCTTTAAATAAAGCTTTGGTGGCCGGAATAAAATGTTTGCCAAAATAATGAAATTGGGCAGAAAGCCATCGGCGACGCTGTTTTGTAAAGACCTGAACGTTTTGCACTTTTTCATCAAGCACTAAAGCATCGGGTAGATAGTGAATAAGATGTTGATTTCTCAAAAGGTTAAGCTCTAGCTCTTTGTCAAAACCGCCTACCACTTCAATATCACTCATTAATTGTTTAAAAAAGTCATATTTAAAAGCCATAGCAGAACCAATCAATGCGCTTGACAAGCCAATGTTACGGTGTGCTTTTCTGAAAATATTATTGTTGATTTCTTCACTAATGGCATCTAAAATTGCAAAATTAGTGTTTAGATTTTTTGCAACACGGTGTCCTTGTATAGCTAGATAGGGATATGAAAACGCATCATTGAGGCGACCCAAAAAGTCAGGTTCCATTAGGTTATCTGCATCTAATATTACAACGATGTCATAATTCTTGTCGGGAAGATTGCGCAGCGCGTGATTGAGTGCCCTAGTTTTGGTGCTAATGGCAAAATTTTCATTAAATAAAATAATAGAAAGCTCGGATAGCTTTTGGATAGTAGCTTCCTCAAAATTATCAGCAATCACTATAACATCATATAAATCAGATGGATAACGTTGAAATAACGCTTGTTGAGCGACCTCAAGTATTACTTCATCCTCCTGATAGCAGGGAATTAAGATGGCAAACTTCCGTTTTTTAAAATCAAGAGGACGTTGTTCTTTTTTATTAAATAACGATAACACAGCAAATATAAATAAGTAAACAGCTGTGCCACCTAAATAGATAAGTAACAAAGCCTGAAATGCAAAGAAAATTATTTCGGCATAGCTCATAACATAGGATTTTCATGAATTTCAGGATCAAAAAAATGTGTAATATTCCAGCCAATAGCTTTATAATAAGCCAAAAACAGTTTCATTTTCCCCTTTATTAAATAACCAAAAGCATTTTTGGGAATAGCAATAAAAAGTTGATACAGCAAGCCCACTATAAAATTTTTACCAGAAACATTTCGACGCAAAAAAACAATTCGATTTCTGTTTTGATAGTAGATTTTTAGCGCGCTCAACCTTCCTGTACTAACAGATTCTTTGTGTAATACCTGGCTGTTGTGCACAAACCAAATCTGATATCCAGCTGCTTTTATACGTGCACACCAATCAGCTTCTTCATAATAAAGAAAGAAAATATAAGACATCAAACCAACATCTTTAACAACTTTCATTGGAACCAGCATGGCGGCTCCGTGCGCATAAGCTGTTTCGCGGTCGCTGTTGAACTGGCCGATATCTTTTTGCCAATATCCAATAGCTGTATTGCGCATGGTTACAATATTAAATGGTGTGTAACCAGCGTATTGTAAGGTGTCAGGCTGATAGTAAAATTTAATTTTAGGACTTACAGCTCCAATTTTAGGATTGTTTTGCAGCTTGCTTACGAGTGGCTCTAAAAAACCAGCATCAACTTCAATATCATTATTTAGCAAAAGAACATATTCTCCTCTGGCCCGCATCAGACCAAAATTGTTCCCAGCTGCAAAACCATAATTTATAGGGTTTTGTATAAAAACCACATTAGGATACTTTTCTTTGATCACCGATGGGTCATCGTCAGGGGAGGCGTTGTCGATAACAATGACTTCAATATTGGGGTAAGTAATTTTGTTCAGCGATTCCAACAAGGCACAACTCACATCGGCTTGATTGTAATTCACTGTTATTATGGAAACTAATGGAAAATCTATTGCCATTATATCACTTACTTTTTGGGTGATTTCTTTTTAATATTATCGGTGTGTGAATGTGTTGTATGAATAAATTTACTTCCGGCACCTCTAATCTTTAAAAAGCTTAAAATCATTAGAAAAAAGCCTAAGGGAAGCGAAAGCAATGCTTTAAAAGTTTTTTTGTTGTAAAAATGGCGTGGTACAGCTATCATAAGTGTGATGGCAGTAAGAATTAGCAAGCTTATCCAGTAATAGAAACCGAGGCTAAACCATTGACTTATAACACTTAGCTCAAAAAAGTAAATGATTCCTGAACTCAAGCTTAAGAGGAATAAAACGCCGCTTAATAGGATACGTGGAGGTTGAACCATTTGCAGCACTTTATCGAAAAAGTCGAAATTTCCAGTTTTTAATAAATTCCATAAGCCCGGAAAAAAGTATGCCTGAAAATGTAGTAGCTGTGCAGCTATCCATCTTCGCCTTTGGTTTACAAAAACATCTGATTTGGAGGTTTTTTCATCATAAACATGCGCATCTTCCACGTATTCAATAGTATGGCCACTTCTTAGTAAGCGCATTTCCAACTCTTTATCTTCGCCTACTGAATCAATTTCGGCCATCATTGTTTTATAGATTGGGTAGTCAATCGCCATTCCCGAACCAATCAATGCCGATGAAAGCCCTAAAATCCGGTGTCCTTTCCTGAAAATTGTATTGTTAATTTCTTCGCTTATGGCATCTAAAATTGCGAAACTGGTGTTGGTGTTTTTGGCCATTCTATGTCCTTGTACAGCCAAAAATCCGCGATTGAAAGCATCATTTATTTTCCGAAGCACATCATGTTCCATCAAATTATCTGCATCTAAAATCATGGCCACATCGTAATTATCGCCAATAGCTTCCATACATTTATTGAGCGCCTTAGATTTTTTACTTACCTCAAAAACAACTACTTCCACGCGAATAGGGAGCTTAAGTAATTCGGCGAGTGTTTCCGGTTTAAAGGAGTCAGCAATAACGATAACCTCGTATAAATCAGATGGGTAATCTTGTTCTAGTGCGTCTTTAGCTACATCAACAATTACCATATCTTCTTTGTAGCCGGGTATCATAACCGCAAACTTTCGCATCTTGTCTATCTGCGGTGCTTTGACTTTTTGTTTCAAAAGCGACGCAAAACCAAATATTAAAATATACAGCACAGCAAAAGCCAAATAGCTAAATGCGAGTATTTCAAAGATGCTTAACACAAGACTCAGGCTAT
>Ga0222672_1000395_pt1 | contig 18160 bp, 19 predicted proteins | sample AntAcemetagen799_FD_179810 | JGI IMG/M metagenome (GOLD analysis project Ga0222672, IMG submission 179810) | Saline water microbial communities from Ace Lake, Antarctica - #799 | ecosystem: Environmental > Aquatic > Non-marine Saline and Alkaline > Saline | place: Antarctica: Ace Lake...
TGCCCGGCGAAGCGTATCGGCTCCAGCTCTTCTTCGCTCAGGCACCCGGAAAGAACAAGCGCCGCACGGAGGTGCAACTGAATGGCAAAACCATCCTGAGCGATCTTCGTCTCGGTGAGATCGAGCAAGCAGCAGTGCTGAGCCATCGTTACTGATAGGAATTCGCTTTTTCAAGGGTTGCTTATCGGCGCGTCGGTCCTGCTGGGATTGAGGGGGTGCAGTCACCGTCCTCCGGTTTTCGGGCTTTCCAAAGCGCGAAGTCGGCGAGTGACTCCTTCTCGTATTCATCGGAATCGTTGGCCGATTGAGAACTCCCCAAACGAATCTCTCGTTTGTCTAAATGACTGAGCTTTCCGTAGCCGGAAAAGGAATCGACCTTGTAATAGACCGATCCATCCGCGCCTTGATAGGCATGACCGCCGGCGATGAGTTTTTCGATCATCGCAACCTGCTGGGGAATGTGCTCCACCGCGCTGGGTTCTAAATGGGGTGTCAACAGGTTGAGCGCGGCGCAGTCCTCGTGGAAGCGTTGCGTCCACTTCTTCGTAAATTGCACCAACGGCGTTCCCTCGGCCTGCGAATCGCGAATCGTTTTGTCGTCCAGGTCCGTGATGTTCCGGACATGTTTGGTCTTCATTCCTGAGAGCTCGATGACTCGCCGAAAGACATCTTGCAGGACGAAGGTCCGGAAGTTGCCAATGTGAGCTGGGCCGTAAACCGTTGGGCCACAGCAATAAAACCGGAAGGTCTCACCGTCAGAGGGTTTGAGTTCCAGTTCCTTGCGATGCAAGGTATCGTAAAGCTTGAGCCGGTTGGGATTCATGCGAACCGCATTGATTCCGTGGAATCGTAGGCTTTCAACGGATTAAATCTCGTTTAAGGTCACCCTGACATGAAAACCTCTCAATCCTTGGTGCTCATTGGTATCGCGCTTCTGCTAGCCAGTTGCTCCACCACCTCGATGGTGCAAAAGCGGATCACGAAGAATCCGGAGTTGTTCGCCCAACTCTCTCAAGATCACCAACTTCTCGTCCAACAAGGTCGCATTTCTGAAGGAATGAACAAAAATGCGGTGTTTTTGGCCTGGGGACCGGCCGATACGATCCAACAGGGCAGCAAAGACGGAAAATCGACGGAAACCTGGATCTACGATGACGGGTATGACTATGGGCGCTCTCGGGTCGGAGTGGGATTTGGATACGGAACGTTCGGAGGTGGGGGAGGAGGGTATGGCTACGGTGTAAATGTCCCGATCTTCTCCGACCCGTATGATCGTGGCTACCCAACCGCAGTCGTCGTTTTCACCGGAAATCGGGTGACTGAATGGCAATCCACCGCTCGCTAGAAATTCGTCTAAAAGAATCGTTCATGAAAGCTCTCGTTCTCGCCAACCCAAAAGAACCACTTACCCATCAAGATGAACCCGAGCCGATTCCGGCGAAGGGGGAAGTCCTAGTTTCACTAAAAGCCGCCGCTCTCAATCGCCGGGATTTCTGGATCACCCAAGGGATGTATCCCGGCGTGAAAACCCCGTGCATCCTTGGTTCCGACGGGGCGGGAACGACGTCCGACGGTCGCGAAGTGATTCTCAATCCCGGAATCGATTGGGGGAGCGATGAGGCTGCTCAGTCTACCGATTTTCGGATTCTTGGGATGCCGGACAACGGGACATTTGCAGAGCACGTGGCCATTCAGGAAGCCTTGGTTCACGATAAACCTGCTCATCTGAGTTGGACCGAAGCCGCCGCCCTGCCCCTCGCAGGCGTGACCGCTTACCGGGCAATGTTCGTCCAGGGTGGTCTGGAATCGGGACAAAGCGTTTTGATCACGGGTGTGGGAGGAGGCGTTGGCTCCCTTTCGCTGCAGTTTGCGGTGGCGGCCGGTGCCCAAGTGACCGTGACCAGTTCTTCCGAAACGAAATTGGCCAAAGCTAAGGAGCTGGGGGCTAGTTTTGGAGTGAACTATGGGGAAGAAGGCTGGGCCAAGGCGATTCAGGATCACGTTGGCTCAATCGATCTGGTGATCGACAGCGCCGGTGGCGGCAGCTACAACCATTTGCTGAAACTTCTGAAGCCAGGGGGACGGATCGTGAATTTCGGAGCGACGGCTGGTCCTCCAGCAGAACTGGACATGTTCAGCTTGTTTTGGAAACAGCTGCAGATCGTTGGGTCCACCATGGGATCCCCGCGTGATTTTTCCGCGATGCTGGATTTTGTCAACCAGCACCAAATCACCCCTGGAATTGATCGCGTTCGTCCTTTGTCGGAGGGAGGCGAGGCGGTTCAGTCCATGGCGAAGATGGAACAGTTCGGTCAGCAGGTTCTCGAAATCGCTTAGTCGAACCCTAGTGCACGATCCGGGAAGTAACCGTACATTGCTTTGGTCGGATGGCTCAATGATTTGACTCGTTCCTCGCAGCTTCGGGATCGCGGTTTGCTGAGTCGATCTCGGCGTTGACGCGTCCGTCACGATGCCCCGCATCGCTCCACCCTTTCGCGTTGATATCGACCAAGCGCCCTCGCGAAATGCACCGCTCTACGTTCTGGACGGTGCACTAGTCAAAATCGATCGACTCTGCCCGAGGCGGTTCGAGGCGACGAGCGCGAGGGACTTCCTCCAAAACGGACGGTAACCCATCTTCCGTCATTCGCGGGCGACCGGGTTCTTGCACCTCAGGAAGGACCGGTCGGGCACGAAACACGGGAGCCAGTTCCTCTGTTTGTGGTGCCGTGCGATTGCTGCCGTTCATGCTTCGGCTTCCTTCAGGTTGAGGCTCTCCAGGATAAACCGGAATTCTCGGCTGGCTAATGTCAGGTGGGCGCGGAGGGGCCGGAGGCTGCATCGAAGCTTCAGAGGGACGCTGCGCCGCACCGGAATTTCGAAAAATAGGAGCGAGAGCATCGTCGTCCTCACCCTCTGCGGGTTGACTGGTTTCTCCCGCGACCGTCTCATCCGAATCGGGTGGCATCTCGCCTTCTGCCAGTTCTTCCCCTTCTTCGGGAGGCGGCGGAGGTGTCGCGATAATTCGAGGGCGAATAGGTGCTTGAGGCGCGTTGTAGGGATCTTCGCCCACCACAGTGGGTGCCTGCATAAAGACAGGTTTGACGTTCAAACTGTAGCCGGTCAGTCGCATCGGGCGAAGGGACCCATCCGAGCCGATGTTGTTCCAGCCCCCATCATCGCCATTGAGAGTCGGTGGGTTCAGCATTGCCAGATTGATTCGTCCCCCGGCACTGTGAACCGCACAAGTCCGGGTCAGCTTGTAGTTACTGATAGGAATTCGCTTTTTCAAGGGTTGCTTATCGGCGCGTCGGTCCTGCTGGGATTGAGGGGGTGCAGACTACTCGATGAAGCGGGCACGCTCTGCTTCTGTATTACTTGAGCCTTTCTTTGGTGATAAAAAAACACATGCCCGTAAGGTAGAAGAACTCGGGCACTCAGGTTACGCCGACCTCTGTATTAGCGCAGTTGCTGCGGCAATCAACTCACTCAAGAGTGACGGCTGATCGGGGGTGAATTTAACTAATAATTTATGAGCGGATTTTCAGAGGAGATTGTGATGCAGCACAGGTCCGATATTGATCGGATTGACGGGGAGCTTATTTCCATGCAGGGGCAGATGGGTGAGATGAATAACACGCTTACTAGGACCAATACTATGGTCGAACAGTTGACCCTTCAGCTTCCCAACATCCTCGCAGAGATCAAGGACTCCAAGAGGGATGTCGCGGCTGACAAGGATACGTTGACTGGCACACAAGTCCGGTGGGGAATTACCGCCACCTTTGCGCTGATGGCGGTGGGGTTGACGGGAATTGGCCTCGCAGGGTCCGCTCTCGTAAAGAGCATGAACAGTGACAAGAATCTCGCGGAGGTGCAGAGAGTAGGGGACAAGGAACTCGCCCTTCAAAGGGACGATTTTCAGAAGCAGCTCACCGATGCTGATAACGTCAGAGAGTTCTCCGATAGGGATCACGAGGAGAAGCAAGAGCGGAACTTCTCGGACCATAAGGTTGCTCAGGCAGGAAAATATGCAGAGATGTGGGGACTGGTTAATGAGAACACCACGGAGTTAGATATAATATGGGCATGGTATCACCCTTGGTTGGTGGAGTGGGGTAAGATTCAAGCCGAGATGGAACAGCTCAAATACAATTCACGATCTTCGGTTGGTGGACGGGATACAATGATCGCGACCACATCGTCAACCAAAGCAAAGCTGCGGGAGATGGAGCAGCACACCAATCAGCAGGAGCACCCTCACAGGCAGACCTACCAGATCGAGGGAATCCAATCCACACTTGACGCGGCCCTAAGACAATTCAAACCTTAATAAGATGGGAGCACTGGAACAGCAGCAGGTAATCAGCGGTTTAACCCCGGACGCAAGGGACATCCTTTTCTGGGAACTCCGTGATTCCAAGATCGCTAAGAATAAGCGACCGAAGAAGTATGGGGAGAAGCACCCCAACCCGCTGGAGTATCCTAAGCACCGGCTGGTATTCATCGCCCCCCACGAAACAGAGGGGAAGCAGAAGTGGTTCTACGCGGCGATCAGGGCGGACCAAGAGGAATACAACTGGCAGGTTTCCTATCCTTTCCCTAACCTTACCACAACACCGATCTTTGAAACGGTGTTCATCACATGCAGGGAAGACTTTATTCCTATTGAGAAAGGGACAGAGCATCCTTACTGATAGGAATTCGCTTTTTCAAGGGTTGCTTATCGGCGCGTCGGTCCTGCTGGGATTGAGGGGGTGCAAAATTCTTCCGCCGTCATCTCATTGGAACAGAAGTCCGTTCCACCGTATCCGTTTACCTGAAGATCAAAATAGGGCATAGCAGAAATTTTCTTCAGTGATGACCTAGAGCCGGTTTCAGGTCAACCAATTTGGTAGCGCATTTACTTTTTCGTCTTCTCGAGATTCAGACGAGAGATAATAGGTTTCCTTGTCTCGTGCACTGTTGTCCGATCGCCGGTTCGCGAGCCAGAACTGCTGTCAATGATCCGTTTATCCTCTCTGGAAATCAAAATGCAATCACGCAACGGTCACTGATGAGAAAAAAACACTTCGAGCCTTTCAGCTCACGTTAAACTTTGAGCGCCAATGAAGTGACCCGCCTGCGTCCTGCCGACACTTCCCTCCTTTATTAACGACTTAGCAATTTCGAAAGGGACACACGGCGGGATCATGCGCCGTTTGGCACGCATAAAGCTTAGTAGTTTTGTTATGAAGTATGGCTTTTTACTAGATATGGACGGTGTAATCTACCGGGGAAACAAACTGATCCCCGGCGCTCAGGAATTTATCAGGCGGTTACGGGAAACGGATACGCGGTTTCTATTCCTCACCAATAATAGTCAACGGACAAGACGCGACGTGGCTTTAAAGCTGAGCCGACTGGGAATTGACGCCACAGAGCGAGACATTTTCACCTGCAGCATGGCGACCGCGCGCTTCGTTGCACAGCAAAAGCCTTCCGGTTCTGCCTACGTCATTGGAGAAGGCGGACTCCTCCACGCCTTGCATAAGAATGGCTATTCCGTAGTCGAGGATGACCCGGACTTCGTGATTGTGGGAGAAGGACGCACCATGACGTTCGAGATGATCGAGAAAGCGGTCCGGCTCGTTTCCAACGGAGCCCGTCTCGTCGCAACCAACCTCGACCCCAGCTGTCCTACCGAGTCTGGTATTCGTCCCGGGTGCGGAGCCATCGTTGCGATGATTGAACGGGCAACGGGAAAGCAGGCCTTTTCAGTCGGCAAGCCCAGTGCTATCATGATGCGCGCTGCCAGAAAACAACTCGGACTGTCGAGCGAGGAAACCGTAATGGTCGGGGACACGATGGAGACAGATATTCTCGGTGGCGTTGGTCTCGACTATCGCACCATTCTTGTATTGTCAGGTGGCACAGCGATTGAAGATTTGAAGAACTTCGCCTTCCAGCCGGATCTCGTCTTAAAAAGTATTGCCGATATTCCCGAATCGCTGAACTTCGCTGAGCGAATCGGCGAGCATACGATGCAGCGTTAGAGTATGCGGCATCTATGGGATAAGGATATCCCCCAGCTCAAACGCCCGACTTGACTTGAAGACAACAAATCATGGGCTAGATGCTAATGCTAGGATTCCTCAATCTCCACCGGGGCATCCGGCAGCGCATCGAGAAACACTTTGCCGTAACGCTTGCTCAAAATCCGATTGTCGAGCAAGACAACCATTCCTTCATCTTCGCCGCTGCGAATGAGACGTCCCACGCCTTGGCGGAGTTTCAAAATCGCCTCGGGCACGGTGTATTGCATGAAGGAATTTCCCCCATGCTCCTCAATATGCTCAAGTCTCGCCTGCGTCAGCGGATGATCCGGTACTGCGAACGGCAGCCGGGTGATAATCACATTCGTCAGCGCCTTCCCCGGAACATCCACGCCCGTCCAGAAGCTGTCCGTTCCGAAAAGCACACTCGTCTCCTCTTCCTTAAACGCCTCAATGAGCTGTCCGCGCGAACTGCCCTGCCCCTGCACCAGCAAGGTCAGCGACTCCCCCTCGAAAAAATCTTCAAGTAACGCAGCGGTTCGCTGCATCAGCTTGTAACTCGTAAAAAGTACAAAAGCCCGACCACCGGACTTCGTTATAAAATGCTTAATCCATTTCGCGAGAGCCGCTTCGTAACCATCCGCGCGCGGTTCGGGCATTTTGCGCACGAGATGAATCGTCATCTGCTGCCGGTAGTCAAAAGGACTCCCAATACGCACCGCCTCGACTTCTTCCGCCCCGACGCGGCCTTTAAAATACTCAAGATCCCGCTCGCCAATTACTGATAGGAATTCGCTTTTTCAAGGGTTGCTTATCGGCGCGTCGGTCCTGCTGGGATTGAGGGGGTGCAGGGGGAGAAAGGGTTAAATCTTGTCTTCATGGAGAGATTTGGCCATGAAAACAAGCTGGGGTCAAGGCTGTGAGCCATGAATCTACTGGACCACTCTGAAATGGTGGGGGTTCGGTCGAAAAATCGGGTGTTCTGGACACGAGGGAGCTTCAGCTTTCCCTCGAAGCTGTTTTTCGCAACACGGGAGGATCTCCCGTCAGCCCACGGAGAACGTGGGAAAGTCTGCGAGTTCGTGGGGGTCGTCCCCATCGAGAACAAGGGTATAGCCATCGTCCAGCGGCAGCTCGGAGGCTTCCCATTCGCCCGGTGTGTCCTGCCACCAATCTTCAGGTGGCGGATCTGTCTGATCGCTCCAGCTCCAGTGGATCGGAACATTCAGGGGCTCCATCGTCTCGATATCAAAGGGCGGATCGGGAGGTGGCGGGAGCGAAATGATCCCTTCCCAGAGTCCGTGCAAGCGCAGGAAAAATTCGATCTCCTCAAAACGAACGATTGTGCCGACGTTTTTCATTTTGCCTTTGCAGCAGAGGCACCGCTGCGGGTCGTCTCCCCAGGTCTTCAGGATCAGATCGCGCCAGAGCGGTCTCAAGGCACGGTGGCTTTTTGGTTCCGGGGCAGGCAGGATGAAGAGGGTCTCGGGTTGACGTAGGGGTTGTTTACGTTCTTCAACTTTCGGCAGCGTTGCCATCAGCGGAGGGCGGACCGAGTGTTTGAAGTCCCATCCCCGCCTCTTGTTGGAGTAGCGGCCGTAGTAGCGAATGGTCTGTTGGCTTTTCGGGGGGATGTGTTCCACCGTAGCGGCGATGAAGTCGGAGGCGGTGAAGACCTGGAAATTCTGCTTGGTGTGCCAACTTCGTTTCGAGCGATAAATCACTTTCTTTGCCTTCTCGTTCCAGGTGACTTTCTCAAGAGAAAAAGGGGCACGGAGCATGTATTGATTCGCTGCGCTCACCCTTTGGGCTACCTGGCGGCAGTCTATCTCCGCTGCGCTCCGGTTCGGCGAGATTGCGACGACCTGCAATATTGTAAGAACTGACAGGTTTGTCGCCCGCGTCGAGACTGAAGCCGCTGTGTTTCCAGGTGAGCATCTGGTCAGCTTTCTTCCGGGAGAGGAGTTTTTCCCGGACGAGAGTCTCGATGAAGCGGTGCCGGAACAATTCGATAAGCGGGGCAAGGGTCTCATCGGGCATGAGGTGGAAGCGTTTTTCCGAATCGACCAAGCCCGTGGCGCAGAGAACGTGCAGGTGAGGATGGAAGCCGAGATAATCTCCGAAGGTCTGGACAGCAGCGACTGAAAGGAATTCGCTTTTTCAAGGGTTGCTTATCGGCGCGTCGGTCCTCCCAGGATTGAGGGGGTGCAACTCGGATGGTTAGAGATTTCCTTGTGCAAGTGATAGACGCGCTTCGCCGGAAACTATGCTGAATTCGTAGTAGCCACAACGGTACGACGTATCGTAGAGAGCGGGGGAAAACCGCTACCAGATAGGTAAGTCGTCGCTATCGCCGGCGTAGCGATAGCGGGAAACCGCAGCGCATTAAAGGAGCTTGACCTGCTTTGCCAGCTTCTTGATCTTTCTGGCGAACTTCTTCGCCTTGGCAGTGTTACCGCTCTTCTTCAGTGCCTTCTGCTTCTTCTTCAGCTTTTTGATCTTCTGCTGAAGTGCTTTTTTCAGCACGGCGTTCATCTCGACATTTCCGGTCTGAGGTCTGGAAAAGGTGGCGAAAACGTCGGTGAAATTGTCGTTGTCTCCCGGAGCGAATCCTACCGAACGAGTATTGAAAACGACGAGACCGGTGTTGCTGACAGCACCGCCGTTGGAGTCGAAATTCCCTTGGGTTCCGGAATCGGCGACGCTGATGCGCGTCAAGTTGGTCGTATCGAGATCGTAATGGTAAATGTCGGTACGGCTGTTCGTGTCGACAGACGGAGGAAGCAGATCGGAAGCCCCGGATTGGAATACCAAATAGTGGCCGTCCGATGAAAAAGAGGGAAAATCCGAGAAGGCGTCAGGGTCGCCGCCCGATCGCGAAGTGGAAATCCGGGTAGTTGTCGACGCCATTCTATCGCGGACGAAAATTTTCGAGCGGTCTTCGATTCCTCCGGAAGCGAAATTCGTCGCTTCGGATGTGAAAGCGACCAAGTTGCCGTCTCCGGAGATACTGGCGATCCAGCTAGTATCGTCACCTTGTTGGCTCGCTGCTCCTATGGAAACGATTTCTGTAGACATACCCGAGACATCCCGAAGATAAACGTCGGTCACTGGAGCCGAGTTCTTTGTGTTTGTGTCGCCCCCGTCGAGAAGATCGGCTTGAGTATTGAAAACGATCAAATTGCCGTCGGCGCTGATCGATGGTCTGGCGGACTCGCTTGTTCCCGTAGCGCCGTTCACATCGACCGAAACGAGGGTAGTAGAGCCATTCGTGAGATCGCGGACGTAGATTTGCCTTGGAAAGTCAGCGGTCGTGTTGTTGGCAAGTCCTGCACCGCCTTGAAAAACCACATATTGGCCAGTAAAGCTGATGGCCGGGGCAACACAACCTTTTTGCGATGGGGAGTCGGTATTCGACAAAGAGACGAGACTTGTCGTGCCGACGTTCAAATCGTGAACGAAAATATCGGGTACCTCGTCGAACATGCTGGTGCCGTTCCCGTCCACGAAACCTGAAACCAAATCCGTAGCGCCAGATTCGTAGACTACAAATTGACCATTGCCCGAAATGCGCGGAGCCCGGCTGTGGCCGTTGGCCGGATTTCCCGCAGTGGACCGCGAAATCAGGCTGAGAGTGTTGGTACTGATGATGTAAACGAAGACATCGTCAAAACCGTTTCCGTCCCCCGACACTAGAGTCGACGATTTTGAAGAGAAAACGATCTTGTCGCCATCGTCGGAGATGTTGCCGTTGTAACTATCTCCATTGTTGGCAACTCCACTGGCAGAAACCGAAACTCGGTCGAGAGCGCGGGAGGCGAAGGGAGTGGCCAAAATCAAAGCGACGACGAAGGACGGAATTAGTTTCATAGCGTGAGGCGGGCAGGCTGAATTTTTCCGGAGAAATTACTTCCCGTTTTAACGATTGCCAACGGCAATTTCGATCCCGCTATCGATGAAATTACTGAGCAGGAATTCGCTTTTTCAAGAAGTTCTTATCGGCGCGTCGGTCCTGCTGGGATTAAGGGGGTGCCCCACGCGGCGCTTGCCTGCCTCGATTCCGAGACTGGCCGCGCAAGCTTAGGCAGTTTCCTCGCTGTGAAGCTTTTCCTTTTTGCCTTTTCTCTCCTTCTCCTGCGGTGCCGGGCAGCGGTCGGTGTAATCCTCTTGCATGCGTTTGAGTTTCAAGACCCCGTGGAACATCGCGACCGCCATAATGAGCACGAGCAAGCCGACGAACATTTTCTCGGCATGAAAGTTGTTCAAACGGTTTGACACATAACTGATGATGATGAGGACGAGAACGCTGATGTTGATCGCCCAGTTCACCGGTTTGGAAACAACATAGGAAAGCGTACCGAATCCAGCGAGCTGATAGAGCATGAACGGCAGCACCGCGACGGCGGGCAGCAATTCGGAAACCCCCAGGCTGATGTCTTCCGCGCCGGGCGCTCTCACATGAAGCAACTCGCTGTTTGCGAGTTGGTGGAACAACGGTGGCACCGCGCATAGGAACGGCACCGCGCATAGCAGTTCCATGACCAGCGAGCCGCTCCAGACACCGATTTTGGAAGGGTGGTCGGTCCCTCCACCCACGGCTTGGCTGCCGACGAACAGGCCGGCCACGACCGCAGTAGCGCTGGAGAGCATGAGGAGCTCGACCGTGATACCGAAACCGGTCGGCTCACCCGCCTTCAGCATGAGCAGGGCGAGAAATCCCGGGGTGTAAAACATGACGCGCACTAACTTTGCCCACACCCGCACGTCGCGATCAGGTGGCAGGACGGGGAGAGGTTTCCCATCAATTCCCAGAATGGCTCTATCTTTTGACATGGTGATTTAGGTTAGAGGTGAAAATTACTGACAGATGGCATGGGGTTGTCAGGCGGGGGTGAAATCCGCCAACCTGACAACCGATGAATGCCAATACAAAATCGAATTATAACGAAACCTGTGAGTCAATCAAGCTCGGCATCGACGCCCACGCCAAGTGGTACTAATTGAAAGGAAATTGCTTTATCAAGGAGTTCTTGTCGGCGCGTCGGTCCTACCGGATTGAGGGGGTGCAATGGTCGCACTCCCCTGGCGGTCGAATCGATGATGTGGCGGAATAGGTTTTAGGGAATTGCAGTTCTTGGTTCCTCGTTCTTGGTTCAGGTATTTACAGAGGAGCGGAAATTCAATAGTTTCGGCGCATGAGCGAATCCGCTGCTTTCCCTATTGCATCCTTCAAACCCCGACGCGGAGCCATCATCACCTCGGGGGTTCTTTTCGGTCTCTTCGGGCTTTCCCTGTGTGGAATGGGTCTTCTCATCATCCTCCAGTATTTTCTGATGGAAAAACTGGGCGCCCTCAACCCCGGCGCTGCCGCCCAGATGGAATCGATGAAGGAAATGATGGGCACCTCCGCTCTCGTCAGTCTCATCGTTTATGGCGGTAGCGGGGTGTTGATGATAGTTGTCGCCTTCGGCTGCTTTCTCTACAAACGCTGGGCGAGGCCCTTTGCTCTCACCTTGGGCTGGAGTTGGCTTTATATGGGAGTGATCATGATGGGTTCACTCGCCATGATGATGGGTCCCATGAAGAATTTCATGAACGATGCGATGGCCGTCGAGATGGCCAAGACTCCTGACGTGACCGCACCCGCCTCGATGGATACTTTTGTGAGCATCTTCATGATTTTCTATCTCGCGTTTATCTTTGTGTTTCTCATCCTGGTTCCTGGAATCCTCATCAAACTGAACTGGCATCAGGACGTCCGACACACCCTCGAGAGCCGTGATCCGCAAACGCGATGGACGGATCGGCGACCAACTCCAGTCATCGGCCTCGTCATTTGCGCGATCACCTTCGCCGTCTTTTCTCTGCCAAGCATTTTGATGATGAATCAACCGTGGATGGCCCACTTCTTCCAGAACTCGGACTTCAGCTATGCCTTCTATCTCATGCCTTTTGCCTGGGCCTACGTCGCGTGGGGAAGTTATCGAGGGCAATTCGCCGCATGGATCGTCGCGCTGCTCGTTCTCATCGGGGGAATGGTTTTCGGCATCATGAACATGCGGGGTCTCGATTGGGCGGTGATGTACAAGGATATGGGAATGCCGGAAGCGGAAACCGAGCGACTGGCCTCAATGATGGGCCAGATGTTAGCTCCGAAAAAAATGGGTGTCCTCATGGGGATCTCCATGCTCCCCATCCTCGGGTATCTGCTTTGGGTCGTGAGATTCTTCAGGAAGGAAACAGCGTGAAGCGAAGCAGATTAAACTCTGTTGGCTCACCCATCTAACCCTATTGGGTCGTGAAAGGTTTATTGATTGATAGGAATTCGCTTTTTCAACGGTTGCTTGTCGGCGCGTCGGTCCTACCGTGATTGAGGGGGTGCAGATCTCGCCCCCGTAGTCGGGATTGTGACCCGGTACTAGGCACGATACCGATCCCCGTCCTTGATGATCGTCATCAGGGAACGCCCCGGCATCGACGAGTCCGCCCGCGGAGTCTTCACCGGCGCGTGCATTTTCAAAGTCACTCCGTCGAGCGATGCGACCAGCAAGTCATCCACAAACAACTCACGGCTGGAACCAATGTCGCCCGGATTCGCTGCACAAGCCGCGCTAGCCAGAAAAATCGCTCCGAGGGTGCCACGGAAAGCTGCTTTTCGGAAAAAAATGGGATTCACCGCACGAACCAGTCAGCCTCAGCATTTGGTTGCGGGAAGGCCCACCATTCAGCCTTCTCCGGTCGCTATTTCGTCCACAAAGCGAAACGAATAGAGGTCTGCCTCTTTCAGCGTGAACTTGATTTGCACCGCCCGGTCCGCCAGGGCGGAAAGATCGACTTCCCCATCCCACGCGACCGTTTCCGCGATAAAATCGCCGATCATCGGCTGGCTCTTCGCCAGCACCCGGCCCTGCGCGTCAAGAATCTCGACCTGTACAAAACCCACGGCTGAAGTCGAGAAGTTCAACTCGAGTTCGCTACCCGCAAACTGGAGCGACTTCGTCAGCAGGCTGCCCGCCTCCGAGCCAGCGTGCGCGGAGATGAATCCGTCTGGCCGCAGCACGTAGCGGTCGCCGCTCCGGTGGTAGATCGACAGCTCGTCGGGCGCCGTCTGAATCACGTTGAGCGCCACGAAATTCGCCCGGTTCGTCCATTGGTGCGGATCGAGTCCGGGGCGAATGTATGCCTCGGTGAACGTCCGGTCGTATCGCTCAGATCCAGCGCGCGATGTCATGAAGAGCACGTCCGTGCGATTTGATAGGACAATTTCAGCCGAGTCTTCCCCCGACGGAATGAAGCGGGTCGGAAACGAAAGGTAGATCTGAGGCGCCCTGGTGTAGGGCTGGGTGAAGTTGGAGTACAAGTGTTCGCCCGGGAAATTGGGCATCATCTCCACCGGATCGCTCCAATTGACAAAATCCGGCGAAGTCGCGCGACTCACGCTCCGCAACCGGTCCGGCTCGATCCACGTCCGAAAGTAGCAGACATACAGCTGCTCGGCCTCGGACCAAAACGCGACGTTCGGCGAATCCATGGCGTGCCGCCATTCGGAACGATAAGGAATGATCTCGCTTTGCTTGGTCCAATTAAGCCCGTCTGGAGAAACAAACCCATACAAGCCAATCCCCTCCTTCGTTGAACCGCGTTTATCTCCCTTGCCCGGATAGCCGCCAATCGCCTTGTATTTTTCGGCGGGATCGACTCCCTCCCGGGTGTCCAGAAAGATCATGAAGTCTGAAAGAAAAGGCGGCAGGTTCGCCAGCACGACGTTGTTGTCCTTCGTCCCCGCAATCTCAACGAGACCGAGATTCGGAAACTCCCACTCGATCCCGTCCCGACTTTCCGCGTATTCCACCGTGTCTCCCGCGTCACCCGTGTAAGTCTCCCCCGTGTAATCTGGATTCCCATCCCGATACCAGGCGCGATAAAGCCCGTCATCTTTGATCACCGTCATCATGTGACGCTCCGGCAGCGGCGAATCCGCCCGCGGAGTCTTCACCGGCGCGTGCAATTTCAGAGTCACTCCATCGAGCGATGCGACCAGCAAGTTATCCACGAACAACTCGCGCTGGGAACCAATGTCGACCGGATCCGCCGCCGATGCCGGTATCGCCAACAGCAGGGACGCCACGACAGCACCCACAAACTGCCGATCATTGACTCGAAAACGAGGGCTCAGAACCCGAAAAGTTGTGCTCATTCCGAATTTGTATACAAACGAAAGCCCCGCACCTCAAGCAAAGTCTCGACTCCTCGCTTGCGTTTTGGAGTGCCGCAGGCCTCTGCCGCTTTCGTCCGCCGGACAAACTCCCCATTATTATTGATTGAAAAAGCAATTTCCTTTCAGTTAATACGACCAACGCACGTTCCAGTCTCACGACGCCGAGTACACCACCAGTGACCTTCTTTTCAAGAACGCGCTCTATGATGACGCCCGGACGATTTTCTCCGGTCTCATCCACGTGCATCCGGGCGCGCATCACACGGATTCGTTCCAGACCTGCCGCAATCTACTGGGTAGCGAACGAGCTGAAGCCAATTCAATGTCGGGCCTCGAAATTGACGCGGATCAGGTGAAATGCTCGCACGGTTCGACCTCGGGACAGATCAGCGATGAAGAAATTTTCTATCTTCAGGCTCGCGGGATTCCGGCTGAAGATGCCCGGCGTATGATCAGCCTCGGGTTTCTCAACGAGTTGATCCAGCACCTAGACGGCGGAGATTTGCGTTAGCACCTCTTTGACAGAGTGGAAAGAAAGTTCGCGAAGCTGGATCGCTGACCACGAAAAACGGCTCCCTCAAAAGAAGGAACCGTTCGGGCAGCAGGGGGAGATTGTTGTAGCGTTAGCGTCTGTTCCAGAGTCCAGAGTTGGCGTAGGCGCGCGGGTCTTGAGAGGCATACGCGGGAGCGGATTGATTGCAACCTGGCTGAGAAAAGCCGGCCTGCGAATTGTAGTTCTGCTGAGCGTAGCCATTGAAGGTCTGCGGCGCATACTGTGGGCGATACGGTTGAGCATACTGCGGACTCCGGGCATGTGGTACTCCATAATTTTGTGAAAATTGCCCACGTGAGTGGCGCACCGGGCGCTTCATTATCGCAATCTGTTCAGTCATGGCATGGATCGTCGCTGTCACGCTCGCAAGCAATTCGTGGGTGCGTTTCGTCTTTCCATGAATGTGACCACGGCCACTTCTTTCGGTCCTGTCCACAAGATCGTGTAGTTGGTGGGAAAGTTGATCAATGGCGACCACATCGGCTTCAAGATGCTGGATCGGTTCATAGGGATTGTGCGAGAGTTGATCGATGTGTTCAGCACTCCGCCGCATCGCACGCACGTCTTCCAGTATTTGGTCGTACTGAGGAGTGTGTTTGAACTGATTCGCCAGATTCTCTCTGAGACTTTCCAACTGGGCGTCGAGCTGATGCGCCAAACGTACGAGCTGATGGCAATCGTACGCCTGCGAACTCTGGATGGAAAGTGTGCCGAGCGCGAGAGCGATGATGGTCGCAAGTGAAAGTGTTCTGGTGGCGGTTGATTTCATAATGAATCGATTGGTAGGGGTTTCTATCTGCACGGGATAGACTCTCCGAACGAAACGTTATTCAGATTTCCACAAACTGGACATCCACTCCGAATTCGGTTGTGGAGACGCTCTTTACCTGGATCAAAGAGCCTTGAGAAGCTTGTTCAGCCTCTTGATCTTCTTGGCGAACTTTTTGGCTTTCGCCTTCTTGCCGCTGCGCTTCAGAGCCTTCAGCTTCTTCTGAAGTTTCTCAACCTTCGCTTGTAGCGCTTGCTTTGCGGCAAAATCCACAGGCGCGCCAGTCGGGGGCGTTGTCGGAGAACCGGGACGGTTGATTGTCGCGTAGACATCATTTACCGCGTCATTGTCGCTGGCTGAAAAACCTGTAGATCTTGTATTGAAAACTACTCTACCATCGTTGCTTACGTTCGGGCCATAGGAGCCCGCATTTCCCTGCGCCCCGGAATCAGCCACACTGATGCGTGTCAGTCCCATCGAATTGAGGTCGTAGTAGTAGATGTCGAATTCGCCGTTCGTATCAATTCCCGGCGCAAGAAGATTGGAAGCTCCCGACTGGAAAACAAGATAGCTACCGTTTGCAGAGAACGAAGGTAGCTCAGTATTTGCGTCGGGGTCTCCACCCGAGACTGATGTACTGATTCGCGTGGTCGTCTCCATTGCCCCGCCCCGGTCGCGGAGAAAAACCTTTGAGCGATCGGCAATGGCACCGCTAGGCTCGAAGTTCGTGGCTTCCGAGGTAAAGGCGACTAGATCCCCGTTTCCGGAAATGTTCGCCTTCCAGCTGATGTCGTCACCTTGTTGATCAGCATTTCCCAACGAGATGAGCGTTGTGGTTGCGTTCGCCACTTCCCGAAGATAAACATCCGTTACAGGAGCCATATTCTTCTCGTTGGTATCGCCTCCGTCCAGAAGATCGGATTGAGTATCAAAGACGATCAACGTTCCATCAGCGCTAATGTCAGGACGATGAGATTCGGCGCTTCCCGCAGTACCGTTTGTGTCGACGGACACAAGAGTTGTCGTTCCATTCGTAAGATCACGGACGTAGATCTGTCTCGGAAAATCAAATTCCGTGTCGTTGGCAAGTCCCGCTCCCGCCTGGAATGCTACGAATTGTCCCGTCGTGTTGATCGTCGGAGCCTTGCACGATTGAAGCGAGGGGGAATCGGTGTTCGACAAGGAGACGAGACTGGTTGTGCCGTCGTTCAAGTCATGAACAAAGATATCGGGTACATCGTCGAACTGACTGGTGCCGTTGCCGTCCACGAAATTTTCAACCAAATCCGTAGCGCCGGACTCGAATACCACGTATCGACCATCTCCCGAGATGCTTGGAGCCCCACTGTTATCGTTTGCGGGAACTCCCGTCGTCGAGCGTGAGATCAGTGTCAGGGTGTCACTACTGACTTTGTATACGAAGATGTCATTTTTCCCGTTCCCGTCTCCGGGCACCAGTGCCGAGGAAGCTGAAGAAAAGACGATCGTGTCTCCATCGTCGGAAATGCTGCCGCCGAAGCTGTCACCATTGTTTGCGGCACCAGCGGAAGAAACTGAGACCCGGTCGAGCGCATTTGAGGCAGCGGGAGCGGCCATTATTAGAGCTGCGGCGAAATATGTAAAACGAGTCATAGCGTCAAAAAAATTGGGTTGAGATTTGCTGCGGATTTTACGCCTTGTTCTCAATTCAGCAATGAGGTATTGCTTCGCTCAATTTATCGTCGCGGAGGGCGTAGCTGCTGCTAGTTAGCCACTACATTCACGAGTCGTCCCGGCACGACGATCACTTTCCGCACCGTCAGTCCTTCGACAAAAGACTGAACCCGCTCGCTCTCCATCGCGAGAGCCTCGACTTCTTCTTTCGTGGCTTCGGTCGGGATCATCATCTTGTCGCGCACCTTGCCGTTGACCTGCAGCACGATTTCGATCTCATCTTCGACGAGTAACTCTTCGTTGAACTCCGGCCACTTCTGCTCGGAGAGCGGAGTCGCGTCAACGGAACTGAAGTTACTGAACTGAGCAGGAATTTTCTTTTTCAAGAAATTCTTATCGGCGCGTCGGCCCTCCCGAACTTCTGAGGTGGTGCAGAACTCTCCGCACCCGCTCTACTCTGCCTTTTTTCGCTCTGCCCGAATTTCGCGACCGGGAAAGGCATTCCTGACAATCTCACTGTTCCAGACGACTGGGACACCACCCACCAGCACAAACGGGATGCCCTGCGAAGCTTGTTTCGCGTCGGTAAAGGTAGCCCGCGCCGCCACTGACTCGGGATCGAACAGGGTTAGGTCGGCATCACAACCCTCTTGAATCCGGCCTTTTCGTCTCATCGCGGGAACACGTGCTTCAAGTCGCTGCGCAGGTATCAGAGTACATTTTCGAATCGCAGTCATCCAATCAAGTGCGCCACGATCACGCACGTAATGCCCCAGTATACGAGCATAGGTGCCGGCATTACGCGGATGCCCCACCAGGCCGTCACTCGCAATCATGGAGGCGGGATGTTTCACCGCTAGTGTTACGATGCTCTCCGGATTTGAATGCACAATAACGAGCCCCCCGGATTCCCGATACTTCCGAAAAGTTTC
>Ga0222672_1000411_pt1 | contig 17644 bp, 8 predicted proteins | sample AntAcemetagen799_FD_179810 | JGI IMG/M metagenome (GOLD analysis project Ga0222672, IMG submission 179810) | Saline water microbial communities from Ace Lake, Antarctica - #799 | ecosystem: Environmental > Aquatic > Non-marine Saline and Alkaline > Saline | place: Antarctica: Ace Lake | collected...
ACTGTGAAGGCATCGAAGTGATAAAAGGTGATGCATCGGCCATTGGAAAGCAGAAGTTTGATGTGGTTTTGGCTAATATCAACCGCAATATTTTGCTGGCTGATATGTGCGCTTATGCGGAAACTATGCCAGCCGGCGCAAAACTCTTGCTCAGTGGCTTTTATGTGGAGGATTTACCCGAAATTCGTAAATCAGCAGAAAAGTTGGCTTTGCACTATCAATCACACAGCGTAAAAAACAATTGGGTTGCAGCAGAATTTAGCAAATCCTAAAAAAGATTTTTTAATTAGAAGGATCAAACATGCGCTTCCTTAGAAGCTTACTTTTCTGTGTTTTTGCATTAACCTGGTTGATTGGTTCGGCACAGGAGGAAACTTATTTTTCTGCTGATTCAGAAGAGTTTATTAATCAGGTTGAAAGTTATCTGCTCGATACGCCTGGCAAACAACAGCTTAAGCAAGGGGAGGAGCTTATGGCAAAGCTCAAACCCCGTTGGGAAGTTGGCCGCTTTTCAAAGGCAGAGAAAGATAAAATTAAATTGCTGAGCGAACAAATGCGACAAGCGAATTTAAGGAATTACCCGTTTTTCTTTGATTTTTTCACTGCGATTAATGCACTTGCCTATACCCGGCAAAGCGAGCAAAGTTTGCTAAATTGGCTGAACCTGATGGAGCAGCTCTTGCAGCATAAATCAACAAGGGAGTTTACTTCTTACTTGGATTTTTCCAACAGCTTTTTCCGCGATGGTTTGCTATCGCAAAAGGGTTCTGCTTCCTGGTATCTGCGCAAGCCAGATTACAGCTTTCAGGCTGATACGGTGCTTCGTATTTTGGTTGAAAAGGCCGATCTGGTTTGTGCTAGCAGGCGTGATAGTTCGCTTATTATCAATACATCAGGTAGTTTTAGCTTTGAACAAAATACATGGGTCGGAAAAGGTGGTCAGGTGGATTGGTGGCGCTTCGATCTGGATAAGGATAAAACTTTTGCAGCACTCAAAAGCTACCATATTGATTTGTCGCAACCTGAATACCAAGCTGATTCGGTAACTTTTTACCACAAATATTATTTTGATTTCCCGATGCAGGGCGTTTTTCAGGATAAAGTGCATAGCAGTCCGCCTAGCGAACGGACTTCTTACCCCAGATTTACTTCCTACTTTAAGGATTACAGCATTAAAAATATTTTTAGCGGGATTGACTTTAATGGCGGTCTTGCCATCGAAGGCAGCACATTAAAAGGTATTGGCGAAGGCCGGGAAAGAGCTAAACTTTTCTTCCATAAAAATTCAGAAACTCAGATGAGTTTGACAGCACTGGATTTTGTGCTTACCGACAACAAAATCTTTTCGCGCTCCGTTTCGGCGAAGGTCTTTCTCGACAAGGATTCTTTATTTCACCCTTCGGTGCAGATGCGTTACGACGATAAGTTGCGCCGTTTGATTTTATACCGCTCGGAGCAAGGTGTGGCTGATAGTCCGTTTTTTGATTCTTACCACGAGTTGGATGTTCATCTCGAAGCTTTGTATTGGAATATCGACAAGGATGTGATTCATTTTAAGCAGCTTGAAGGCATGAGAAGCGAAAGTGAAGGTTTTCTGGAATCAGCAAATTTTTTCTCGGCCAGCGATTTCAATAGTCTTCGACTTATTGACGATATAAATCCAATGTTTGTGATGGAAAATTACCTGAAGGAATTTGGTGTCGAAAATGAAATTAAGCTCGATTGGTACGCTGGTTTCATCAAAAAACCACCAGAACAGGCTATCGCACAACTGCTTAGGATGGCTTCAAAAGGATACCTTGTTTACGATAGCGAAAATCAAACAGCTGTTGTAAAAGAAAGGTTTTTTAATGCGCTTAAAGCTCGGGCTGATAAGTCGGATTACGATGTGATCAGAATCAACACCCAAACTATTGGCAACGAACCAAACCTTATTTTGGATTTAAAGTCTTTTGAGATGACATTAAAAGGTGTTGATGAAGTTATTTTAAGCGATGAACAGCGGGTTAGGATTTTGCCCGCCGACAACGAAATCGTATTTTCTGAGAATAGAGACTTCGCTTTTTCTGGTTTTGTTGGCGCTGGTCTTTTCGAGTTTTATGCTGGCGAGGCTTTCTTTAAGTATGATGAGTTTAGCCTTAACCTTACCCAGGTTGATTCGCTGTCCTTTTTTGTGCCGGCATTTGATCAGAAAGTAGCACCAGGTATTCGGAAGCAATATGTTCGGGTGCAAAATGTTATCGCCGATATGTCAGGCACACTATATATTGATCAAAGTGATAATAAATCAGGCCGAAACCATTTTCCACAGTATCCTATTTTCGACAGCAGAAATGAATCTTATGTATATTTTGAAAAGCCATTTATCAATGAAGGCAGGTTAACGAAATCTGATTTTTATTATGTGGTAGAACCTTTTGAAATTGACAGCCTCGACGATTTTAGTACAGACAATTTACGCTTTGCCGGTTATCTTAATTCTGCAGGTATATTTCCGGCTATTGGACAAGCGCTCACGGTTATGCCTGATTATTCTCTTGGGTTTAATCACAAAACAGTTGAGAATTATATAATTTTTTCGGGCAAAGGCTTTTTTGATGATTCAGTTCATCTGTCGAATCAAGGTTTTTGGGGTATGGGCAAGTTAAACTATCAAACGAGTACTGCGTTTGCTGATCACTTCGATTTTTATCCAGATGAGGTGATTTCAACACCACATCGCTTTGAGATGAAAGAACAGCAGCAAGGAGTTTTATTCCCTCAAGGCCAATCAGATACGATTAAATTTCACTGGCTTGCTGATACCAATATGCTGGTGCTCCATACCTTAAACAGCCCTTTGATTCTTTTTAATAATGTGATTTTTAGGGGTAAAGCTGAGCTCTCTCCTTATGGACTTAAAGCTGCTGGTGATTTATCCTTTGGTAATGTGGAGATGTCGTCTGATTATTTTGCCCTTAAAAACAAATCTTTTACCGCTGACACCGCAGATTTTAGTCTGCTTACCGCTGTAAATCAAAATACGGCATTTTCTGCTAAAGAGTATTTTACAAGAATAGACTTTGAATCTCGTAGCGGAAACTTTCGTTATCTAAGCCAACAGAGTAGTCTTTCTTTTCCTTTCAATCAGTATATCTGCACCCTGGATGAGGCCAACTGGCAAATGGATCAGGATTTGCTAACGCTCAATAGCAATGGTCTTGAACAGTTTAGCGGGCTGGATAGTCTGAGCTTTGAAAAACTGCTTGATTACGATTTGAGTGGTTCTCAGTTTATTTCAACGCATCCTGAGCAGGATTCTTTGTCGTTTTTTACCAGAGAGGCTACCTATGATTTGCGCAAATACTCCATCAATGCCAGTGGTGTAAAGCTTATCCGCGTGGCTGATTTGGCAGTTTTCCCCTCAGATGGCTTGGTTACTATCCTTGAAGGAGCGCGCATGGAAACCATTAGAAACGCACATCTGCTGGCCGATACTGCTAGCCGACTGCACCATTTTGATGAGGTAGAAATAAATATTTACGGCAGAAATAATTATACAGCCAAAGGCTCATATAATTATTTGCCCTTGGAAGACGATTCGCAAGCAATTTATTTCAGTAGTATTTCTCCCAATGAAAATGGTGTAACGACTGCTATTGCTATGATTGAGGAAACCGATGGATTTAAATTGAGTCCGCAGTTTAAGTATAAAGGTAAAGCCGGTATTTTAGCTTCCAGAAAGGATTTGCTTTTTGAAGGAGGTTTTCAGCTCGTTCATTTCTGCGAGAATATGAATATTCCTTGGGTTGGCTTTGAAGCATTAATTGATCCATCTAACGTAGTTTTTCCTATTAACAAAGAAGTTAGAAGTTTAAGCAATGAACGGCTTTATGCTGGATTACAATTTGATGGACTCGATAAAAACTTTTTTGCATCTTTTCTATCAACAGCTAATGATGCTAAAATAAGCGAAAGCGCTGTTGTGAATGGAATTTTGAAGTTTGATCGTGCAAAGTCTGCTTATGTTATCAGCGGTAAGAATGCGGGAATCTTTGATAAAAGCATAGAGTTGTCTGCAAGCCGCTGTCAAATTAGCGGAAAAGGGCCTATCAATCTCGATTTGCAAATACCTATGACATCGCTCAATGTTTTTGGAGCTTACGATTTTTATAGTATTCCCGACAGCACAACAATGAATGTGATGGCCATTTTCGATTTTATTTTTGATGAAAAGCTGTTGCAAATCATGGCCGATAGCCTGAACAGATCAGCCAAGCAAGGTGCCACACTGAGCCAGAGCAATTATTTATTTGGCTTGAATGGTTTAGCCAATGGGGAGAGTTTTTCCCGTATTCAATCTGAAATTAGTTTGTATGGAGCGCCGCGCAAAGTACCAGAATCTTTAAATAAAAGTTTGGTGTTCAGTCAGTTGAAAATGAGTTGGGACAAAGAACTAAACGCATTTATTGCTCGTGATAATATTGGTTTGGCTAATATCTTAAACACCCAGGTAAATAAAAAGCTGCCGGGCTATATTGCTTTTGAAAAAGGACGTTCGGGCGATGCCGTCACAATTTATCTGCAACCCAATAGCAGTGAATGGTATTTCTTTCATTATGAAAATGGTGTGATGCAAGCCTTGTCTTCGTCAGAAGCATTTAACAGCCGCTTGCTTGAAATCAAACAAGAAAAACGTTTGGTAAAAGATGAGCAAACAGATTATTACTATGAATATGTGATAGGGTCGCGCCGCAGGGTGGTGGATTTTGTCCGAAAAATGCAAATACAATACTGATGGATCAAACAATAATTTTAAGCAATTTACTTCCAGTTTTGGTAGCCTATCTTTTGGGCTCTATCCCTACAGCTGTTTGGGTTGGAAAAGCCTTTTACGGTGTTGATGTAAGAGAATCAGGCTCTGGAAATGCTGGCGCAACAAATACTATTCGCGTTTTGGGACTTAAAGCGGGTATTCCGGTATTGTTGATAGATGTGTTCAAAGGCTTGGCAGCGGTGCTTTTAGCAGCTCTTATTCATCGCTATTTTGGAGGTGAAGAAGTTTCTGCTTTGCTTTTATTGGCAGTAGCTACAGCTGCCGTTTTAGGCCATACATTTCCGCTTTTTGCTGGATTCAGAGGCGGTAAGGGTGTTGCAACTTTGCTCGGTCTTGGCTTTGGCATCTATCCTTGGGCGGCACTTGGCGCCCTAATTATTTTTATTGTGGTGCTACTCATTTCAGGTTATGTTTCGCTCTCAAGCATGAGTGCAGGCATTGCTTTTCCTTTTTTGGTGATTTTTATGTTTCCTGCAAATCACATACTTTTTACGGTTTTATCTATTGCAGTAGCTGTATTCTTGCCCATAACACATCGAAAAAACATTAAAAGGTTACTAAATGGCACTGAATCAAAATTTAGGCCTGGCGCCAAGAAAGCATAGTTAATAAAAATGTTTGAAAACTTTTTGAAATTGCGCTTGCATCGCCTTCAAATTTCTTATTTTTACACTTTGAAATAAACTAACGGCATTATGAAATTTATTCTTTCAAGCTTAAAACTACTCAAAAGCTTACAAGCGCTGGGTGGTGTGATTGGTTCAAACAATACACTTCCAATTCTCGATGATTTTCTTTTCAGCCTGAAAGATGGCAAATTATCTATTACAGCTTCCGACCTGGAAACTACGATGATAATCACTCTTGAACCCGAAATGCAGGATGGCGATGGCGATGTTACTATTCCGGCTCGGCTGCTGCTTGATATCATGAAAACCTTTCCGGATATTCCTGTTACCATAGATGTTAACAACGATACTTTGATGGTAGAACTTACTGCTGGCGAAGGCCGTTATAAGTTATCAGGTCATAAAAGTGATGAATTTCCACAGATTCCAGTATTGGATGATCCAACAGAAATGACTCTTCCGGCAGAAGTGCTGGCCAATGGTTTTGAAAAAACTATTTTCGCCACCGGAAATGATGAGCTTCGCCCCGTGATGGCCGGTGTGTTGGTTGAATTGTCTGACGATTATATGACGATAGTTGCTACGGATGCCCACAAATTGGTAAGGTATCGCCGCATGGATATAAAATCGGAGCAGGCAGCATCATTCATCTTGCCTAAAAAGCCTATTAATCAGTTGAAAAATTTGCTCTCAGGAAAATCAGAGGCGCAGGTGAAATTGGCGTTTAACCAAAAAAATGCGGCTTTCAGCTTTGAAAATGTAAAACTGGTTTGCCGCCTTATCGAAGGAAAGTACCCCAATTACGAAGCGGTAATCCCGACAACAAATCCTAACAAATTGAGTATCGACCGCTTGTCGCTCCTTAATTCAATCCGACGTGTGGCTATCTTTTCTAATAAAGCCACGCATCAGGTTAGGTTTAAAATGACAGGCCAGGAATTGATGCTGTCAGCTGAAGATTTGGATTACTACAATGAAGCCAAAGAACGCTTGGTTTGTAGCTTTGAAGGCGATGATATGGAAATTGGTTTCAATTCGCGCTTTTTCCAAGAGATGCTTACCAATATGGATACCGACAATGTGCAACTGGAGATGTCGGCCCCAAATCGCGCAGGCATTATGGTTCCAATAGACAACGAAAATAAAGAAGAAGATATATTGATGTTAATCATGCCCGTCATGCTTAATCAGTAAGAAACGTTAATAAGTAAATTTCCCCGGACATTTTTGTTCGGGGTTTTTTATTTCGACTGCTGAGAATTGGAGCTTTTGCAGTCTTTAAGCATTTTAAAATGGCTGTAATCGTTTAAAGGTCAGGTAGTTATTTTGAGCCTATTTTATTAGTGTGTCATTTTAGCATAAAGCCTTGTGTGTCAAAACATCAATATAGCAAGCTTTTTCTAACATTAGTTGATTAGCTTAAAAAAAGTTTTTTTTAACCACCACCGAACCAAAAGCTTTCGTTTAGTGTTTATAAAGACATTCTAAAAAACCAATTAAAATGAAACGACATAGCGTATTGATTTTACTGCCAGTTTTACTGATGACATTGTCATTTAGCGCCTGCAAACAATCAGAAAGCAGCACCAAAACAGCTGATGAACCTCAAAGAATATTTAAGCCCTTCGGGGAAGAAGGCACGTCTTTTCAAATTGATTTTGAAAAAGGCACTGCACATAACCACCCCAGTCTTGCCATCTGGCTAGAAAATTTGGATGGCGAAATGATTCAAACACTATATGTTACGAAATCAGTAGCTACAGGATTTTATGCATTTGGTGATGCAGGAAATGGTAAATGGCTCAAAGAACCTGGCGCAGCCAAAAGACCAGCTTCTTTACCTTATTGGTTGCATCGCCGCGAAATGGCTAATTCGACAAATGAGCAACTGCCATCGCTTCAAAATCCTGTGCCTGATGCCTATACCGGTGCTACTCCTGCGGCTTCGTTTGAGTTGAAAACGATTCCTTTTGAGCAACTTCCTTCAAAATTCAAATTGCTTGTTGAGGTAAATCAGCCTTGGGATTGGAACGCGTATTGGAATAATTCCAGGTTTGAAGGCGATCCAAATTACAGTTCTTCGGCCCAGCCTTCCTTAATTTATGCCGTAACTGTTGATATGGAAGATGACTTTACTGTTTATCACCTTAATCCCATCGGCCATGGGCATTACGCTGGAGCTGATGGCAATCTTTATTCTAATATTTCTACCCTGACTACAGCACTTAATATTTTTGAATCGATTACTTTACACCTCAGTGAATAATGAAAAAGCTATCTAAATTACTTCCGATCTATTTATCGCTGTTTGTTTTTTCAATACTTTTTAGTTTGGAAATTCAGGCACAGACGGCCAAAATCAGTGGTAAAGTTATTGATGCTACTAACAACGAGCCACTGCCATTTGCTAATGTGGTGGTAAAAGGAACAACAATTGGTACGACTACAGATTTCGATGGAGACTTCGTTATTACTGGTTTGCAACCTGGTTTTGTTACCCTTCAGGCTACTTATGTGGGCTATAGAAATACCGAATCCGCTGAAATCCAACTGTCAAATGCGAAAGCTGAATATATTGAAATTGCAATGGAAAACGCAGGTGTTGCCTTGGAAGAGGTGGAAGTGAAGGCTAATCCTTTTGTGCGAACAGAAGAAAGTCCACTTTCCTTGCAAAAGCTGGGCGTTAGTGAGATAGAAACCAGTCCTGGAAGTAACCGCGATATTTCACGTGTTATTCAATCGCTGCCAGGCGTGGGCTCGGGTGTTTCTTTTCGTAACGACATCATTATTAGGGGAGGAGGGCCAAGCGAGTCTGTTTTCTACCTAGATGGTGTGCAAATTCCTACGATCAATCACTTTGCCACACAAGGAAGTTCGGGAGGTGCTGTAGGTATTTTGAATGCCGATTTTATTAGCTCGGTCGATTTCTATTCTGGGGCTTTTCCAGCCAACCGGGGCAATTCACTAAGTGGTGTTTTTGAATTTACGCAAAAAGAAGGCAACAAAGAAAAAACACGTTTCAGAGGTGCAGTTGGTGCAAGCGAAGTTAGCCTTACGCTGGATGGGCCTGTGGGTGAAAAATCTAGTTTTATATTTTCGGTTAGACGTTCGTATCTACAATTTTTATTTGATGTGATTGGCTTGCCATTTTTGCCGACTTTTAATGATTACCAACTAAAATGGAAGACACGTTTTGATAAAAAGAACGAGCTTACAATCATTAGCATTGGTGCCTTGGATCAGTTTAAGCTTAATACCGGCATCGAAAACCCGACAGAGGAACAGGAATACACCTTAAATGTTTTACCCGTGAACGAACAATGGTCTTATGCCATCGGTGCGGTTTATAAACACTTTAAAACTAACAGCTTCCAAACACTTGTTGTGAGCCGAAATATGCTCAATAATACGAGTTATAAATATCCTGATAATGATGAATCGCGGCCTAAATCTTTAGACTACAAATCGCAGGAAATTGAGAATAAAATTCGTTTTGAGAATAATATCCGCTGGGGTTCTTATAAATTTGTTTATTCGCTTGGTGGTCAGTATGCACGTTATTATAACGCTACGAAGCAACAGCTTTTTGTTGGCAATGAATTACAGAATATCGACTACGAATCAAATCTTGATTTGCTGTCGGCAGGAGCTTCCGCGCAGCTAAGTAAGAATCTCTTAAACGAGCGTTTAACGCTTTCAGCGGGTTTGCGTACTGATTTTAATAATTACAGTAGCTCCATGGGCAATCCAATCAATCAGCTTTCTCCCCGTTTTTCGGCATCTTATGTTTTAAGCGATAAATGGGCTGTAACAGCCAATACAGGACGTTATTATCAGCTTCCAGCTTATACCACATTGGGTTTTAGAAACAATAATGGGGTTTTGGTAAACAAGGAAAATCAATTGAAATATATTGCCGCCAATCATTTTATTGCTGGTTTACAGTTTATTCCGCGTTCGGATATTTTCTTTTCTATTGAAGGATTTTACAAGCAGTACAGCGACTATCCTTTTTCTTTAAACGACTCCATTAGTTTGGCCAACAAAGGTGCTGACTTCGGTGTTTTGGGCGCTGAAGAAGTGGTTTCTAATAATAATGGTCGCGCCTATGGTTTTGAGTTACTTAACCGTAGTAAGTTGCCTTCAGGTTTTAACCTTATTTTATCCTATACATTTGTGCGCAGTGAGTTTGAAGACTTTAATGATGCCTTAATTCCTTCGAGCTGGGATTTTCGCAATATCATTGTGCTAACGGCTTCCAAGAATTTCAAAAACAACTGGATTGCCGGACTCAAGTGGCGTTATGATGGTGGTTTGCCTTTTACACCTTATGATTTGGAAAAATCTGCATTAATCCCTGCTTGGGATGCGCAGAACGCACCATACTTTGATTTCGGACAACTAAACCAGTTGAGGCTTGATCCTTATCATCAGTTGGATGTGCGTGTGGATAAAAAATATTTCTTTGAAAAATGGTCGCTTATGGTGTATGTTGATATTCAAAACCTGTATAACTTTAAGGCTACATTGCAGGATAATATCGTGCGCGAAAAAGATGCAAATGGTAATATTATCACAGTGGATAATGATACAAGATATGTTTTGCGTGGAATCCCAAACACTTCGGGAACCGTTTTGCCAACCATTGGTATTATGGTTGAATTCTAATATAAAAATCACGCAGTATAGCCTGTAAATAGGGTAATAAAAAAGCCTGCTCTCAATTGAGGCAGGCTTTTTTAATAGAATAAAATGAGACAAACTACAATTGAGGGCCGGCAGCTACTAAATGTTTGCCTTCGTCATTATCAGTATATTTCTCAAAGTTTTCGATAAACATAGCAGCCAGATTCTTGGCTTTTGTTTCCCATTCTTTCGCGTCATTGTATGTATCGCGTGGATCAAGAATGCTGTCGTCAACACGGTCGAGTGTTGTTGGCACTTCCAGGTTGAAATACGGAATCACTTTTGTTGGTGCTTCATCAATGCTTCCATCGAGGATGGCATCAATAATGGCCCGCGTATCTTTGATGGAGATTCTTTTTCCAGAACCATTCCAGCCGGTATTTACCAGATAGGCCTTTGCACCCGAAGCTTCCATTCTTTTAACCAGTTCCACACCGTATTTTGTGGGATGAAGAGCTAAAAATGCATTACCAAAACAAGCAGAAAAAGTAGGCTGTGGCTTGGTTACGCCCAGCTCAGTTCCAGCAAGTTTGGCGGTGAAGCCCGACAAGAAGTGATATTTTGTTTGGTCGCTGCTTAGTTTTGAAACGGGAGGCAACACACCAAAGGCATCTGCCGTTAGGAAAATAACTTTTTTAGCGTGTCCTGCCTTTGAAACGGGTTTTACACTGTTTTCGATATGATAAATGGGATAGGAAACGCGGGTGTTTTCAGTTTTTGAATTGTCAGCAAAATCAATAGAGCTATCGTCCCGTACTACCAAATTTTCGAGTAGCGCATCTTTTTTGATCGCATTGAAAATGTCGGGTTCGTTTTCTTTACTTAAGTTGATACATTTGGCATAGCATCCACCTTCAAAATTGAAAACGCCATCATCGTCCCAGCCATGTTCGTCGTCACCAATGAGCGCGCGCTTTGGATCGGCGGATAAAGTTGTTTTTCCAGTTCCGCTGAGGCCAAAGAAAACAGCTACATCGCCTTTTTTGCCAACATTAGCAGAGCAGTGCATAGCGGCAATACTTTTTAGCGGCAGGTAATAATTCATCATAGTGAAAATTCCTTTTTTCATTTCGCCACCATACCAGGAACCACCAATGAGGGCCATTCTTTCGGTAAGGTTGAAAACAACAAAATTTTCGGAATTCATGCCCATTTCTTTCCAGTCGGGATTAACCGTCTTGGAGGCGTTTAAAACAACAAAATCCGGCTCAAAGCTTTCAAGTTCAGCTTCCGAAGGCCGGATAAACATATTTTTTACGAAGTGCGCCTGCCAGGCTACTTCTACTACAAAGCGCACGTTGAGACGGGTTTCAGGATTAGCGCCTGCATAGGCATCCATTATATAAAGCTTTTTCTGCGAAAGCTGTTTGGATGCGATTTTTTTGAGCTTGTCCCATTTCGCAGCTTCTAAGGGCCGGTTGTCGTTTTTCCCTTGGGTTGACCACCATACGGTATCCCGCGAAACATCATCCATTACGATGTGTTTGTCCTTAGGCGAACGTCCTGTAAAAATTCCTGTGTCAACAGATATAGCGCCTGTGTCAGTTAAAAAGCCTTTTGCAAAACCTTCCAGCGAAGGATCTGTTTCATGTTCGTAAAGCTTTTCGTAGGAAATGTTGTGAAATACTTCATTGACATCGGTAATACCGTATGAAGCCAGATCGGCTTTGATTTTAGCATCATCTTTAGCCATTATGTTTTTGTATTTGGGTTAGTATAGAAAAATGAAAGGAGCAAAGTTAAAAAGTTTTGTTAAAATTCAATCGTTTGCGGAGAGATTATAGCAAAGAAAAAGGCAGATACTTACATATCTGCCTTTTTGAATGTTATTCTGTGCTCAGACTTTTTATTTCATAATGATATTATTATCTGAACACAAGCTATTTAAGTGCTTACTTCTTCGACTTTTTCTTGTCTTTTTTCTGTTTAGCGGCTTTTTTAGCTTTTTTGGCCATTTTTTCGGCAACAGCAGCTTGAGCAGCAGCTAAACGCGCAATCGGCACGCGATAAGGAGAGCAGCTTACATAATCAAGACCTGCTTCGTGGCAGAACATTACTGAACTTGGCTCACCGCCATGCTCACCGCAGATTCCCAACTTGATGTCGGGACGTGTTTTGCGACCTCTTTTTACAGCCATTTTCACTAATTGTCCAACACCCTCTTGATCTAATACCTGGAATGGGTCATGTTTTAAGATGCCTTTATTCAGGTAAACTTCAAGGAAGTTGCCAGCGTCGTCACGTGAATAACCAAAGGTCATTTGTGTGAGGTCGTTAGTTCCAAAGGAGAAGAATTCGGCTGATTTAGCAATTTCATCGGCTGTTAAAGCAGCGCGTGGAATCTCGATCATTGTGCCTACCAAATGCTTGATAGAATCGTTGCGTTCATCAAAAACTTTTTGAATGGTTTTGCGAACGATGTCTTCCTGCATCTTCATTTCGGCCAAAGTACCGGTCAATGGAATCATAATTTCTGGCATTACCTTTATGCCGCGGGCTTTCAAGTTTAAAGCGGCTTCGATAATAGCGCGCGCCTGCATTTCGGTAATTTCAGGATAGGTGTTTCCAAGACGGCAACCACGGTGTCCGAGCATTGGATTGAACTCAGCCAACTCGTTAATTTTACTTTTGATGGTTTCAACCGGAACATTCATCACTTTAGCCATTTCCTGTTGTCCTTTATCATCGTGAGGCACAAACTCATGCAAAGGTGGATCGAGCAAACGAACTGTTACAGGCAGGTCTTTCATAGCTTCAAAGATACCTTCAAAGTCTTCACGTTGAATAGGTAACAATCTGTCGAGTGCTTCGCGACGGCCTTTTTCGTCGGCGGCTAAAATCATTTCGCGCATGGCGATAATTTTATCTCCACCAAAGAACATGTGTTCTGTGCGGCACAATCCTATTCCTTCTGCGCCGAAATTGCGGGCAACAGCAGCGTCATTAGGTGTGTCGGCATTGGTTCTGACGAGCATTCTTGATTTTTTCTTGGCTAGTTCCATCAGTTGGCCGAAATAGCCACTCAATTCAGGATCTTTGGTAGCAACTTGTCCGTCATAAACTTCACCAGTACTTCCGTTCAATGAAATGAAATCGCCTTCTTTAAAGGTTTTTCCGTTCATGGTGATGGTGCGAGCTTTGTAATCAATTTTGATTTTTCCGGCACCTGAAACACAACATTTACCCATTCCACGGGCTACAACAGCAGCATGTGAAGTCATTCCGCCACGGGCGGTAAGAATTCCTTCGGCTACGTTCATACCCGACAAGTCTTCGGGAGAAGTTTCGATACGTACCAAAATAACTTTTTTGCCTTTGGCTGACCAAACTTCGGCTTCGTCGGCATGGAAAACAATTTGTCCGTTAGCAGCTCCTGGAGAAGCTGGAAGGCCTTTGGCCATTACGCTGGCTTTTTTAAGGGCGTCCGTGTCAAAAACAGGATGCAACAATTCGTCAAGCTTGTTAGGCTCCACGCGCATGATTGCTTCATTTTTGCTAATCATGCCTTGTTTCATCATTTCAATGGCAATGCGCACCATGGCGGCACCAGTGCGTTTTCCGTTACGGGTTTGCAATATCCACAGTTTATCTTCCTGAATGGTAAATTCAAGATCCTGCATATCACTGTAATGGTCTTCCAGTTTTTGCTGAAGTGTGTTGAGTTCTTTGTAAATCTCAGGCATGGCTTCTTCCAGTGAAGGGAAGTTGCTTGCACGATCTTCTTCAGAAACATTTTGTAATGCAGCCCAGCGATGTGATCCTTCAAGGGTGATTTCTTGAGGAGTTCTGATACCAGCAACAACGTCTTCGCCTTGTGCATTCAATAAATATTCTCCGTTGAAAATATCTTCTCCGGTAGCGGCATCGCGGGTAAAAGCAACACCTGTTCCTGAGCTAAGGCCCATGTTTCCAAATACCATCGCCTGAACGTTGACGGCAGTTCCCCATTCGGCAGGAATGCTATTAAGCTTTCTATAGGTGATAGCGCGTGGATTCATCCAGCTATTGAAAACAGCCATTACTGAGCCCCAAAGCTGTTCCCAAGGATCTTCAGGGAAGTCTTTTCCGGTAGATTTTTTAACGGCTTCTTTAAAACGGCGAACCATTTCTTTGAGGTCGTCGGTAGAAAGTTGTGTGTCGAGATCAACACCTTTTTCCTCTTTTATTTGTTCAATGATAACCTCAAACGGATCGTGGTCTTCTTTAGATTCGGGTTTCATGCCCAAAACTACATCACCAAACATTTGAACAAACCTACGGTATGAATCCCATGCAAAACGTTCGTTTCCAGTTTTGCGAGCAATACCTTCTACGGCGGTATCATTTAAGCCCAGATTTAAAACGGTGTCCATCATGCCAGGCATAGAAGCGCGCGAGCCTGAGCGAACGGAGAGTAAGCAAGGATTCTCGCGGTCACCAAATTTGGTTCCCATGATTTCTTCAACTGTTTTTACAGCAGCTTCTACTTCTTTTTTAAGGAGTTCGACAGTGGCTTTCTCACCTTTGTCGAAATATAATGTGCAAACATCGGTGGTGATTGTGAAGCCGGGAGGAACCGGCACACCGATAAGATTCATTTCAGCAAGGTTGGCACCTTTGCCTCCTAAAAGGGCTTTCATTGACGAGTTTCCGTCGGCCTTGCGATCACCGAAAGAATAAACATACTTGGTTTTTGCCATTTGTGATTAATTTTGATGTATAAATGATAACTGATTTCTAATCTGTTAAATAAGAATCTTCAATGCTATATTGAAGCACAAAAATAAGGAATTTTGTCGTTCAAATGGATACCAGTAAACGCTTTAACGTTTCTTTGCAATTGCAATCGTTTGAAAAAATGTTACACGCAACAAATAAACGCTTTACTTTGTTAGTTCAATAGAGCTTAACCACAATTTTTAATAGAACACTAATTTTATTACGCACTAAAACTTAAAAAATGACAACAATAAACCCTTGTATTGGTATTCGGCATGAAGATAAATATATTATGGAACGTAGGGTGGCAATTGTGCCCAAACATCTTGCAGAACTTATAAAAGAAGGTATTTCGTTTGAAGTTCAAAAGTCTGAAAAACGTGTATTTACCGATGACGAGTTTAAGAAAGCTGGTGCTAAAATGGTGGATAGTTTATCGGAAGCACAAGTAGTTTTTGGAGTTAAAGAAATGCCCGAAGATTTTTTTGAAACAGAGAAAACTTATGTGCTTTTTTCTCATGTCATCAAAGGCCAAAGCTATAATATGCCGATGCTAAAGGCCATGATGGAAAAGAAATGTCAGTTGATTGATTATGAAAAAATTGCTAATGAGGAGGGCAGAAGGCTAATATTTTTTGGTCGATTTGCTGGTTTGGCTGGAATGATCAATTCGCTTTGGTCTTATGGTCAGCGTTTGAAATTAGAAGGCATTGAGAATCCTTTTTCAACTATCCGGCAGGCTCATACTTATAGCTCTCTTTCAGAAGCTACAAAAGCTGTTTCGGAAGCTGGTTATGCATTAGCATCCAAAGGCTTAGATAAAAAGGCTGGGCCACTGATAATTGGATTTACGGGTTATGGAAACGTATCAAAAGGAGCGCAGGAAATTGCTAACTTGCTGCCTTCTATTGAGATTTCGCCAGAACAATTACTTAAGCTCGATTTTGACAAAACTCCTGCAAATATTGCTTACAAAGTAATTTTCAAGGAAAAAGATATTTCAACTCCAATTGATGAGAAGCTGGCATTTAATTTAGGGCATTATTATAAACATCCAGAGCTATACAAAAATAATTTTGAGAAATATATTCCAAAACTGAGCATTTTGATGAATTGCATGTATTGGGATGATCGCTATCCGCGCATTGTAACGAAAAATTATTTGGAGAAGCTTTTCAAAACAACAAATCCTCATCTCAAAGTTATTGGCGATGTAACTTGCGATCCAGATGGCTCCATAGAATGTACGCATAAAGGAACAGAAATTGAGGATCCAGTTTTTGTGTATAATCCAGTTAAGCGGGACTTCACGATGGGTTTTAAAGGTGAAGGCGTATTGGTGATGTCCGTAGATATTTTGCCAAGTGAGTTGCCGCGAGAATCGTCAGAAGCTTTTAGTGATGCACTTTTCCCCTTTGTGAAAGCAATTGTTAATCAAGATTTTGGTGTGAAGTTCGATAAGCTTTCACTACCTTTACCCATTAAAAATGCTTTGATATTGCATCAAGGAGAATTAACACCAGATTATAAATACATTGAAAGCTATTTTTGAAAACCCTAATATTTTATAGTTAAAACAACAAAATCTGTCTTGGCAGATTTTTCTGAAAGAAACCACTTTATGAAGCAAATCCTTGTGCTTGGCGCCGGACTTTCGGCTAAAAGATTAGTTGACTATTTTCTAAATAATGCAGAAAACCACGAATGGTTTATTACGCTTGCCGATATTGACAAAGCGCTTGCCGAGAAGAAAATTAATAATAGCCCTGATGGTTTAGCTGTTGGGCTCGATGTGAAAAATGAAGCAGCAATAGCTGATTTAATCAGAAACAAAGATATTGTAGTCTCACTTTTGCCAGCCATCTTTCACGATAAAATTGCTGCTGAATGTTTGAAGCAAGGTGTAAATATGGCCACGGCATCTTATGTGTCGCCTGCTATGAAAGCAATTGATAAAGAGGTCAAAGCAAAAGGACTTTCCTTTTTAAATGAGTTGGGTGTTGATCCGGGAATTGATCACATGTCGGCCATGCAGGTCATTGATAAAATTAGAAATAAAGGAGGAAAGTTAACTTCTTTTTATTCGTTTACCGGAGGGCTTATTGCGCCCGAATCGGATACCAATCCTTGGCATTATAAGTTCACCTGGAATCCCCGTAATGTGGTGCTGGCTGGTCAGGGTGTCTCGCAGTTTATTAAAAATGGACAATATAAATATATTCCTTACCACAAGCTATTTGATAGAATTCTTGAGCGTGAAGTACCTGGTTTTGGGAAGTTTGAGATTTATCCTAACCGCGATTCCCTCAAGTACAGAAGAATTTATAAACTCGACGATATTCAGTCGATGTATCGTGGAACGATGAGGCGGCCTGGTTTTGCCAAAGCTTGGAATGTGTTTGTTCAGTTGGGTTGTACCGACGATTCTTACACCCTTGAGGAGTCAGAAACAATGACTTTCAGGGCGTTTATCAATACTTTTTTACGTTATGCACCACATCGGCCTGTTGAAGAAAAAATAGTGGAATACCTTCACTTGGATCCCGATGGTGAAGTGATGGAAAAATTAAAGTGGCTTGGTATTTTTGAAGACAAAGTGATAGGACTTCCACATGCTACACCGGCACAAATATTACAAAAGATTTTAATAGAGAAATGGTCGCTGAATCCAGAGGATAAAGACATGATTGTGATGCAGCATGAGTTTGAATATGAACTGGCTGGTAAAAAATATCAAATTACCTCTTCAATGGCATTTATTGGAAAAGATACGGTGGATACTGCCATGGCTTTTACGGTTGGAACTCCTCTGGCT
>Ga0222672_1000415_pt1 | contig 17602 bp, 13 predicted proteins | sample AntAcemetagen799_FD_179810 | JGI IMG/M metagenome (GOLD analysis project Ga0222672, IMG submission 179810) | Saline water microbial communities from Ace Lake, Antarctica - #799 | ecosystem: Environmental > Aquatic > Non-marine Saline and Alkaline > Saline | place: Antarctica: Ace Lake...
AAAGAGCGCCCGTGAATTCCATCGACGGCTTCCCCTCCAGCCGCTTCGACGAGAGTCGGAAGGATGTCGATCCATGAGACCATCGCATCGGTGCGCTTCCCGGGATCGATTCGTCCCGGCCAGCTCGCCATCAGCGGAGTTCGGATACCCTCCTCGTACAAATTCCATTTTGCGAAGGGCCACTGGGCTCCGTGATCACTGGTATGGAGAAAGAAGACATCGTCTCCGAGAACCTCACGTGCAGCATCGTAGACCGCCCCGAGTTCGTCATCCATTTTTCGAACCGCCCCAAGGTAACGCGTCCGCCATTTGCGAGTCGTCTTCGTATCGACATGATGAGGTGGCACTTCGACCGAATCAGGATCAATGTTCTCCGTATCTTTCGGCCAGGGTTCGTGAGGCCAATTCGAACCCACGAAGAGGCAAAGCGGTTTCTCGTTGTCACGATTTCGCAACCATTTGATCGCTTCCGGCACTGCGATATTTTCGTGATAGCCATAATGTCGGGCGAGGTCAAAGTCGTATTCCGGAGTCTGCCCATAGTGTCCCACTTTTCCAAAAGACACCACCTCGTAGCCCAGCTCCTGTAGATAGGCGGGCAGTTTCTTGATCGACTCCTCAGGGCACGAGTGATTCGGTTCCGCACCGTTTTTTGCCGGATAAAGTCCCGTCAACAATGCTGCCCGACTCGGCGCGCAACTTGGCGAGGCAACATAGGCTTTATCAAAAGTCAGACCGGCTTTCGCCAGTCGCTCCATGTTCGGAGTTTTGATTTCTTCAGAACCATAGACCTAAGAATCCCGCCAGGTATGATCATCCGATAGAAGCACCACCAGGTCCGGTCGATCCTGTGCCGACACCTCAAGTGATAGAAATAGTAGACCGAATAGAGTTTGAAATGTTTTATCGGCTACTTAACCGAATGAGACAAGATCAGGCCGTTAAAGGCCTCCTGCGGGTACTTGCCGACAAGGTCGCCTCGATCTTCTGAGTGGAAGAGTTCACCTTTGGGTTCTTCAAGAAGAAGACCCGGAGAATCCTTTTCCGCCACGACCTTCCCATTGACAGTCAGCTGGACGCGTTCTGCCGTGATCGTCGCCCCAAGTTTCACTCGGCCCGAAATGGGAGTCTCGCTTTCGACTTGAACTAACTTGCCGTCATTTCTAACGGCTACCATGGGCTTGCCTTTTATCACCGTGAGCGCATAGCCGAATCGGTAGCCGCCCTGAGCAAAGATAACTCCATTCGGTTTTGGGTGCTCAATTGTCGCACTCAATTCCAGCGGACGTTGCGATACTTTCAGTGGAGGGAAAGTGGTCTCTGTCAGTGCGATTCTCTGATCCACGTGCATCTGAAGCTGTTTTCGGGTATCGGCATATTCGTTCACGGCAGCTTGATTCACTTTTGCCAACGGATCTTTGGCGTGATCGATAAGAAGAGCCTCACCATTTTTCGGGTTCTTCCAGGATACGTAAAAATGATCTTTCGAACTGAGAGCATCACCGCCCTCGAACCGCGTGTAAGCATTTTCCCGATGAGACGCTTTCGGATCATTCAGAACTTTCGCGAAGCTCTTCCCGTGTACCGTTTGATTTCCCAAGTCGATGCCAGCCAACTCACAGAGTGTCGGGTAGATGTCGACGAATTCGACAAAGCTATTCACTGAATCTCCCTTCTTTACTCCGGGACCCTGCATCCACATTGCCGTGCGAAGTGCCTCAGGCAGCAGTTGATTTTTGGCCCACTGATTGTGTTTGCCGAGGGGAAATCCGTGATCACCCAAAATCACAACGATCGTGTTATCGGCAAGACCGAGTGTGTCGATCTGGTCGAGTATTCGACCCGTCAAATTATCGGCATGACTTACGCTCGCGTAATAGCCCTGCCGCATGTGACGGTGATAGTCATCGGTGTTGTACTCCAGTCGACGCGTGAAATCATGGGTCATTGGGATATAAGAAGTCTGCTCCTTCACTGCGCGCAATCCTTCTGGCGTAGGTATCGGTCGTTCGCGATGAAGAGCCAATTGAACTGCTTCCAATGGGTAGTGGCTGTAGGTTTCCACTGGAGGATAAAAAGGCATGTGAGGCTTGGCAAATCCGCAGGCGATAAAGAACGGCTTGTCCTCGTCTGACAATCGCCTGAGATCGGCGATGGTTTTGGCGGTGACCATGCCATCGCCGGTATCTATCGAATCAACCTTTCCGGCCTCGAACATAGGCACTTTCTTTGCCCGATTCTTGTTGCCTTTGAAGCCACGCGTTTCGGTCACCGTTTCCATAAAGGCATCGGTTTCATCATTGTAGTGATGCACGCCGTTAACCTTTGGTTTCCAGGCGGGTTCAGACCAGGAGCGTTCTTCGGTGTCGAGCTGATGATGAAAGATCTTTCCATTCGAAATGGTGTGGTATCCCGCTTCTTTGAACCTTTCGGGAAGCGTTGGATGGTCCGGGGCATCACGCTCAGCTCGAGTTAGAAAGTCAGGAAACCGTGTTCGGGTCGGGTAAAGAGAGGTCATCATGCTGGCTCGGGATGCGCCGCAGGTTGGCACCTGACAATAGGCGTTTTCAAAATGAAGTCCCGTCTCCGCGACCCGATCAAAATGGGGAGTATGCATATGCGGATGCCCATAGTCCCGGGTCATGGGCTTGAGATCGTCGATGAAGAGCAATAGGAAATTGGGGCGCTCCTCGGCTGATACCGGAAAAACGGAAATAACGAGCAACAGGACGAGTCCTACCATTTTGATCACATAGGATAGGGGCAGTGAATCACACCGGTTGGATAAAGGCGTGCGTTCTATGTCCATGCTTTTCAGGGGAAAGTTCATGATTAGTTTAGTAGGCGTCTTTGCAGGACCTTCGCCTCGAGAGTTTTGTTATCGAGGAGCTTCGCGTGAGGCAATGCGGCAAAGGGCAGGGGCAGTCTGGCTGTTCCTGCGCCGTAATAAATCCTGGATAGCTGAGGTATAAGGTTTTGATTTGTAGAAATCGGCATAACAGTCGTTTCAATGTTTGATCCCATTTCTTCCGGGCGAAAACAAGTGGCATTCATTGTGGAGACTTCGCTTCGATCCGGGCGGGAGATCGGGATTTGACCCACTAAAATAGCGATTTTGGACGTCCTAAATGGCTGAAACAGCGGTTACACCGACCAATCAAGTTGGGCCTTGCTTGGGAATTGTCGTGCCTGAGCGACTTCTGTGACGAAACAAATTTCGATCACCGGGAGCGACACGGGCCTATCGCTTTGTAGAAATAGATCACGTGCCGTAAGCCGTGTGCGAGAAGGCCATTCAAAGGCCGGCAATGAAGCAGTCGGCCCTCTTGATGCGATGATCGATGGCGTCAGCCCTCCAAAATACCTGGTCCTGGTTTCGCCGATCGCTGCCGTCACTCAGAGATTATCTCATACAACAGCCATCTGAGATCTCGTGGCACCCACTGGCGTCGACTTTATTGGAGTGCCTCTCACCAATAATATTGTGACGCTTGCACAAGGCCTTTACCGCACGGGATCCCCGAGACGATGCCGACCATAAGCCGGGGTTTAGAAAATATAGATTTAGTTTCCCGCTTTCCCTGAACTTAGCCTCGTGCTCGGTTTTGGGTTGGGGCTGGGGCTGGGGCTTTCCGGCATCTCAATCGTCGTGGAACCGTTCACTGCAATCGGCTCCTCGCGCCGCAACCACATTTGTGGCAGCGCCTCCTTTTGTTCGGAGCCTTGTTCTGCCTCCGGCGGTCTTCGCTCCGGCTGCGGTTCGGGTGCGGCTTCTACTCCTTGCATTCATCCACAAACCGGATCGCTTTTTCGAGCCAGTCGGCTGGAGGCATCTTGTGCCCGAGGCCGGGAACTTCGAAGATCTGGACATTCTGAAACCCCTCATTCACAAATCCGTTTTCATAAACACCTTTCGTATTGGCGAGATTGAAATCCTTTTCCGCCGTGATTAGAGAATAACGACAGGCCTGTTTCACGACCGGCAGTAGTTGTTCGCTAGGCAGATAATTCAGCCCGTACACTTTCCCGTCGGGAGCCGTGATATCGGTGTAGAAATTGACTCCCATGCAACAGATCGTGCCGCTGAACATATCTCCCCACGCGACCCCGAGCATGCTCGCGACCCGACTGCCGCCGGAGAATCCTGACACGTAGACACGTCGGCCATCGATTTGGTAGCGCTGCCTGATGTTATGATTGGCGTCGATCGCCATTCGGATGCGATCGAAGATGTCACGCTTGTTGCCCGAGTTCTGCGCCCCGATAAAAATCAAGCCATGGTCTGCCAGCACCTTTTCCCATTCCTTCGGGATCCTGGGAGAATCGCTGGCGCTGATCCAGATGAAGAGGCCGTAGGGATCCCGGGCATTCCAGCCTTCAGGTAGCAGGACTTCGAAGGATTCTTTGGTGACATCGTAGTCCCCGGGGGCTTCCAACGCCATGAGCCGATGCCGGACATGTTCGGGGTCGGAGGACTGAATGGGAGATTCCGAGAACTGGATGACGCTGAGCTTACCGGGAACTGCGGGGTTGTCTTCGGCGGACAGGATTAAGGCGAAGAACACTGGGAGTAGGAAGACGAGCTGTCGCATGGGGGAAGCTTGGGGGAACCGTTTGTTCGGGGCAAGGGCGGGATGGGGTGAAGTGGTTTTGTGCCATTGGGGACCAGACGAGAGTAGTACGGTTTTAAGCAGGCGTATCGTAGGATATCCCGTGTGAGAGTGGAGCGCGAAGCTCTCTAAAATTCACCTTAGGTCTACCTCTGGCCGCGGATCGACAAATTTGAGCGTGCCTTGGGAAACGTCGAAGAATAGCCTTAAAACCGTGCCATTTTCGACTGTCCCCTAATTTCTGCGGGGGGCGCCGGCAACAGCGGTTCCTACCGCGATTCCCTTTTACGCCCTTTATGTGCGGCATGCTTTACTCTTTTGTGCTCTGGCGGATCACATCGCGTTCCTGTTTGGTGAGTCGGGGGTGTTCGATCATCTTTTCAATGAACTCTTGATTTCCTCCCACGCGCCAGCGGCGGACGAGAAACTTTACTGCCCCCTCCCTCACTTCGCCTTCCTCCATCGTCATTGTCCAAACAAGAGTTTCTTCGGGGCTCCGATTTGCAGTTTGCTGGATCAATCCCCGAACGGCGTAGTCCCTGAACGTGGGGTCGGTGAGGTTGTCAATGCTGGTGGCCGCTACGACCGGGTCTTGCTTGGTCATGCGATTATAGATTCCCTGTATCGCCATACCGCGAGCTTCGGGACGGTCGATCGACAGGGCGAAGGCTTCGGCTTCCTCTAGAGAACGATCGTCCATCAGATTTCTCGCAATTTTTTCGGCAAGGTAAGGATATTGTTTTCCCTCCACAGTGTTGGTGAATGAATCGACTGCCAAGTCGAGGTTGGAGTCGGCGACTTTCATCATGGAATGGACGTAGGCCTCAAATTGGCCTTGCCACCAGTGGTCCTTGGTAATGTCCAGTAGCCGTTCGGGATCCTGCTCCAGGAGTTCCGGCGCCACGCCGCGGAAGAAGGCACGCTTGTTCTCGATGTCGTTCGCGATATAGGGCAGAATTCCCATGGCGGCGTCGAGGTCGTCTTTCGCCCAACGCCGGAACAGCTCGGTAAGAGCCAGTGATTTCGCCGGGCCGTTTTCCATCTTGAGAAGGTCAAAAGCGACCTGGGCCTCCTGATTGTCGACGATGCCGGGACTCTCGTGCACCGGGCCGGTGAGTTCCAGGTTGGGTTCGGCAAAAGTCTGGACGGTGGGGAGTTCGCCAGGGACAGTGGAATCCAGGTCAGGGAAAGAAGAGATGGTGGTGTTCTCGGGAGGGCTTTCGGATTCGGAATCTTTCGTTGTCGTTCCCTCTGGCTTGGAGCAAGACATGGTCAAAAGGGTGATGACAATGGTGAGCTGTGCGAAAAGTGCCCTCATACGATTGTTATGGGGAAAGTCTCTGCGAAACGCAAGGAACTTTCACGGTCCACGGGATCCACGTCCACGGTTGACGGGGGGCAGTCAAAAAATCTTGACCGCCACCACTTGGATTTCGGAATAGGAGGCAAATTTCGGAATAAGGGCCATTCGGACCAGACGACGTTTCTTGACTGTTTCCATTTCCTTTCTTTCATTGGCAATTCAGCGTCCGGGACTGTCGCAAACCGGCGGATCTGTTGACCCGCGTTTGCCGCAGCGCTGAGATTCAGTTTCTCAGAAATCCTCGTAATTGGAGTGAAACGGGTTACTTGTCGCTAACTCGGGATTGTTGCGATTCCGTTTGAAGTATTCACTGAGACTGGGCTGCGTATTAAAATGGAAAGTCCATTTTCTGATGCCTTCACGATAGAATTGGCGAACGGGGCAGGGGGATATTTACCAACACTGGCTCAGCACAAATTGGGTGGCTACCAAACTGGATTGGCACCAGCCGGGTTCAGCTCGATGCTTCTAATATTATCTGTTGGGCGGCTTTGAGCATGATGAAGGAATTGAAAGCAGATCGATATTGAATACGCTTGGTTTTCCCTGAACCAATTTTGTAACTATGAAGTATCCCGTTTTTTTCCTGACCCTCTTGATTCCGCTTTTCCTGTCGGCTAAACCTCCCGTGCCGACTCGATCTCCGTTGGTCCGGGTTCTTGATCTGGATCGTGGTGAAGAAGTGAAAGTCGAATTATCAGATGGCTCAACGGCCGTCGTCAAATTGCTCGAAGTAAAGGAGACTCGGGACCCAATTCGAAATGCTATCCGCAGTGCCAGCGTGGTTGTCGAAGTGAACGGAAAAAAGACGACACTTCATGCGGGCAACTATCATCTGCCCGTCAACTTTGCCGGTGTGCAGATTGATTGCTCCCTGACCTCGGGATATTATTTGAATACCAATCAGGATCGCTGGGGTCTGGAGAAAGATGCGCGGATTCGACTTTGGCCTGCCGGTTCCCCGATGGTCGCACCGGGGACCTTTGCTTATCCAGTAAAGCAACGATGGTTTGCCAGCGGAACGCAATTCTCCAACGAACCCACCTTTGTGGATGGCGGTGAAGTTCCGGCGAATAAGAAAGTGTATTATCACAACGATCTCGACTTCGGAGGCTGCGAGGCAATGGTCGATGTCATCGCCTCAGCTGATGCGCTGGTGGTCAGCGCCAACGATAAACTGCTCGATGGATATGCTCTCGATACACCGGCGAGGCCGCGTTACGACGTGGTCTATCTGCTTGATGATCGTGGTTGGTATTTCAGATACAGCCACCTCCACACAACCGATGTCAAAATCGGTCAGCGGGTGAAAATGGGCGAAAAGATCGGTCTGCTGGGCAAAGAAGGTTCCAGTGGCGGTTGGTCACACCTTCACTTCGGAGTGGTCAGCCGTCAGCCCTCCGGGAAATGGGGGACTCAGGAGGGGTATGCTTTCATTTGGGAAGCATGGCAGAAGGAATACGCTCCGAAAATAATCGCCGTGGCGCGTCCGCACCATCTTGTTTACAAGGGAACTCCCGTCACGCTCGATGGATCTAAATCCTGGAGTGCCGCCGGTAAACTGAAATACGAATGGACATTTTCCGACGGTAGCTCGGGCGAGGGCTCCAAGGTGAAGCGCCGCTACGATAAACCCGGAACCTACAGCGAGATCCTCGAAGTCACTGACGGAGACGAAAATTTCTCTTTCGATTTTGCCGTGGTACAGGTGATCGATCCCGCTCATGAAGATCTTCTTCCACCGACGATTCAGGCGGCGTATGCTCCCTCCATCGGTTTGAAGGCAGGGCAGAACGCTACGTTTAAAGTGCGCACATTTCGGACCACCGAGGGTAGCGAGACCTGGGATTTCGGAGATGGGTCGCCCACCGTCGAGGTCCATTCCGACGGTGGAGCCGTCAAACTGGCCAAAGATGCTTTTGCTGTGACTAAGCATACTTTTTCCAAAGCAGGCAACTATATCGTTCGAGTGCAGCGAACGAATGATCGAGGCGAAACCGCGACAGCTCACCTGTGGGTGCCGGTTGGTGATTGATTGATTTCAACAGGTGGATCGGCCGCTTCCTCTGGCTTCTCAACCGGTGACTCAACCCTGTTTGCTCTGTGATCTGATCTTGTCAGGTAGCGGAGTAGGTAGATGAACGCACCCCCCCCTCAATCCCTGCCTGCCCTCATGAGCTTCGTAGCTTTGGCGAAGAATGGTTCGTAGCGTGTAGCGCGAAGAACGGGGCAGGACCGACGCCCCGATAAAATTTTTGAAAAAGAAAATTTCAATCAGGAATCCTATCAGCTTAGCCCTGCGATCCTGCCCTCTTCGTCGAGGCAGATTCGCTCGGCAGCGGGAGTTCGCGGGAGCCCCGGCATGGTCATGATGTCTCCAGTCATTGCGACCACAAAGCCGGCTCCAGCAGAGAGCCTGACGTCGCGGACAGGCAAGGTAAAGTCTTCAGTCGCTCCGCGCTTGTCGGGATCGGCACTGAAACTGTAAGGTGTCTTCGCGATGCAGACGGGGAAAGCCCCGGCACTGGTCTCCTGCCAGGCCTTGAGATTACGTTCGGCGAGTGGGCTCAGTTCGATGTCATCTGCCCGATAGACTTCCTTAGCAATGCAGCGAAGTTTTTCGATCAAAGTCAGGGTATCCTGATAGAGTGGCGCGAAGGTCGATGGTGAGTTCCCCTCTGCCAGATCAACCACGATATGAGCGAGCGCCTCAGCACCAGTGCCTCCATCGGCCCAGTGGGTCGCGAGGACGCAGGGCACTCCGATCGACTCGCAGAGGGCGAGAAGTTTCTCAGTCTCTGCTGCCGTATCCGTCGTGAACGCGTTGACTGCGACGACGGCAGGCACACCGAACTTCGTGATGTTTTCGAGGTGCCGTTTGAGATTGGAAAAGCCGCGTTCGACGGCTTCTGTATTCTCCTGTTCCAAGTCGCGTCGTTCCACGCCTCCGTGATATTTCAGTGCGCGGATCGTCGCGACGACGACAGCTGCGTTTGGCTTGAGTTCGGCTTGGCGACATTTGATGTCGAAAAACTTCTCGGCACCGAGATCGGCACCGAACCCGGCTTCTGTGACGACGTAGTCGGCGAGCTTGAGCGCGGTCCGCGTCGCGACGATCGAGTTGCAGCCGTGAGCAATATTGGCGAAAGGTCCTCCGTGAACCAGCGCCGGGGTGTGTTCGAGGGTTTGAACGAGATTGGGATTGAGTGCGTCTTTTAACAGAACCGCCATAGATCCTTCCGCCTTTAGGTCGGAGGCGAGGACGTCTTCGCCGGAGAAGTTCTTCCCGACAACAATGCGGCCGAGGCGTGCTTCGAGATCGGCCAAGTCCGAAGCGAGGCAGAAGATTGCCATGACTTCTGAGGCAACAGTGATGTCGAACCCGGTCTCACGCGGATAATCAAGCACGTTGCCCATGCCAGTGATGAGGTTTCGGAGAGAGCGGTCGTTCAGGTCCATCGCCCGCCGCCAACTGACCTTGCGTGGGTCGATCTGGAGCTTATTTCCCCAGTAGAGGTGATTGTCGATCATCGCCGAGAGGAGATTGTTCGCCGAGGTGATCGCATGAAAGTCGCCAGTGAAGTGGAGATTGATCTCCTCCATGGGGATGACTTGAGCATGGCCGCCGCCAGCTGCGCCGCCCTTCATACCGAACGAGGGCCCGAGACTAGGCTCACGGAGACAGATCATCGCTTTCTTGCCGATCGCGCTAAGCCCATCGCCGAGTCCGACAGTTGTCGTCGTTTTGCCTTCGCCGGCGGGGGTGGGAGAAATCGCGGTGACGAGGATCAGTTTGCCATCTTCAGCCGAAGGGCGTTCATCCATGATCGTGAGATCCAGTTTGGCCATATACTTCCCGTAGGGGATGAGATCGTCTGAGTTGAGCCCGAGCCGCTCGGCAGCAAGTTCCGATATATTCTGTGGAGTTGTTTCGCGGGCGATTTCAATGTCGGTCATAGGAGCTCAAAAGGGGCAAATGCCACATCTTTCCATAGCGGTCCTCATCCTGCGCGTCCACTCTCGGCTCCGCTTTTTTGTTTTGTCGAGTTTGGTTCAGCTGGCAGTAGCGAAGAGGGGAGGGGAGCAGCGTATTTGCGTTGGGTGAAGTGGCCTTTTGAATCGAAAATTTAGCGGATCAGCTATCCTCGCGATTCAAAGCGAAACGGGGGTGTCGCAATTTGAGGTGACCGAAATGGTTCGGGGACTCTGGAGCTGCTGCATTCCGGGATCAGGCGACATTTCTCGACTGTTTCCAATTTCTTTCATTGGCAATTCTGCTTCCGTCAAAAGATGGACAGCTGCCCCCGCCGTTCGTGAGATACTCCTGAGTATCCTGCCGAAGCTCGCCCTTCTGCTTGGGCGGGCCATGGCAGGCGATACAGAATTTCCCCAAAACAGGCCGAATGTCCCGCTGAAAAAAAACGAAAGCGGCGGGCGGAATCGTTTCGTTAACAAAGGCTGACACTGAACGCAACATCATGCTGCCATCAATGATGAAGTAGCTCTCAAAGTAGGTTCTATTTTGCTTCGATCATAAAGTAACAAGTAAAGAAGCGTCCCCAGGCTGATTGTCACCAGTGCGTAGTGATGCCTCAACTGTATCGGTTGAGAAAGTCCCGTTTTGGTGTCTTTCGAACATTTCCAGATTGCTAAGACAATCCCCTTGCAGAAAGAATCTCAGTAGAGTCTAGTTTTTTCCAATGAGAAAAAGTAAAGTCCTCGCCAGAATTCGCGCCGGAGAAACTGTGAAAGCTTGTTGTCTCGGCCATTATATCCCAGGCTTCGTTGCTCTTGTGGCACGTGCCGGATACGATTGCATCTGGCTGGATCTGGAACACCGCACCATTACGACGAGAGAAGTTCAGGCAATTCTTTCCTACTGCCATATTTACGACATCGACTGCATGGTCCGACCGCCTACGCGTGAGAAAGCGGCCCTCTATCGCTACCTTGAAGACGGTGCCACCGGCTTGATGATTCCTCACGTCAACACTGTCGAAGAAGCGAAAGCTCTCGCTCAGGCAGTGAAATTCCCCCCTATCGGCGACCGTGGTCTGGATAATGCAGGACTGGATAGTGACTTCAATGCGAACCCTGACAATCAGGCATATGCAAAATCGGCCAACAGCGAAACTTTCCTGATGCTCCAGATCGAAACGCCGACGGCTGTGGAAAACTGCGAAGGAATTGCTGCGATTGAAGGAGTTGATATTTTGTTCGTCGGTCCCGGTGATCTCGGACTGCGTCTGCAACAAGCTGGTGACGAAGACGGCTCCGAATTGGAAGCCGCCCACGTAAAAGTAGCTGCGGCGGCGAAAGAGCACGGCAAAGCCTGGGGCTGCCCGGCATGGGGAGCGGATACCATTGCGCATCGGGAAAGTCAGGGCGGACGATTCCTGGCAAACTTTGGCGACTTCGGCGCCATCAAAACCGGCGTGCTGGAATCGATTAAAGAGTTTTCGTAACCGCGGCATGAGCCTGTTTGAAACGTTGGGGATCAAGGGGGAAACCGACTGAAGAAGAACGCACTTTATCCAGATCTAATTCTGAAACTTGCCGACAATATAATCCATCAAAAACGGGAGGATGAAGCCCGGTTATTGCTCGCCAGATCTACAAGGATTGGTGACAAGCGATTCGCATCCTGGCTACTCGCGCTAGGCCTGAATACAGGGAAACATGTCGAGACCTTGATGCTCCTTGATCCGGAAGGCACCGGCGCTCCTGAATGGGATAACTCTGGCTGGACGACCATCGCGTTCCTTCACGAAAAGTCAGGAAATACGGCTCACCCGTTGCAGCTGTTACGAATTCACGACCAAAAGAATCTTCATATGCTGCGGACCATTGTCCAACAGGAGCGGCGACCGAAAGACAGATCTGCATCGCTCAATTAGTGGGTTGCCGCTGCAAAGCTCCTATTTCTTCGCTTCTGAATACAGCCAGGAAATTGGAAACCGAGTGATCTGAGTCAGACTGAGTCCCCCTATGCGACGGTCTCCAGCACAGTGTCCGAGCAATACATTTCCATCGACAAACTCCATCGCAGTGTAGCAATACCATCCGTTCGGATCATCTTCCAAGGTCTTCACCGAGCTCCACGTTTCACCGTCGTCTTTGGACACAGCCACGGCGAAGGGCGTTCGTTTTCCTTTGTGCTGATCATCAACTTGATCGTGATTATTCCAAGCCAATAGCAAATCACCGGTCCCCGGAATCCGCTCAATCGTTGCGGGCGAGACAGGAGAGATGATTTCCGATCGTTGTGGCTCGGACCAGGTCTCGCCTTTGTCGCTTGAGTAGGAAATCAGCTGACTCCCGGCGTTCGAGCGGATAAACATCATGATCCGTCCATCTTTCAACTCAATCAATCCCGGTTCCTGAGAAATCAATCTCTTCCCTTTTTCATCTTTCGGAGCGAGCACGGTTTTGTTTCTCTTCCACGTCTTTCCGGAGTCATCGGAGAAATAACACATCACATGACCATCCCAATTGGGCTTCTCGTAACTCGGCAAATTGTGCAGTGCCACAGCCATAATCAAACGCCCGTTCGCCAGCTGAATCACACGATCATTGTTCAAAACGTAGTAGCCGATTTCGTCCGTGATGCACTCCACCCCATCGCCCCAGGTTTTGCCCTCATCGGTTGAAATCCGCATCACAGGCCGACAATCGAGCATTGAATTTTTGTGCGCATAAAACAGGGCGATGCTCCCGTTCTTTAAACGTAAAAGCGAAACGGACATGTCATTAAACCCTCCGGTTTGCTCCAAAATGATCACATCTTCTTTGGTCCACGTTTCACCTCCATCACTGGAGAAACGCCCCGCCAAATGCCCGGCAGCATGGTCGCTCCCCCCGCCGGTGAAATGGGAGTATACGAAAAGCACCCGCCCGTCCTTCAGTTGAATAAAGTCGCCCTCGCTGTTACGCGCATTTCCGGGTGTTGGCGGAAGAAGGCGATTCTTTTCGACTCCATTTACTTGTTTGACGACATAAGGCGGATCCAGCGGAACTTCGAATTTATCTGCCAGATTTCCCGTCGCACTGAACTGCCGAACCTTCATCGTTGCCCGAACGGGAGCCAGGCCGATGGCACCGATGGCCCTGTCATGAATTTTCCGTTCATGAACCAGTTTTCCATCAATCAGAAATCGAATGTTTTTGCCCTCACGAATCGCTTCGATAAGGAAAGGCTCGCTATCTTTCATGAAAGAAGCGGGATCGCCAATCGGCAAACCGCTGGCACCGTCGAAAAGAGATCCGGTCAGGAAAATTTTCCCATGCGCTCCGACGAAACCAAAATAGCTTCTTCCCAGGAATAGAACAGCGGAACTCCTGGCCATCTTTCCCAAAGCAAGCTCTGCTTTAATATGAAAATCTCCTGCCCCGATCTGCTGGCCGGCGATCAATCTGCCACCGATGACATCCGCCTGGAACACGCCGTCGAGCGTTCTCCAACCTCCACTGGCTTCCGCAAGACGAAGCGCCTTTCCATCTTGAATAAACTGGACAGTTGTCGGAGCTGCCTCAAGCAGCGAAAAGCCAAACAGCATCGTGAAAAAAACAGGTCGCCTAAATCTTGAAATCATCGTCTCCGAACCTATTTGAGTTACGTTCCACTCGTCAAGGTAGTCCCCCAGGCGTGAACGCGGCAGAGTGAGCTATTAGGATGCAAATTCGAATTCCCGATTTGTCGTAGTAGGTTAAAAACTTGATTTATATTGCACCATCGTTCATCTGATTCCCGGCAGTTTTCTACTGCTACGTTTTGTGGATCGTGTCGATGCACGACGACGACTGGGTTGCGATTCTGCCCTATTGGGAAAATAGGCACCCCTCAATTCAGGCCGGCCCGCCACGCCAATAAAATCCTTGAAAAGGAAAATTTCAATTAGTCCTCAAGCGGATCGGGCAGGGGCCAGGCCGGAATTTTGGCCCCATCGTAGTTGACTTCAAATACAAAATCGTCAGCCATGGTGGAAAGGGCTGGCACAGAGGCGGCAAACAGAGCGAATTTCAAAAGGCGCATCGGAGGCATCGTAAGGAATTGATCTTTTGGTCTCAGTGATAAGCTGTACCGAAACGCCTCATTCAAGATTGAATGGCGATTTTCTGTAAGGTTCCGCCGACACAGCGCTCAAAGAAAGCATCCCGGTCTTTAAATGAAGTTTCTCCTCAAGCACTCCATCTGGTTGGCTCCACTGATCACCGTTGTGGGATTCGTAAGCTACTACCTCTACTTTGCCAGGTTTCCGGTCCTTCGAGACACTCCCTGGGTGAATCTTCCGATGGTGACTTTCGGTGCAGTTCTGGCAATTGCGGGGTTGGTTCGCGGATGGGCGAATTCCCGTTGGGTCAGGAAATGCGCCCTGAGTCTAGGTGCTCTCTTTTCCCTGATGGTGGCAGGGTTTCTTTTCCACTACGTGTTTTCCCTATCCTACGATTTGCCAGCGCTCTCAGAAACCACAGCGTCTCTGGAGAGGGCGCCAGATTTCACTCTGATCGATGCCAATGGAAATGAAGTCTCCCTGTCAGACTACCGGGGAAGAATGGTGGTGATTTCATTCTATCGGGGATTCTGGTGACCCTTTTGTGTTTCAGAGCTGCAAGGTTTGCAGACGCGTATCAAAAAGTTTGAATCTCGAAATGTGGCCGTAGTTGGAGTCAGCACAAGCACGGTGGGGGAATTGAAAGAGAAAATGCTGCCGATGGGCTTTACGTTCCCATTGCTGGCCGATCCGGAACTCACTGTGATTGACGCATACGGCCTGCGTCATGTTGCAGGTTACCCGATGGGGGGAGACATTTCGCGACCTGCCGTGATTATCGTCGGCCCCTCGGGGATGATTCTCGAGAGGATGCTGCCTGATAACTGGCGGGTGCGGCCGACTCCAAAAGTTATTCTCGAAAAATTGGATGCCCTGTCTGGTGAATGACCTGACGGGGTTAGAGTTAAGGGCTGGCCAAATTTCCGGGGCAGGCGACATTTATTGACTGAACTTGATCTCTTTGGTTTTGTGTCAATAAATGTCGTCTGGTACCGAAAACGCCGTTAAAAGAATCCGTCCTATGCTGCGATGATGCGGGGAGGTCAGGTATTGCCAGAGAATCGCTGTCTCTTTAGGATGTCCACAAATCCATGAACAATCTTCTCAAAGTTGTTTCCGTCATTTGCGCTTTCTCCGCCATGATTTCCCGTGGGGCAGATGAAGAAGTCTCGATCAGAATCATTCCCAATATTTCCTACCTCAGTGATGACAGGAAAGAGAAGATGGATCTCTATCTTCCTGAAAGCATTCCTTCGGGAGAGTCACTTCCTGCGATCTTGATTGTTCACGGAGGAGGATGGCATGGAGGAGGAAAAGCTGCCGCCCGGGAAAAGAATATCGGAACGAATTTGGCAAAAGCCGGCTTCATTTGTGCTAGCATCGACTACGTCCTCGCTGAGAAGAAAACTTTGTTCACTGACAATCTTCGCCAGGTCTGGCCAAATAACCTGCAGGACTGCATGACCGGAGTTCGCTTTCTAAGAGCGAATGCCGAAAAGTATCAAATCAATCCGGAACGAATCGGGGCGATCGGTGGTTCTGCCGGCGGTCATCTTGTCGCCATGCTTGGTGTTGCCGGAGATAGCAAAAGCTTAGCCGCTGATTCCCCCTATCCCGATGTCTCAAGCGAAATCCAGGCGGTGGTCCCTCTCTACGGAATACATGACCTGATCGCTTTGGCCGAGAAAAGGGGACTTCTGGATCAGTCTTCCCTAACAGACAAAGAACTCTGTCGAAAGGCGTCACCGGTCACCTACCTTTCAAAAGACGACCCGCCATTCCTGATTCTTCATGGCACAGCTGATCCTCTCGTCCCTGTCCAGCAATCCGAACTGCTGCACAAAGCTGCCGGAAACGCCGGCGTCGAAAGCACCCTTCACATCATTCAGGGGGCTAAACACAGCTTTCATCTCGAGCCGAAACAAGAGGATCTTCGACCGATGGTGATTGAATTTTTCAACCGCCACCTGAAACCGAAATCCTGAACCATGATTCTTTCTTCCGTTTTAACTCCACTATCTGAAGAGAACCTCAAGCTAGCCGCTCAATGCGGAGTGGAAGGTGTCGTCATTCACTATCCCGGTCCGGGACTGGAAGCGCTGATCGAAGCGAAAGAAGACGTTGAGAGGCACGGCCTGAAAGTCATCGCGATGGAGGGATTTCTCCCCATAGAGAAAATCAAAGCAGGTCAGGATCATGACGCCGGTGATCTCGCCGCGATGAAGTGTTTGATCGAAAACATGGGGAAAGTGGGGCTCGATTTGATTTGCTACAACTTCATGGCCGGAACCGACTGGGTCCGGACAAAACTGGATGCGCCGGAAAGAGGGGGCGCAAGAGTGACCGCATTCTCATTGGCTGATGCTGAAGCCGCAGTTTCTCTCAACTCCGAATCCCGTACCATTTCAGAAGATCGAATCGAAACCTCTGAACTCTGGGCAAATCTCAAATCATTCCTTGAAGAGATTATTCCAATTGCAGAACAGGCCGGGGTCACTCTCGCGATGCACCCTGACGACCCGCCCCTTCCGGAATTCTCCGGCAAATCCCGGATTATGAATTCCGTCGAAAATTTCGAGCGACTCGTTGCTTTGGTTCCGAGCCCCCGAAACGCGATATGCTTTTGTCAGGGATCATTCGCGACCATGGGTGCAGATATCCCGGCCACAATCCGGCTACTGGGGAAACACATCGCTTACGTCCATTTTCGTGATGTCCGGGGAACCCCTGAATCCTTCGCGGAAACATTTCATGACAACGGCCCTACCGACATGGCTGAAGCGATCCGAACCTATCGTGACATCGGCTTCACGGGCCCGATCCGTCCTGACCACGTCCCGCAACTCGAAGGCGAGGACGAAGGCAATCCCGGTTACACCATCCTCGGGCGACTCTTTGCTTTCGGCTACATCAGAGGACTGCTTCACGGAACCAGTGCACCCCCTCAAATCCCAGCCTGCCCTTCGTAGCGTGTAGCGCAAAGAACGGGGCAGGACCGACACGCCGATAAGAAAATCTTGAAAAGGAAAAGTCGTATCAGTCATGAGGCTGCACGGAAATGACAGCCTACTGCTTTTCCTTGAGAGCCCCGCCGTCCACGCGACTGCGGTGACCCGCAATCAATCCGTTACCCAATCACTCCCGGGTGATTGCGCCACTGAGCAATCCACCGGGCTGATTCTTTCCCCACCACGAACCGGCATAGCGATCGTTATGAAACAACACCCGTGCCGAATAAGACTTGCCCCCGCCAGTGGCGACCTCATCAAGAATCAGCACTGCGGTATCTCCCGCCCACTTCACCGTCACCGGAATCGGTATCTCCATTTCCTGCCCCTGAAGCTCGATTTTCGAAACGATGCGCCACTGATCACCGTCGACCTTTTCAGCGCGGACTACCCGATAGCGATCGACTTTTTGTTCGCCCACCCCAGCCTCGTTGATCGGCACCCAGGTGCCCTCCAGCGTGGCATTTTTCAGCATCGCGCTGAACGCGGCTTCGAGAGCGGCGGCGTCCTCCGCGTTGGCCCGGCCGAGGCCAGTGAAGATAAGCGCCACCATAGAAATCAGCGCCAGCG
>Ga0222672_1000420_pt1 | contig 17332 bp, 35 predicted proteins | sample AntAcemetagen799_FD_179810 | JGI IMG/M metagenome (GOLD analysis project Ga0222672, IMG submission 179810) | Saline water microbial communities from Ace Lake, Antarctica - #799 | ecosystem: Environmental > Aquatic > Non-marine Saline and Alkaline > Saline | place: Antarctica: Ace Lake...
GGTTGGGATGCGAAACGCTCATCCGCCTTTTAGCACAAATGGAACGCAGTTCACCTACCAAGTTAGCATGACCTCAAGATATGAATTCCAAGGCGATCTTTGTAATTTCTACAGGACGAGCCTTGTAGCATCGCATGAATATCGGTGTATCAACAGTCCTCCCGGAAGTAACTATCCCGGCGACTTTTCTGAAAGGAAAGAAGTCTCTAACGATTCATCTAACCTGATGTTTTGGGGAAGAGCAAACGGAGACGCCCGGGTAGTAATTGACTACCACGACTCGCAAGGAAATCCGCAATACGAGTTCAGGTTTGCCAACAATAGCAATACTGAAATGGAGAGAATATCGGAATCAGTTCCGCAGGGTACTCCTTTCATCGAAGTCACTGATGTTGTCAGTAGTGTTTGGACTGCGAGAAAGTCGGGACAACTAAATGCTTTCTTTCGAGGTAGAGGATCGAATCATGGGGTAAAACTTTTCTTCCCGAGTTCTATCGTGTTACCGAACGGCGACACAGTTCCAGATCTAAGAGATGAACCGTTCGCCGAAAGGTTTACGCAGGCTCCGACAGAAGCGAATGGCTCAAGCGGATCAATGACTCCATTCTCCGCTAGATATGGTGCTATCAACGGCGGGGGTGAGGTGCTGTTTCCGTGGTTCGATTATGACACGGGTATTTCTCCTCCAAGATTTCACTTAGATCGTAAGCCGACTCATCTTGATGCGGGTTACGATGTTTTCGGCGGCGGCGGCGGAAATATCTGCCCGTTGCCGACTGGATTCAAGAGGCCGGGAAACCCTCCATTCAGTGAATGGGAAGACTTATCTTTGATCGCAGACGGCGAATATTACGAGTATGGCGTTCGAATGGGATTGATCACCAACATTACTGAAGACAGCCGCGTCTCGTTTGGATTCTCCTGACTTATGTCCTGCAAGTACCTCAAAGATTCAAAGTGCCGACTCGGACTCTTCAACGGTTCACCGACCAAAGAAGAATGCGAATCCTGTTCTATGTACTCCGGTCCATCCCGAGGTATTGGAGATGACATCGCCGGAGGACTTTCGAGAATTGGATTGGATCGAATCGTTTCAACTATCAAACGTGTATCTGGTAAACCATGCCGATGTGGAAAGCGTCGAGCCGCACTGAATAAGATTCTCCCAACAAGGAACTCGTGATATGGCCGTGACATTCGCAACCGCTTTCGCTCGACTCGGACGGCTCTTCGACTTCGCCGTCGCAGTCCGCGCGCATCAAGCAACTCTCCGCTCCGAGTTCGAAGACACGATGTCGAACTACGCGGACGCGGATAGGGATATGGTGAAGACGATCACCGGTTCGATCGAAAGACGCATCGACGAATCAGGTCGGCTCGTTCGAGACTTACAGACCGACGCGACCTCGACGTTGCTTGAGATGGTCGATGACGATACCACGGTCGCCCGGCTTAATACGAGAGAAGCAACGCTCGAATTGATTCGTCAGATGCTCGCCGCCGATACTCCATCGACGGTCGATCGACCTTCGGGCGGATACGTCTCGCTGCCGGGCAGCGACAAGGGAACCGCTGGATCGCTCAACACCGGCGACGGGATGCTCCTCCTGTCCGACATGATGCCGTGGCAAGGACTGACCGCGACGAACCTGTTCTTCCTCGACTGGCCGTCGATCAAGACGGAGACGATTCGAGCCGAGTGCATTCGAGACGCGACGAGCCGATCGACGCCGGAAGGCGAGGAGGTCTTCCGCGTGACCGGAGCGAGGCCGATCAACTCGCTCGACGAAGAGTGGCCGAAAGGAAGCGGGACGAGCGGACTTGTGACGGTGGCGAGTCCGAAGAGGAACGGTGGACGATCTCCGGGAAAGAACGTCTGCACGAATTCAGACTTCGAGGACTTCACCTCGAACGTTCCTAACAACTGGTCGCTCGTCGCCGGGACTGCTGGCACTCACGTCTTCTCTGCGACCGCAGGCTACAACGGATCGGACGCTCTTCGGTTCGTCGGCGACGGCTCGACGAATCCGAACATCAAGCAGACGCTTCGAACGACGGCAGGAACGCTTGGCGAGATCAATCCGGACAGGCCGTACTCGATCACGTTCTGGGCGAAGTACGAGACCGCTCGACCGACGGGATCTCTTCTCGTCTCGGTACGCGAATCCGACGGCACGCTTCTAAGCGACGGGATCACCGGGCGACAGATGCAGGCACTCGTGACCTCCGTGAACATCACGACCTCTTACGCTCAGTATTCGATCACATGCTTCTCGCCGATCGCAATACCGAAAGGATCGTTCATCGACATTCGGTTCTCTGCGAACGTCGCGAACACGTCGCAGGTCTTCGTCGATGATGTCGTGATCGCAGAGATGCCGCAACTCCAGACCGGCGGCTTGGCGTTCCAGATCCTCGGAGGTACGGACCGATACGCGCTCGGTGATTCCTACACGGCGGCGATCACGAACAACTCGACGATCTCGGACGGCGGGATGCAGCAGGAGTTCGAGCGGTTCTTCGGGATCGGCTCCCGGTACGGTCTCGCTCTTCCGTCCGCGACCTCGCCGACGATCGCCGACACCCTGATCTCCTGAAGGTACTACAGGCGGGTCTGTAGTCTCGACTGTAGACCGGACTACCTCTGCCTCCTCCTCCTCCTCCTCCTATCCCTTCTCCAATCCCTCCACCTCTACCGCTTCGCAGAGCAGGAGATCGGATCGGAATCCTCGACGTCTGGGAGGGTGGAGGATCTCGCCTACGGGATTCCATCCTTCTGATCCTCTGATCTGTCCTCGGAATCCCCGGAGCCGGTAGGGGCGATCCTACGTCCCTGATCCCTGTATCGAGGAATCTTAAGGAATCTCCCGGAATATGGGAGAAGAGGGTAGACAATGGGAGAGAATCGGGTATGATCTTCATATCGAGGAAGAGTTCCTCGAACCGACCGATCCGAACAAGGAGCCGAACAATGTTCAACGAACCACGAATCAAAACAAACGCCTTCCTCAACTCGAAGCAACGCCAGATCATTATCGACTGGATCATCGAACTCGAAGAAGAGACGACCATGATGGACGGAAACTGCACCGATCAGGATCTCATCGAACAGCGAAAGATGCTCAACTCGATGAAGAATCCAGAACTTCACCAAGAGATGAAGTACGTCGAGAATCCCAACCTGAATCGCCTCGTCAAGGCGGCAGTCTGACCGACCGGGGAGGCGGGACGTACCCGCCTCCCGACGAACACGAACAAGGAGCACGACTATGGAAAACAACGGACTCAACGGCAGCAAGAACTACGAAGAGCGAGGACCGCAAGACGGACGACCGTCGATCGACTCGGTCTCGAACTTCAACGACGGACGACCGATCTGGGCGGAGCCTTCCTTCGCTCGATTCCTCCGCGTCCGACTTCTCTCCGATCCCGGCTACCCGACGTGGGATCTCTCGTACGCCTTCGCCGAGATGATCGACGGCTCGATCGTCCGCCTCTTCGAAGACGACGTACCCGGCTCGCGGTACGGCTTTCGAAAGCGATCGTGGAAGAAGGACGCCATCGAGGAGGCGAAGCGATGGAAGGTCTTTCTCAAGCCGACCGGATTCTTCGACGCGATCTCAACCCTCTGCTGACGAAGAAAAGAATCTTCGGAATTATCAGGGAAGAGGGTAGACAATGGGAGAAGATCGAGTATAGTAGGGACATCGAGGAAGAGTTCCTCGAACCGACCACGAACAAGGAGCACGACCATGACCATCTCAGAACTGATCGACCAACTCGAAGACCTCAAGCACGACCACGGAGACCTCCACGTCTCGATCGCGATCCAACCAAACTACCCGATGATCTGCGGACTGCGACACGTCAAGCCGAACGACGGCGGGATCGTCATCGCCGCAGGCGACGCCCACGGCTACGCGAACAGCGACGTGTACGGAGGAGAAGACGATGAATGAGAACACCGACACCCGCGCAGGCAGCCCGGAATTCGAGAGAGTCAACGGTCGGAACTTCTACCCGACGATCGAGCAAGAGCGAGCCGCGTACGACGCTCGATTCTCCGAGACCGGAGAGGCTCCCGAAAAGAGAGAGAAGTTGATCATCGACGTCTCAACACTGATCAAGTTGGGACTGCCGACCGCCGCTCAGAAAGAACGCGAAGACATCATCGACGACCGTTGGCGAAAGGAGGCGAGATCGTGAACGCTCCTCACGCTCATCGTCTCCTCCTCCGGGAAGGTCGTCGCCTCTGGGCGGCGGCCACCCGGTTCGACGGACACGAACCCGGAGACCTCGTCGTGCGTCTCTCGCCGGGAAACCCGTACCGACGCGACCTCGACCTCGTGATCGCTCAGGCGGCGACCCTCGGCTTCCGGTTCGAGATCCTCCGCCGAATACGCCGCAAGGGAGGACGTCGAAGAATCTTCGGAAATATCGAGGAATAGGGTAGACGGATGGGAGAAGATCGGATATCTTCTAGACATCGAGGAAGTCTTCCTCGAACCGACCAGAACAAGGAGCAACCATGAACAACCAGACCGCAACATTCAAAACCGGAACGACCTACTACACCCGTTCGATCGGCGACCACGACTGCATCGTTCTTTTCAAGGTCATTCGCCGAACCGCGAAAAGCATCTGGGTGACCGACTGGAGAAACAGCAAGAACACCGTGCGACGAGTATTGAAGACCAACCGATACGGTGAGACGTTTAGCGATTCGTCTTGGCACGTTTCTTCTGAAGATGTTCTCCCCGCTGGCGGAACCGCCGAACTCAGAGCCTGACCGACCGGGGAGGTCGGGACGTTCCCGACCTCCCTTCACCCTCTTCTTGAAAGGAAGAAACGCAATGAAGAACGAACTCACAAACACGACACCGGGCGAGACCGACCTCGTCGAGATGGGAAGGATCTTCGCCGCGTCCGGGATGTTCCCGGAACACCGAGACGCCGCTCAATGTGCGACGAAGTTGATCGTCGGTCGAGGCATGGGACTCAACCCGTACGACGCGATGAGCCTACACATCATCCAAGGCAAGGTCGTTCTCGGTGCGAACCATATGGCCGCAGCGATCAAGCGATCAGGGAAGTACACCTACCGAGCAGACTCGAACGACGAAGCCTGCTCGATCACGTTCTTTGAGATCATGCCGAACGGCGATCGAGAGGAGATCGGGACGACGACCTTCACGCTCGACGACGCGAAGAACGCCGGACTCGGCGGGACGAACTGGAAGAAGTATCCGAAGGCGATGCTCTTCGCGAGAGCGATCTCGCAGGGATACCGAACGCACGCACCGGACGCACTCGGATGCGCTCCGGTCTACGTTGAGATGCACGGCGAAAGCGAGATCCCTCGACCGGAGAAGACCGACCACGAGAAGATCGAAGACATTCTCGCCGGACTCAAGGACGGCGAAGAGATCAAGAAGAAAGCGATCGAGAAGGCAGGCGTGAACTCGATCGACCAACTCAATCCAGACCAGACTAGGAGAATGATCGAATGGCTCAGAACAAAGTGAACAGCATCAAGATCGCAGAAGTCCCGGCATTCGTCGAGGACCGAACCGGATGGCTCCCGTGTCTCGATACGATTCGAGACTGGGCGAAGACAGGGAAGATCACCAGCAAGAAGATCGGCGGACGAGTGTTCGTCGAGACAGAATCACTCGATCAGATGATCGGAAAGGAAGAAGACAATGCAGTACAAGCCTGAAGCAGAATCAACGAACACCAAGGACATGCCGAACGCGGAGGTCGGTACGCACCGAATGAAGGTCGCGTCGTACTCGCCGGAGGTCACGACTGCGAAGTGGTCCGGTGCGATCGTCGAGTTCGTCACGATCGACACGACCGCGAAGATCAGCGAGTTCATTAACGAGAAGACGACGTGGAAGTTCGGTCGTCTCGCGAAGGCGATCGGCGACGACGCTCGAAAGGCGTATCACGAAACCGATCCGAATGGGTTCTCGTGTTTCGATCCGGGAGCGTTCTTCGGTCGCGAGGTTGTCATCGAGATCGAGGACGGATACGGGCGACCGCGTATCGCTTCGATCTCTGCGATCGAGAAGAAGGTCGGAGGCTACGGAGACAAGGAGTCGATCGAGCCTGATGAGTCGCCCGGCTCAGGAGGCGACGTAGGCGATCCGCAGAACCTCGATGATGGTCGGCACGATAGCGGCGTCCTCGACGACGCGGACATCCCGTTCTAATGGCAAGACCAACGTACGAGAACGACAAGACTCTCGCGAACGAAGTCGAAGCAGCCAAGCGAATCGAGCAACGATGGAAATGCACCCTCAACAAACTTCCGAGATCCTACGAGGTCGATTTCGCAGCCAGCCGACCCGGCTGCGGGATCGTCTCGTGGATCGAATACAAGCGGAGGGACATGACGTGGGGAGACTATCCCGACATCATGCTCGCCGTTCGGAAGGTGGAGGCACTCCATCGCCTCGCTCGGATCGTCGGCTCTTCGTTCTTTGTCGTCGAGGATCGGACCGGCGAGATCCGGTTCGCTCGGATCGACGGACAGCACTGGGACGGCTTCGTGGAGTTCGGCGGTCGAACTCGGAAGACCAGAGACACGGCAGACATCGAGCCGATCGTGAAGATCCAACTCGAACGATTCAAACTTCTCACCTAACCACGACAAGGAGCAAGCAATGAACGACGACCGACTGGTGGATCACATCAAGAGCCTATTCGCCTCGACCGCGCCGCTCTTCCGAACGACTGACCCTGCGACATCACAAGCCGCAGCCAAGTCGATCGAAGGGAAGACGTCGAACCTCGAACGCCTCATCGTCGAGACGATCACGAGCGAGGGACCGATGACGACCGGCGAGATCCAACAACTACTCGAACGATCAGAGAAGATCGGAGGAAGCACAAGGATCAACAAACGGATGGCATCACTTCGGAGGACCGGCGTCATTCAGTCGATAGGCGAACGACGCGATCCCGTCTCCGGAAGAGTTCAGACTTTGTACTCTCGGACTTGATACGATACCGACGCGACGGAGGAGCATCCCGTCGCGAGAACGATCAGACCTTTGAAGGTCGCCGTCGAACCCTTGATGCTCCTTGTGGTTCGGCGGCGACTTTCTCTGAAGGTTCACCGATGCTCGAAGGCACATACACATCACCGAAGATTAGACGACTCGCAGTGGTTCTCTCGATCCCGTGGCCGCAGGCGATCGGTCTCGCCGGTCTCCTCTGGAGGTTCACGGCGAAGCATGCTCCGACCGGCGAGATCGGAAGACACGACGACGAAGACATCGCGACCGCTCTCGAATGGCCGGGTGACTCTTCCGAACTCGTCGCCGCGTTCGTTCGATCTCGGCTCCTCGATCCGGTTCCGAAACCGGCGAGGCTCCTCGTCCACGACTGGCCGGAACACGCACCGCGATACGTTCGAGCAACGCTCCAGCGGATCGGTCGCGACTTCTCGCCGGTCTACTCCTCTGGAGAAACTTGGGAGAACGTAAGGAATGAAGCGGCTGTAGTGCCGACTACAGTCGCAAGTGCAGTGCCGACTGCAGTAGAGACTGCAGTCCCGACTACCTCTTCCTCTACCTACACCTCCTCCTCTACCCTTACCTCCGCCTCTACCACTACCGCTCGAAAGGCAGGGATTCAGAAGGAATGGACCGACGTTATATGGGCGGCGTGGGTTCCCGGAAGGAAGAGCGGGAAGAAGGTCGCGGTCGCGGCGATCGAGCGCTCGATCCGCGATCTCGCGAAGGATGAAGGGATGGAACTTAAGGAAGCCGCGTCGGTCATCGCTCATCAAACACGAGACGACGCAGCCGGATACATCAAGAAGATCGAAGCAGGCGAGACCGAACTTCAGTACGTCCCGCACGGATCGACATACTTCAAGCAAGAAAGGTGGAACGATGGAAACGAATCAGAACCAACTGCCGACGAGATCCGCGACGCACGGATCGCTGACGAAATCAGACAAGCACGAGCCGACATGGACGGAGAACTGGACGCTCATTCGGAATCTCTGGAAGGACTGGTCGCCGACGCCTGACATGGTCCGCGAGGTCTGGTTCCGATCGTTCGACAAGCGGCACGGATTACGCGGCGCACTCGTCGTTAATCAAGTTGCACTTCGAGAGGCGATCGTCTCGGTTAGAAAAGCGACCGGATGGAAAGAGCCGAAGTTCCTCGACGTCGCCGACGCCTATCGACACGAGCAGAATCGAACGCTCGCCGAGATCGCACTCGCTTCGATGCAATCTCTCGGAGCGAAGGAACGAGCCGAGGTCGAAGACGATCACACGCGACGACTCGCGATGATCTCCGAATGGTCGAGCGAGAGACTGATTGTCGCAAGGGAGAAAGTCGAGCGGCAGTTCGCGACGTTCCGAGGGAAGTCGAGCGATCTATCGACATGGTCGAAGACCTACGCCGGTCTGGTCTTTGCCGCAGATCAGATGATCGAAGGGAGCGTGGTAGCATGACGAAGGCAAAGAAAAAGACTCAGGAGCAGATCGACTCGGAGCCGGTTATAAGGCAGACGACGCGAACGCTCTACATCGTTCGCGGTCATCCGGGAAGCGGGAAGAGTTCAGTGGGTATTCTTCTCGCTCCCGGAGCCTGCTACGCCGCCGACGACTGGTTCAATATTCAAGCACACCACAACGGGACGACCTACGCGGAAATGTGGGACGCGAACCTTCTCGACGAGGCGCACCGATGGTGCAGAGATCGAGTCGAGCAGGCGATGGTCTGCGGGATGCCGAGGATCGCAGTTACGAACGTATTCAGGAAGCGAGCCGAGATCGGAATATACCGAGCGATCGCAGAGGATCGAGGCTATCGAGTCTCCGTGATCCGATGCGAGAACGACTTCGAGAACGTCCACGGCGTACCGTCGAAACGAGTCGCGAGCATCAAGGCAACAATGGAGGATGCATAGATGAGACCTGCGGCAATGGGATTGCAAGGCGGCAATATGGAATTCAGTGATGTCAAAGGAGAACCAGATGAAGTGAACCCGAAGATCAGAGTCCAAGGTAAATGCGTAGTCACCGGGGAGATCTGGTCGGTCGTCGTCAAAGTTCACCAGATGGAGAACTGGATTCACCAGACAAGCATCAACGGACCATGCGAAGACCTCAGCGATCGCGTCTGTATTACAAACTTTTTCCCTGATCTAAATTTAGACGGTCGCGAGTTCCTGATCTCTGGCATATCTCCGACCGGCTGGAAAGAGGTATTCGGATGAAGCGATATCACGACTATATTCGAGATGGCAAAAATCCAGAAGAAGAAGTGGTGGATGGTGATTGGGCTGAGAAACTTAGCACGCGATCACTTGCCCAAGAAGGCGGTGGAGGCGGCAACCATAGAGCATCGAAGAACAGATCGAAAAGCCGATACAGCGGACATCTCCCGGGTTTCAAAAAGAGACCGAAGCGATGAGCGGCGCAAGCAGAGAGAAAGGGAAGCGCGGCGAGCGAGAGTTCGCCGCCTTCCTTCGGTCGCTCGGTTTCGATGCTAGGAGAACGCAGCAGTATTCCGGCGATGCCGGGACCGCTGATGTAGACTCCTCGATCGAAGGGATGCACTGGGAGGTGAAACGCCGGAGCGGGATCGCCTCGCTTCGGTTCATGGAACAGGCACGCCGGGATTCTATGGAGTCCCTCCCGGTCGTCGCGATGCGAGAGGACCGTGGGGAATGGCATCTAATGATCGAAGCGAAAGATCTCGAAAGATTCGCAAGGAAGATCGTCGCCGCTCTCGAAGAGTAGACGATCATCTCGGACACATCATCAACCTCTCGATCGGCTGGAGGAAGTCCGGGAGGTTCTCCAATTACGACGCCGACGAAGTTCGCAACATCGCATTCATCGAAGCCGAGCGACTGCTTCGAGAGAAGTTCAAGCCGAGCCGAGGAACGGTCACGACCTTCCTGACTAGGTTCTTAATCGGTCGAGTCGAGTACCGAATCCTGAGGGACTCCGGTCTTCGCAAGCGTCCGGAGGGATGGCTCTCCGGTCTGACCCTCGACCCGACGCCGAGGCAGCGAGAACCGAAACCGGAAGCGGCGGTCGATCTCGCTGACCTAATCAAAACCGCTCACCCGGATCTTCGCGAAACGATACGACGACTCTCCGAAGGAGAGACGCTCGAACGGATCGCGATCGAGACCATCCCGCCCCTATCTTTCGAGACTCTTGAAGATCTCGATCAGGCGATCGAGGAAGCGAAGTCCGAACTCCTCGATGTACTACGAACAGAACTCCGAAGGCTGACTCGATGAACCAACCGAACCGCGAGACGATCACGGTCGTCGTCCAGTTCTTGCAACTCGCCACCCTCGTGATCGGCGTAGCCGGTCTCTTCCTAACCGTCGGACGAAAAGACGCTCGACTCGAAACGAACACGGACGAGATTCGAGACCTACGCGACATCGCGTCCGACCTCGTTCGAGCCTCCGTCGAATCGACCGGCACGAACCGCGATCAAGACCGACAACTCGACGACCTCCGAGCGAGGATCGCCAGACTGGAGCCGACCCGATGATCGAAGTCTTCAAGTCCAACCGACGAGCCGCGATCCTGATCGCCTCCGCGATCGGCGTTCTGCTAATCGCCTCCGCTCTCTCGGCTTGCCAGATCGAGGATCTGATCAAGATCGACGTCCCCGATGGAGTCGCGACCGCGATCGACACCGAGCCGTCGATCTCCGTCTCCGACTCCTCGGCAGCGTGGGAAGATTGGCAAGCGTACGTCGAGCGCGAGTCCCGCCGCTTCGCCGACGAGATCGACCGAGGTCAGGAGGTCGCCGGAATCATTCGCTCGCTGACCGAGACCGGGATCTCGATCGGGCGGGACGCTGCCTCGACGCTCCCCGGCGGAGCGATCCTCGGCTCCGGTCTGGCTCTCCTCGGCGGTCTCCTCCTCAAGCGTCCCGGCGACGCGAAGAAGGAACGGATCGAAAAGGAGGCGTCATACAACGCTGGGATCGAGAAGGGTCACCAGATCGCTGAAGGGGTCCGCAGGGGCGTCGAGGCGTTCCGGGAGGGTACGCAGACCCCGGAAGGGTGAAACCTGCCAGAGACGATCCTACGACCTCCTAGACCGTCAACATATCGGAGCCTGATCGGATGCCAGAACTGAACGCCAAGATCGCCCGGACCGGGACCGGCTGCTTCCAAATCGAGATGGACGCCGATCAGGAGGGATGGCATCAAGATTTCCTCCTTCGATCTGACGCCCACCACGACAACACCCACGCCGATCAAAGGCTGGAACTCCTCCACCTGAATGAGGCCGTGGATCGGAACGCCGGAATCCTCGATATCGGCGATCTCCATTGTGCGATGCAAGGGAAGTGGGACAAGCGATCTTCGACCGACGCCTGCCGACCGGAACAGAAGGAGGGACGCTACCTCGACTCCCTCGTCGAGTGTGCTTCGGAGTTCTATGAACCGTTCGCCGACCGATGGCTCTTCATGTCGCCCGGCAACCACGAAGGCTCGATACTCAAGCACCACGAGACCGACCTCACCGAGCGAACCGCCGAGAGGTTCCGAGCATCTGGATCACCGGTCGTCGTCGGAACCTACGCCGGGTTCATTCGCTTCTCCGTTCGGCACTCCGGTCGGGTACTCTCTCGCGTGATGTACTACACGCACGGCAACGGCGGCGGCGGACCGATGACGCACGGCGTACTGAATACGCGGCGACGTCAGTCGTACCTACCCGACGCCGATATGGTCTGGTCCGGTCACACCCACGACGCTTGGAACGTACGACTCGCGAAGATCGCTCTGACGAAGTATGGATCGACTCGGATCGATGACGTCATTCACATCTCGACGCCCGGATACAAGGACGAATTCTCGCCGATGTCCGGCTGGCACATCGAGCGAGGATCGCCGCCGAAGCCGATCGGTGCGATGTGGCTCCGGCTCTCCGTCGAGCGTCGATACGAACCGAACGATCACAAGCGGATTCGGCTCGATGTCTGCGAGGCTAGATGAAGCCGAAGAATCCAGAACGAGAACCTTCAGTCGAACTGATCCGGTCGGTACGTCACGCGATCGGATTCCTGATCGAGGAAGCGAACGCCGACGCGGTTGTGATCTGCGTCACGAGGCACAAGAAGAATCAAACCGAGTCCTTCGCGTACCCGTGGGGAAACCTGCACGCCTGTCGGGGACTGGTCGAGTACGCTTTCTCGGAATTGTGCTCCGGGGTCGATGACGAAGACGAGGACGAAGAGGAGGAGGAAGAAGAGGAAACCGATGACGAATGAACCTGACGAATACGAACGAGACAAGGCAGGCAAGTTCGGACCGGGCAACCGAGGCGGACCGGGACGGAAGCCGGGGACGAAGGTTCCATCGCTCAAGTCGGCGATCGTCCGCCGGATCGAGGAGTCGTATCGCGAGGAGGACGGTCGGTCTCTCGTCGATGCTCTCGCGACGGTCGCTCTTCGACTCGCTGGCGAGGGAGACTTTCGATTCTGGAAGGAGATCATCGACCGACTCGATGGCCCGGTGAAGCAGCAGATCGAGCAAGACTCGACCGTCTTCATCGAGAGACTCAGCCGACGAGCCAAGATCGACGACGATCAGGAGACCGATACCGATGCCTTTTGAACTGACCGAGAGCGGGAACATCTGGACGATCAATCAAGGCGAGACAACTATTCTCACCGTGAACTACAAGAACACGGCAGGAAATACGGTCAGCCTGTCGAGCGGCTACACCGCTCGAATGATGGGACGAGCAACGCACGACGCCTCCGCGACTATCTTCTCGCTTACCAGTTCCAGCGGTATCACGCTCGCCGGGTCTGATCCGAACATCACGATCTCGATCGCGGCGACTGCGACTGATGACTTCGACGCTCCGTCATCCGGAGTCTACGATCTCGAACTGGTCACGACCGCGACCGGCGTCGTCGAGCGAATCCTCGAAGGTACGTTCAAGGTCACGCCGGAGGTCACTCGATGACTAGCGTCAACGTAACCAGCAACCCGTACTCGGTCACGGTCGATAGCACGGGAACGAGCGTCACGATCGCATCGGTCGCGGCGTCTGCTACTTCTGGAACCGTCACCTCGGTAACTCCGCAAGGCGATAATGGTTCTGGAACTACAATCACGGGAAGCGGAAACATCAAGGTCGCTGGGACTGCTCCGATCTCCACGAGCGTAAGCGGTGACACGATCACGGTCACGCATGACAACTCAGGATCGACTGGCGTCGGCAAGTCATACCCGTCTTCGATCACGGTTGACTCGTTTGGTCATGTCACGGGAACGGGGACTTCCACCACTCCAGTCCTGCCATCGAACAACTTGAGCGATCTTGCCGCCGCCGGAACATCACTTACGAACCTCGGCGGCACGACCGTTGGCAAGGCGGTATTCGTTGCTGCAAATGCTGCGGCGGCTCGCGTCGTTCTCGGAGTGACTAACGTCGGCTCCTACACGGGGCAGATCGAAACGGCAGCGGACAAGACCTACACGCTCGACCCCGGAGCGGCGACTGCTCGAACGATCACCGGGTTCTTCATAAAGTCGGCGAGCGGCACGGTCACCGCAACTCTGAAGGTAGGGACTGCGGTCGTGAAGGCGGCAAGCGTTACGTCTTCAACCGGCGACCAGACCAGCCTTGCGAATACAAGCGTCTCGGCGGACGATGTCCTGACGCTCGTCACCTCCTCCAACTCCTCGGCTCTCGATGTTATCTTCGCGGTGGAGTTCACCCAATGAGTCGGTGGTTGTTCTTCCCTGCTCCGGTAGTTTCGACGCTCCCGGTGGCGACTTGCAGTTTCAGCGCAGGTGGCGTGGGTGACAAGATTGTGAGATATGGGGGTTCTTGGGTTGCGGATACGAATGGCAGCGGTTCGACATTCATGCAGCTTCGAAGCGATGCTTTCGGAGCGTTTATCCAATTTAGCACCAGTTCCGCGGCTTCAACATGGCTGTCAGCGTTCTCAACGTATTCCGTACGAATCACCGATTCCTCTTCGAACGTGTACGAATGGAGCGGAGGCACGATGTCTACGTTTGCTTCTGTGTACGTCAAACTAGCCCTATCTAACTGGTCAGGATCTCTTCCGACTGGCTCCTCAACCGTGGAACTATTCCAATGAATACCATCAACCAATTCGCATCCATCACAAACAACATGGCGCAGATCTCCGGCAGCATCGGCGACCTTGCGTACCAGTACAAAGAGATTACACCCAGGACGGCGCTTGACAACGCCAACATTGATCTCTTGATCTGGGCCGCACAACAGTTAATCGTTGCGGCCCAGGCGCTCGAAACGATTCCGTACGATCCGACCCCGCCGGTACCACCCATCGAAGCATGACCCGCGTACTCGTCATCGGTGATGTCCACGAGCCGGCGAGCCATCCGGCATACCTATCCTTTTGTCAGCATCTCGCTGAGAAATGGGATACGCAGCGGGTCGTGTTCATCGGTGACATTCCACCACACAGATTCACACCTGGGGAAATGCCCTCGCATGTAGAGGCTTGGCTGAAGAGGCATACACACACTTCTTCGAGCCAGAAGAAGCCGAGGGAGAGGAAGAAGATGCTTGAGATGCTCACGGACGTCCAGGGAATCATTATCGCCGGCGCCATTCTGTGGGCCGGGAAGGAAATTCACAATGCAGGTATTCAAATTCAACGTGTATCGAATGCGATCGAGTCTCTTGATCGGCGGGTTTCTGATCTCGAGCGGGTGTTCTCAGCTGAGCGGGTTCGGGAGTCTGAGCGACGGGACAGCATCAACAATCGACATGAGGAAAGCGGCAGCAACCGCGAGAGCTGAAGCCAACGCACTTGATCAGATCGCGGATCAGCAGGACGCACAACTCCGCCAGGTGATCGGCGGCGCCTCTAGTCTGGCTTCATCGCTGGGAGCGCCTGAAGTCGTGACGGCCCTGATCGCCGGCGTTGGTGGGTTGCTGATTCCATCGCCTATCAAGCGCAAGAAGAACCCCGCCGAAACGGGGTAATGAGCTTACACCTAGCTCAATCAGTGCATGATGGGTTCGGGGACCCCGCCGAAGCGTGCAGCGATCCGGCGGAACCCTACCAAAAGAAGCGATTCAGCGTAGATAAACGTTCACTCAACATTGAACTTTCGGGACTGCTTGAAAAAACGGCCTTTTAGGTGTAGTCTTGAAACCGCATTACCCGATATGAGAGTACACAACCAACGTACCGCCGATAATCAGTGTTAAGTCTCGGGGCTGATAACCTCCTGAACTCACTGTAGATAAACCGACTGTTTTATCGTTGAAAGCGGTGCGTGGCTTAGAAAGGCCGCGCAATGCAGAAGAGACTCGACCGAGATCGCACTAGATGGACCGATTCCGTTGCCGTTTCATTCAGAACGGGGGCGGCAATTGACGTGATCGCCGAGGTCACGAATCAGAACAAGAAAGACGTGGCCAACGCCCTGATTTGGAAGGCGTTGCAGTCAGATCCCGTGAGCCTGGAGGCGGTGCTTGACGCACCCCCACAGGTGCAGCCTCAGGAACCTACCGAGCGGTCGACGATCGACTGGGGCCGCGATGCCGCGGACATGAGTACCGAGGAGAAAGACCAGGTACTCGCCAGCTGTGAACGCCAATCTGACCGCATCACTGACCTGCTGATCAAGATCAGCCGCTGATCCTTTCGGGGTGCGTCGGCGGTTGAATCGGGTGATCCCGCCGGCGCGCCCTTTTACCCAAAGGGAAACCAAACATGGAAACGCAACATAACGCCGAGGTCGGCTACCGCGCTGAACTCTCAGAAGTCACAACGCAGCAGCTACACAAGCTCAAGAAGATTCTTCGAGCCGGCACGATGAATGAGGCGCTCGCCGTGATGATCCGCGAGACGTACTTGAGGGCTGAAGAAGAAGAGAAGAAGCGGAAGAAGTCGAAGCGGCTTGAACGGCCCTTGGTCTCGTTCGGCCAGGGCGAATATCGCCGGGACATCATGGAGGATGACCTGGGATGAAGGAAGATCAAATGGACATGTTTATGGCTCTGATGGGTGCGGCTGGAACTCTTCATTCCACATCGCTGAGGATCAAGCAGGCTCACGATCTGGTGATGCAGATCGCCAACAGCGAAACGAAGAGGGTTCACGACCGATTCACGCCTGAGGAACTCATCAGATACGAGCAGCTCCAGAAGGCAATCGCAGCTGATCTGATCGAAGCCGAAAAGCGCGGTGAACTCTGATGAAGCGATATCACGATTATCGCCAAATGACAGACTTCACGGATGGTGAGAAGGTTGATCCTGAGTTTTTGGATCGTGTAAACATCTCGCGTTATGTCTCATCGGACTACTCAGTCGACGGCAATCACAGATCACCGAAAGCACGAACCGGAAGCCGATCTACCGGCCAGCGGCCCGGATTCAAGAAACGACCAAGAAGGAATAGCAAGCAATGAGCAAAGACAGATCAATCGTTACGCAAGCCATGATGAAGAGCATTCTCCCACGGTATGAGCCTGAGGAATGGGAGCAGCTCACGAGGGAAGCCCTGAGAATCCATGATCTGATGGCTCCGGCCACCGCCGGCGGATCGAACAGCCCGGCGCCGATGTCATCCCTCAAGCAGGGCGACCAGGTAGCCGGATTCAGGGTCATCCAGGTTAAAGACTGGGACGACAACGTGAGCGTGAAGCTCAGCGGCGGTCAGCTCGGCGACGGTACATGGGTGAAGTTCTACCGGGGTGACATGGCAGACGCTCGCCAGCTCGACCAGGGCCACGTCATCGACTGTGCCTTAAAGCCGGGAAATAAGCCGGGCCTCTTCTTTGGCTCCAAGATCAAGGCAATCAATCCGTCGACCATGACTGAGATTGCACAGGGGCCAGCTGATGATATCCCGTTCTGAATGGATCATGCCGGCGGCCTGCGTTAAGTGGAATGCCGCCCTTTGCTATGAGCTGGGTCTAGAGGATCATTTCTGGGTTGTGCCGGCGGCAGCAGATCATTTTGCGCTTACTCGTCGGCAACGAATGGCGATGTGCTTGATGATTATGAATCTCCATATCCGCTATTTGTGGGGTAGAGATCAGATCGGAATAGCGTTTGGGATTAACGGTGGCAGCACGCTCCAGAACTACTACGAACGAGGCTATACCTTGATGAAATATTGCCCTGAGCTGGAGCGATGCTTTACCAAGCTCGAGGGCGATCAGGCTGTTGAATTCATGATGGATTACTGGGGAGAGCTGTTCGCTGAGCTGTTCGAGATCCCGCTAGGGGCGCCGGTCGAATGAGCCCAGGGCAGATGTCCAGCTTCGCAAAGGCCATCGGAGACGTGGAAG
>Ga0222672_1000422_pt1 | contig 17241 bp, 14 predicted proteins | sample AntAcemetagen799_FD_179810 | JGI IMG/M metagenome (GOLD analysis project Ga0222672, IMG submission 179810) | Saline water microbial communities from Ace Lake, Antarctica - #799 | ecosystem: Environmental > Aquatic > Non-marine Saline and Alkaline > Saline | place: Antarctica: Ace Lake...
AAACCTGCACTGTCAGGGCGGTTGCTAGGCCGTTTGATTGTGTCGTATTTCATCTGTAAATTGTATTAAATCTGATGTATTTTTCTGTCCGGGATTTGTTTCAAAGTGGCTGTTTAAGTCGATGCCTACCAATGCTGGATGTTTCAACGCACAAATTGCCTTTGCGTCCTTGGGTGAAATGCCGCCACTTAGAAAGTATTTTGTTTTTCCTTGGTAATAATTCAACCAATTCCAATCAAACTTTTGCCCGCTGCCACCACCTTGAATACTGACCGTGTCGAAAAGTAAAAAATCTACTATTTCCTGAAAATCTATGGCTTTGTTGAAGTCTGAAGGCTTGCCAATGGCAATATTTTTAATCAACATAAAGCCAAGTTTTTTGTAGGCAGTGCAAGTCTCAATAGATTCATTGCCATGTAATTGAAGCCATTGAATTTTATTTCTTTGCGCCAATGCAGTAAGTTTTTTGGCGGACATATCGCGTGTTACCAATACTTTTTTTGCTTTGGTTGGAATGGACAATAATTCTTCGCTGCTGAGGTTTCTGGGCGAATTTTCGTGAAATATAAATCCAAGAAAATCGATTACTATCTGATCAATATCGAGCATATTTTGCATAGAGCCCATGCCACAAACTTTTATTAATAAGCTGCTCGCTTTAAACATGATTTTGGATAGTTTGGTTTTCTATTTTTTTGATAGCCTGTATAAATTGCTGACAAGCTTTTTCGGGCCGTGATTTTTGCATAAAAAGTTCTCCAATCAAAAAACCCTGGTAGCCTGCTGATTTAAGCTGAACGATTGTATCGGGCTGCTTCAAGCCACTTTCAGCTATTTTTATCATTGCTTTGGGTAGTTTTTCAACGAGTTTAAAAGCTGTTTCTAAATTGGTTTCCATCAACTGTAGATTCCGGTTATTAACGCCAACCAGAAACTGTTCATCTGTTACTTTTTCAAGTTCTTTCTCATTGTGAATTTCGAGCAAAACTTCCATGCCGAGCGATGATGCTAGCTTACCAAAACGATTGATTTCATTTGCACTAAGCGCAGAAGCTATCAATAAAACAGCATCTGCACCAATCGATTTAGCTTCAATAATTTGGTATTCATCAATGACAAAATCTTTGCGTAAAATTGGGCAAAAATTGAATTTTCGGGCAGTAATCAAATCTTCATTTTTACCGCCAAAAAATGTTTCATCAGTTAGCACCGAAAGGGCAGAGGCACCACTTTGCATATAGCCAATGGTAGTGCGTTCAACCTCAGCATAAGGATTTATATCACCTTTGGAAGGCGATTTTCGTTTGAATTCAGCAATTATTCCTGAAAGCTCAGGCCGACAGAGGTATTTTTTTAACGATAGTGGAGCGCTTTCATAATATATACTTTTTTCGAGTAATTTAATGGGATATAAGCTTTTACGTTCAAGTATTTCTTTGCGCTTGGCAGTTAGTATTTGGTCTAAGATTGTGTTCATGCGTTGAGTTGAAGTAGGTTTTTAAATGTGTTTAAGGCTTTTTTGCTTTGGAGCGATTCTTTTGCGCGCAATACGCTGTCTATCAAACTTTCCTGATAATAATATTGAAGCGCCAAGGCAGCATTGGCAATGATTGTATTTTGCTGTGGTTGAGTTCCTTTTCCTTCTAGGATTTTTAAGAATAAATCCGCGGCTTCCTTGATATTTTTGCCACCTTCGATAGCTTCTACAGAATTTTCGACGAGGCCAAAGTCTGAGGCAGAAAGTAAAAGTTCGTGTTGGGTTTTTAAAACCCGCGTATCTGCTGTAAGTGTGCATTCATCGTGGCCGTCCAGACTATAAACAATGCTCGCTTCTTGCTTATTAGCCTGAAAAACGTACTGATATTTGCGCGCTGTTTCAAGGTTAAAAACACCTGTTAATTGATATTTAGGTCGGGCGGGATTGACCAATGGTCCCAGCATATTGAAAAAAGTTTTCACGCCAAGTGCTGCCCTCACAGGTGCAACAGTTTTCATGGCAGGATGAAAAAGTGGCGCATGTAAAAAACATATACCAGCCTGATCTAATTGCTTTTGTAGCGGGACTTGCTGATTTGTGAAGCGATAACCCAATGCTTCCAATACGTTGGATGAGCCGCTCACTGACGAAACGCCATAATTGCCATGTTTGATCACTTTTTGGCCGGCTCCGGCCACAACAAAGGCGGTAAGTGTGGAAATATTAAAGGTGTTTTTGCCGTCGCCACCTGTTCCGCATAGGTCAATAGCAGGGGATGATTCCAGTTTTAAAGGCATACTAAGCTCCAACAGTGCATCCCGAAATCCGCTAAGTTCTTCAACAGTTGGTGGCCGCATAATAAATGTCGTCATAAAGGCGGCGATTTGCGGCTCGTTGTATTGGCCATCAGCGATACGGATTAGTACATCGCGCGATTGTTCAGAGCTTAGGTGTTGATATTGAAAGAGTTGTTCTAGAATTTTTTTCATATTATGATGGCGTTTGTACGAATGATGAATTTACATTTAACCAATTCTTAATAATCTTTTGCCCTTCAGGAGTCAAAATTGATTCGGGATGAAATTGTACTGCGGAGAGATCAAAATGTTTGTGCTGGATGGCCATAATTTGCTGTTGTTCATCTACTGCGGTAATTTCTAAACAAGCCGGAAGTGATTCTGAATCAGCTATCCAGGAATGATAACGCCCTGCCATAAAGGTCGAAGGCAAGCCATTTAGCAAATTGCAGTTTTTGGTAATATTTATGGGAGTTGCTATGCCATGAATTACTTGCGGCAGGTTTTGAAGCTTGCCGCCATACACTTCCACAATGGCTTGGAGTCCAAGGCAAACTCCAAGGATACTTTTTTCAGCAGCATAGCGATTAATAAGCGGCATCAAAATCCCTGATTCAGACGGTAATCCAGGACCTGGCGATAGGAGAATTTTATCATAATCGGCCACCTGCTCTAAGCTTATCTTGTCGTTGCGCAATACATCAATTTGTGCCGAGCTGTTTTCGCGAAGCAACTGTACGAGATTGAAAGTGAAGGAGTCGTAGTTATCCAGAACGAGTATTTTCATGTTATCAGGTGTTTTTTTCGTTGATTTCTGATTGGCCTATGGCTTGCATCAGGGCGCCGAGCTTATTATTTACTTCTTGCAATTCATTTTCAGGGCTTGAAGCCTCAACAATTCCGGCACCGGCCTGCAAACTCAGTACATTGTTTTTGCTCAAAAAGCTGCGAATCAGTATAGCCAGATTTACGGTGCCGTTTAGTCCTATAAAACCCACCGCACCGCCATACATACCTCTTTTTGAGGTCTCATATTTGTCAATAAGCTGCATGGCTTTGTGTTTGGGCGCACCGCTTAAAGTGCCGGCAGGAAAAGTGTCGGCCACCACATCCAGGGCGTGTTTGCCTTCGCTTAACCGACCACTTACCTCCGAAACCAAATGAATAACATGACTAAAATACTGCACCTCTTTCAGCTTGTCTACTTTTACAGTGTCGCAGCTGCGGTTCAGGTCGTTTCGTGCCAGGTCAACAAGCATGGCGTGTTCTGCATTTTCTTTGGGGTCGTTGAGTAATTTTTGCGCCAGTTCGCGATCGGCAGCATCGGCTCCACTGCGGCGATAGGTGCCAGCAATTGGATTGAGACTTGCTTTGTTTGCTGTGATTTTTAGCTGACTTTCTGGCGAGGAACCGAAAATTCTATGCTTACCAAAATCAAAATAAAAGCCATAAGGCGAAGGATTTATTGAGCGTAATCGGCGGTAAGCCTGAAAATCGTCTCCCTGATAATTGATCTGAAAACGGCGAGATAAGACCAATTGAAAAACATCGCCACGCTGACAATGATAGCGCGCTTTTTCGACCATTTCCATAAACTGTTCGTCGGTCAGGTTTGAACGCAGTTGACCTTGTGTGTGAAAAGGATAAGGTGTATAAGTGCTTATTTGTAAACGATTTATCAGAGATTGAAGTTGCGATTGCTCTCCTTCAGGAATAAATTCGCTCAGTTGCATGGTGTCATTAAACTGATTGATTTTGATTACAAACCGAAAGAAGGAAAATTGCATGGCAGGCAGCTCAAAACTGCTTTCTGTAGTATATTGCAGTGAAATATCTTCCAAAAATTCAACAGCATCGTAGCCTAAATAACCAAAAAGCCCGTCAGTGTCCTGGCTTTCTGAAAGCTCAAAACTGCTTAAATAGTTTTTGAAGTGGTGCAGAAACTCCTGACTATTTTGAATGTCAATTTTTTTAGATTTAGCCAAGTTTTTGATATGTAGTGATTTGCCTTCTAGGCTGATGCTGCTTAAAGGCTTGAGGCAGATAAAGCTGCTACTGTTTTGTGCAGCCTGATAATCTGAGCTTTCGAGCAATAAGGCGCCTGGATATTCGTCGCGTAACTGTAAATATAATCCTACTGCGGTATGCAAATCAGCTGGACTATGATGGCGTTTTAGTGTTAATTTCATTGATTATGCAGTGTGTTTATTAATTTTTTCAAACAAAAAAAGGCCTGCCGCGAACGACAGACCTTTGATTTTATTTTTGTACAAATACAAGTAGGGTCACATCACTTCATCAGCAATTTGCTTAACGAATGACGCCACCACCAATATTGATTTACTTGTTGTATCATGCGGCAAAAATAGAATTATTTTTTTTCAACACAAGACTTTTATTTTTTTTGTCCTAATTTTTTTCAGGCATTGATAATCTCCAGCAAACTCTCGGCCCAATAATCCTCTGCGTTGAGACTGAAAACAAGTTGCAGTTTTTCTCCGCCATATTTTTTGAATAGTTCTTCGTACTCAATGCCAATTTCCACGCTGGTTTCAAGGCAGTCTGTAACAAAAGCCGGAGCAACTACCAACAGCTTTTTCACGCCTTTTTTGGCCAGTTCAATCACTTGCTCATCGGCAAAAGGCCGCAACCATTTTTTGGTAAGCCGCGATTGAAAAGCTACGCTTGATTTGCTTTCAGAAATGTCGCAAGCTGTTTGTAATAAGCGTGTTGTAGCAAAGCAAGTAGCGCGATAACAATATTTTCCATGCGTAGGCATTTCTTGTTGACAGTTGCAGCTTTCAATCGAATTTTCTGGATGGATACGATTGATATGCGATTCGGGTAAACCGTGGTACGAAAATAAAACATGGTCGTACTGCTCAGGCTGAAAAGAATTTATTTTTTGTCTAAACGCTTCAATAAAAGCCGGATGATCGTAAAACTGGCCAACGACCTTTATTTTTGGGATAACTACTTGTTTATTAATAAACTCCAAACAGGCTTCGGTGACAGTTCCAGTTGTTGATTCAGCATATTGCGGATACATCGGCACGATAATCAGTTCATCGGGCTGCTGATGAAGTATGTTTTTTAGCACCTGTTTTATGGAAGGATTTCCGTAGCGCATTGCCACAGAAACAGTGGTATTCTGGTCAACAAGTTCTTGCATTTTCTGAGCTAAATCTTCAGAAATATAGCGCAAAGGCGAACCTTTTTCAGTCCATAATTGACTATAAAGTTTAGCAGATTTTGGCGCGCGAAAAGGCGCAATAATCAGGTTTACAAGCAGCCAGCGCGGAATGGCAGGAATATCAATTACACGTTTATCGCCTAAAAATTCTCGCAGATATGGTCTTACATCCTTAGTTTTTGGAGAATCAGGCGTGCCAACGTTGATAAGTACAATTGCTTTTTGCATAATATTTTCCGGAAATTACGATTTCGCGATAGTTTCAGCAATTTGAAAACCTTGTTTGATACGGTCAGCCATGCCAATGCCGTCGCGGATATTGCCTGCTAGATAAATTCCAGGATGGGCTTTTTCGATGGTTTCAATGGCTTTTAACCTGGCCGGCGAACTGCTGTCGTATTGCGGAATGGCTTGCTGATAGCGGAAAAGCTCGAAAAGATCTGGCGTTAGCTTGTCATCATTAAAAAGCAATCGGAGTTCATTTAGAGCAATGGCCTTGATTTCATCATCGGTTTTTTCGTAAAGGGCGGGTTTTTTAATCCCACCCATAAATACCGACATCAGCGCACCGCCTTCAGGTGTGCGATTAGGGAAAATAGAACCTGGGAAAAGTACGCCAAGCAGCTGCCGTTTTTCTTTTTCGGGAATTAGGCCGCCAAAAGCGTTGAGTTGCATGCCATGCCATTTGTTGAAACCCACGGCAAGCTGAACGATTTTGGCGTAGCGTAATTGCAAAATATCGCTAAAGCGTTCTGGCTCAATAAAATCAAATAAGTTTTTAAGAAAATGGCCACCGCTGGTTGTTACGATTTGGGTAGCTTCAAAAGTTCTAAATTCATTACCTTGTTTTACGTTTAATTGATAGCCGTTAACGTTTTTCGATACTTTAATAAGTTCGCTGTCAGTATGTAAGTCTTCCGGATTAAGTTTTGTAGCAACACTTTCAACTAGATTGATCAAACCGCCTTTGGCTGAGAAAACCGCTTTGGTAACTTTTTTCTCCATTTCAGTCTTTGGAAGCCTGCTTTTCTTGATTGCTCCTTTGATAAAGCTACCATAATCTTGCTCTAACTGATAAAGTTTTGGCATGGCATATTTGGTGATCAACTGGTCTGGATCGCCAGCATAAATACCGCTGATAAACGGATCGACAGCATAATCCAGGAAACTTTTTCCCATTCGCCGAACCACCAGTTCTGACAAGGTTTCCATCGGTTTATTGCCTTTTTTTCTGAAAGGCTCACCGAGCAATCTTAATTTGTCTTTAAAGCTAAAAAGTGGTGTGGAAACACCGCCCCAAAATCCACCTGGAAGCGCCACCCAATGTCCATCTTTTAAAATCCAACGGTTGGCGGCATCTGGATTGGCAATTTCTACCGGACAGTTGCTGGCTTCGAAAAGCTCAACAGCTTCTACGGTAGATAAAACACCGGTATTTGGGCCTTGCTCATAAACAAAACCGTCCTTTTCAATGGTTTTTATTACGCCTCCTAAAGTCGTATTTTTTTCAATAAGTAAGTAAGAAATACCTAACTGCTGCAGCTTAAATGCCAAACTCAATCCGGTGAGGCCGCCGCCAATTATTGCTATTTTTTGAGTCTTTATTGCCATAATAATTGCCTTAAATGGTTTGTGAATAGAGCCTGTCAGGGTTTACCTGCAAGGGGTCTAATGATGCCGCTATATTGCGGATGAAAAGTTGTCCTGAAGGCGTGATATCGATAATATTTTTATTGATTGTCAGCAAGTTATCGCTGATAAATTCATTCAACTTGTTCATGTCGAAATGCAGGGTGTTTTTTAGTTTTTCAAAAGAAATATTTCTTCTTTCTGCCAGGTTTTCCAAGTTGAGCGATTTATTGCACATCAACTCTGTAATGCTTTCACGCACAATCATTTCCTGTTCGTTTAGCTGATAACCTTTCACGGTAGCAGCTGTTCCGTTCTCAATCGTTTTGATGTAGTCTATTACGGATTTGGTGTTTTGTAAATACGCCTGCTCCAACTGGCTAATGGCCGAAACGCCAACAGCATAAACTTGTCCGGTTGTCGCGCGTGTGCAATAGCCTTGAAAATTGCGGTGCAGCTTTTTAGAAGCCAGCGCTACATAGAGCTCGTCGTCTGGAAGCACAAAATGATCCATTCCGATAGCTTTGTAGCCATTGGAAATAAGGATTTCGGCGGCCGTATTATACATTTCAACTTTTAAATCACTTTGAGGTAAGCCTTTCTTTTCTAGGATTTTCTGGTTTTTAAAAACTGTTGGCAGGTGCGCATAAGAAAAGGTAACCAAACGATCGGGTCTGAGTGCTGCTGCAGCTTTGATGGTTTCAGCAAAAGATTCCGGCGTTTGTCCGGGAAGTCCGTAAATAAAATCCAAATTGATGGCATTATTGGGCTGATCTTCTTTGATCAGTTGCATCAAATCAGCAATTGGCAAAGCCGATGGATCTCGGTTTACAGTTTTCAACACTTCTAGGTTGAAATCCTGAATACCCAAGCTAAAACGATTAAAACCAGCGTCTTTCAATGCTTTGATATAGTTTGCGTCTAAATAAGCAGGATTGGTTTCTATGGCCACTTCCGCATCGGCGGTAAGCTCAAAAGCATCAAAAATAATATTGTTGAGCTCCTGCAAATAGCTTGCATCAATAGCATTAGGCGTGCCGCCACCGTAATGAATCTGCGAAACTCTTCGGCTTTTATCGAGTAAGCTGATAAGTTTCAGGAGTTCCTTTTTAAGGGCGTTCATATAGCTTATCACTTGGTCTTGTTTTCCCAGCGGGCAGGTGTTGCAGCCACAATAAAAGCACATTTTTTTGCAGAAAGGAATATGTAGGTAGAAAGAAATATTTTTAGGTTCAAAGTTATTAGATTCCTGTATGGCTGCCTCATAATGCGCGCTATTTACCGCTTCCGTAAAGTGATTGGCGGGCGGATAGCTGGTGTAGCGTGGCGCTGCTTGGTTATATTTTTTTATCAGCTCAGAATTCATGGTGTTTGTAAACTTTTTTGAGGGTGAAACTAAGTAGAATCAGCGCAAAAATGCTGAAAAATATTTCGATAAGAAACAAGTTTGTGTAGCCCAGACTGTCGGCTATTTTGCCAGAAAGTACGGCCATAATTAAGCCGCTAAGGTGTGTGATTACAATTTGTAGCGTAAAGTCAGTGCCTTCGCGGCCAGGACGCACCAAATCCATCGAACTCGTGTAAATGGCGACAGTTGACATGCCATAAGCCGACCACAGCATAAAAATACCGATATAAATCATTGGTGTACTGGTATTTGAGAAGCTGATAAACCAAAAATAAAAACCGGCAAGCAGACTATAAATTAGGAAGCTGAATAAGGCTTTTCTCTTGCCGGCCTTTTTGATCAACCAGCCAGCAACCATCGCCGAACTCGCTGCCACCGCCGTGCCGAAAATACCGGCCATAAAGCCGATATCACGTGCATTGTAACCCAAATCAACCAGCCAGGGTTTGAGCATGGCCAAAATACCAATGATGCCGGAATAATAGAAAAACAAGAGTAAAATCCAGTTGGGCATTCCTGGTACTTTAAAGAAAGAAAAGAGGTCTTTAAAACTTACTTTTTGCTTTACTTTTGTAACTTCCGGTTCGTTAAGTTTGACAAAACGCAGCGGAATTAGCGCGAGCAAAACAAACAAAGCCAGGCAAATAAGTAAATAATACCAACCCAAATAATAATAGACGATAAGCAATACGCCACTGCCTAATAAAGTGCCAATAAAGCTGCCTGCCGACTGCATACTATTTCCCAGGCTACGTTCACTTTTTTTGAGTAAAAGTATGGCAAAGGCATCTGTAGCAATATCTTGCGTGGCCGAAGCAGTAAAGGCAATCAGCATTAAAGCTACGATCAGACTGAAATCGGTTTGCAAACTAAAAAATCCAATGTGTAATATAATAAGTGCGTAGAAAAATTCCGACAAATAAATCCAACGCTTGTATTGGCGCATGGTTGAAGCATTGTTATCAACCAATGGCGCCCACAAAAATTTCAAAATCCACGGCAACTTTACCAGTTGAAGCAGGCCGATTGACTCCAGCGAATAATTTTCCTGACGCATGATGACAGGTACCACGGTCGAGAAAAAGCTCATGGGTACCGACTGTGCAATATACAGGCTAAATAGTACTGGAAACTTTGGCCAATTGGCTTGCTTCATGCTTATATTTTTATAGAAATATCGATGCCAAATTGCGCTGGCCTTCCTGATTGAATATATTGATTTCCAAGAGCCTCAAAGTAAAATGAGTTGTATTCCTCTCCAAAAATATTCTTACCAAATAGCCGCAATTCAAACATGTCCTTTTTAAAACTCACATTGAAATCAACCAGATTATAGGCTTTTTGTTCGAAGTTATTTTCTTCGTTCCAGAAAAGTTCTCCGGTACTTTTCCATAAACCACTAATCCGGATTTGGTCGATAAAGCGGCTGCTGAGATTGATGGATTTGTTAAGCTGAAAAGCCATGGTGTGTCGTGGCACATAAGGCAAATAGTTGCCGTTATAATTTTTGGTGGAATCGACTACATATGATAAAAATGTAGCGTGGGTGTAGCCATAAGAAACAAAAACTTCAAAGTTTTTCGGCAGCGCGCTTTTTAGCGAAAACTCAAATCCTTTGCTCAGGCTGTGGCCGGCATTTTTTAGCATAGAGCCACGTCCGCTGGGTACTGTCTGATATATCTGCTGATTTGTCCAGTCGATGTAGAACAACGAAAGTTCAGCAAAAGTGCGTTGCTCAAAGAGAGAGGCTTTTAGGCCGATTTCATAATTCCAACTTTGTTCGGGTAGAAAAGTTAGGTCTTCCGGACGTTCGAATGTAGTGTTAAAACCTCCTGTTTTATAGCCTTTAGCAGCCAAAGCATAGATCGAAGTGTTTTGACTTACGGCATAAGAAAAGGCGATTTTTGGGGAAACTTCATTGTATTTAAGCGCCGGATAAGTGGTATCGGCAACGTTCATTTCCTGTCCATTCATCACTCTGTTGTCAGTATAATCGAGTTTGTTTTGCTCAAAGTCGATTCTTATGCCGGCAGTTAGTGTTAAACCTTTGATTAGCAAATTCTCCAGACTCGATTGATGAAAAACAGCAAAACCACTATTGAGTTCGTTGTATTTTCTTAGTAGACGCATATTTTGCATATAAACATCTACATCAACGGGTTTGTCAAGTACCTGTACGAAGCCGAAAACTCCTGCTATCCATTGATAATTTCCATTGTATTTTGATTTAAAAACAAATTCCTGCGACAGCATCTGCTGGTCTTGTTTTTGGGTTGCAAACACCATGGAATCAACAGTAAAATCCTGATCAATTTCTTGAAAATCAGATAATAGCTGGTAGCTTGTTGTAGAAATCATATCGAAGCTTTTACCGCTATAATTTATAATTAAGCCATTGGTAAGCATATTTCTTTCGTAGCCCGACTGTTGATTATAGCGGATGCTTTCCGGTTTTTGCAGCGAATCGTTGTAGATGGCATACGGATAGCCGCCTTGTTTGCTGTATTCGTAACTCAATACGTTTGAGAGCTGCCAGCGTTCGTTGATTTGCCAGATAAGTCGGTTTCGCAGGCCAAAAGCATCCATATAATCGACCTGCTCATTCAAGAAAGTATTGGTGAAAAAGCCGTCTGTATGGCGGTAATTGGCCGAAATGCTGTAAGCGACATCCTTGCTGATTTTATTATAATGGCTCAAACCGGCAGCATATTCGCCTTTGGTGGCTGCAGAAACACGAAAGCTAGTCTCGGGTTTTTCGCCCGGCGATTTGGTAATCACATTGATGATGCCGCCCATGCTATTGCGACCATAAAGGCTTCCTTGTGGCCCACGAAGCACTTCAATGCGTTCAATATCAAAGAAATCGAAGTCGAAAGCGGATTTTTCAAAATACGGAACCTGATCTACATATAGGCCAACCGAAGGCGCATTAATCCGGCTTCCAATACCACGGATATATATTGGCGAAGTAAGTTTGGAGCCGTAATCGGGCATAAAAAGATTGGGTGTGATGGCAGAAAGATCTTTAACCGATTCGATGCCGCTTTCTTTGATGGTACGGGCTGTTAGCACCGTAGCCGCGCCAGTAAGGTTTTTTAGTTCGAGCCTATCTTTAGGCGCACGAATCGTGATTTCATCAAGTACGATTTCTGGAATACCGGTACTGTCATTTAGGATAAAGTGCAATTGCTGCGCCTGCAAAAATTGACTTAAAAACAGTAATAGAAAAATTGAAAATATCTTTAAATATTTCATAATCAGCAATAAGTAAATTCTTAGAAAAAATTGAACTGCTTTTCAGAAGAAATGTGAAAAGCAAAAATTAAGAAATTAAACCAAGGCTGGAGGAGGCCTGCTGAATAAAAAATGAGGAATAAACTGTGAAAGAAATCTTGGTGGAGCAATCCACTTTTGCACCTTTAATAGTGGTGGTAAAGGTTTGATTAACGCATTTAACTTTGTTTCAATGGCTTGCTGCGCTACTTGATCATAGAACTGAAAACAATTAGATGGGCTATCAATTAAATCATTGGCCTCTAGGAATATATGCTTTGCTTGTTGTTCAGCCTGATCCATGGCATCCTGCTCCAAGGCCTTGAGCGAAAAAGAGGCAAACGTAACCAGATACACCACGCCAAGCAGGATGTAAGGTAAGTTTGTAGAAAGCAGGCCGAAGAAAAACATACAAGCAGATCTATTTTGAAATGCAAAGAAAACCTATTTTCAGCAAAACAAGCATTCAAATACCAGATTATATTTAATTTAGAAAATTTCTAAATAGTTTGAAAGCATCCATTAATACGGATTAGTTGCCTGATATATATTATAAACTGCTGCTAGTGAATTATAGAAAAAGCTATACGCTGGGTTTATTTTCGCATATCCTATTCAAAAATGCTTCGTTAGCTAAACAAACATTACTTCTTGGTTGTTATTTAATTCGTTGTTGGCTCTAACGAATTTTTTTAAGATTTGCTGTTTTTCACTTCAAAGATTAAGAATTTGCTATCGGAGGGTTTCTTGATTTTATAGATAATAAAATAGGTCGTCTAACTAATTAATTGATTTAAAGCAACTAAGCTGTTTATAAAAATATCTAACACCTGAAATTATGCGGTTCATCATCTATTTCGCTTTCATTTTTCTGGTAAATTTTTCGCTTTTTGGTCAAACCGATATTAAAGTTGAAAAAGAGGAATCTATTAGTCAGCAGGAGTTTCCGCTTGAGGCATTTCGTAAAATAGAACCCATGGTTTCACAATCGAAAAAGCTGCGCTATTACCGTGAAATCAGCGAAGAAGGCATAAACTATGAGGTGAAATTGAAATTTGAAGGCACCTATTATAGTATCGAGTTTGACAGCTTAAATAAGCTAAAAGACATAGAGCAACTACAAAAATGGGATGATTACGATGGCAAATCAAGGAGTAGGATGGAGGTTCAGCTCGATTCCTTGTTCAGTGATTATAAGGTGATGCGTTTTCAGTTACAGGTAATTCCAAATGAAAAACTAAATGTAATTGAAAGCCTGCCTTTGCAGGAAGAAATGATTTGGGGACGAAACTATGAAGTGGAGATTGAAGCCATTTTAAAAGATGAACAAAGCCCCCGCTACTATGAACTGCTTTTTGATGCCCATGGGAAATTATTGCAGCAACGCCTAAATGCTAAAACTTCTAACGACAACTTAATCTACTAGTATGAAGCGAATTACTGTTTTTATCTCCCTACTATTTGTCTTGATTATTTTGACGCCAAAAGTCTGGTCGCAGTCAGTTCCATTTTTTGCCGAGCCGGCACTTTCGCTCAGCAAATCGCTCAAGGGTCGCTGGTCGGCCAACTCCAAACTGGTTTTCAGGCAACAGCTTGCAAGTCTGGAAAACCGGCAGCTCGATTGGGTTTCGCAAAGTGATGTAATTGAGGTACAGCTTTTTGTCAACTACCGCCTTCTTGGAAGCAAGCGACTTACAATAGGTTATTTGTACGGTTTGGATGAGCCTTTTTTAAGCAGTGCCCAAACCGAACACCGACTGATGCAGCAGTTTAGTTTTGAAAGTGGAAACCGTTTTAAGTGGGTTAACAGGATTAGGTTGGAGCAACGCATTGGCGAAAACCAGTTTAGAAACCGACTGCGATATCGTTTTACATTTGATGAACCGCTTTCTGGCGATAAAATTGATGCAAAAGAATGGTATTTTGTGGCCGGCGATGAGTGGCTTTATACTTTTACGGGCGTTCCCGGCGAGGATCATTTGGAAAATAGGTTGCATGCAGGCTTGGGTTATATGTTCGCAAACGGACAGAAGTTGCAAATTGAGATGCAGTATCGTTTGATGCGCATTGCTGGCGCCCGTCAATCCTCGGCTTGGCACTTATTGCTTACCTACAACCTGAAGCTCTAAAATATTACGCCTTTTGTGGTTTTATTGCGGGAGCATTTCCTCGTCTTATTACTGGCGCAAAAACAAGGGATTAGCCAGCTACAGAGGCTTTGATTTAAAACGTTTGCGTTAAACTTATTTAGACTGATTCTAATATACTACTATTCCACTTAATAAGCTTGGTTTTGTTTGGTTAAATGAACCTAAAATCTGTAATTTTGCCTTGTTAACAGATTAACATTGTTATTTAGTAACAGGCATATTTTATATAAATCATTTAAAAAGCCAAAACGATGAATTTAGAAAAAATCATGAACGACCTGGAAAAGAAACATCCAGGTGAATTGGAGTATTTACAAGCTGTACGCGAAGTATTGGAATCATTGGAAGAGGTTGTGGAACAAAACCCACAGTTTGTAGCCGGTGGTATTATTGAGCGCTTAATTGAGCCAGATCGCGTTTTAGCTTTCAAAGTGCCATGGGTTGACGATCATGGTCAGGTGCACGTAAACCTAGGCTATCGTGTTCAGTTCAACGGCGCTATCGGACCATACAAAGGCGGTTTGCGTTTTCACCCTAGTGTAAACCTCAGCATCTTGAAGTTCCTTGGGTTTGAACAGATATTCAAAAATAGCCTTACAACATTGCCAATGGGCGGTGGTAAAGGTGGTTCTGATTTTGACGCAAAAGGAAAATCTGATGGTGAAATCATGCGTTTTTGCCAATCCTTTATGCTTGAGTTGTGGCACATGATTGGCCCCGAAACTGATGTGCCAGCTGGTGATATCGGTGTAGGTGGCAAAGAAATTGGATTCCTTTTTGGAATGTACAAAAAATTGACTCGTCAGCATGTTGGCGTACTTACAGGCAAAGGCCTCAACTGGGGAGGTAGCTTGGTTCGTCCAGAAGCCACAGGATATGGTGCTGTTTATTTTGCCAATGAAATGCTGCGTACAAAAGGAACTGACTTTAGCGGCAAAACAGTTGCTGTTTCTGGTTTTGGTAACGTAGCCTGGGGTGCTATTATTAAAGTTACTGAACTAGGCGGTAAAGTTGTTACTATTTCAGGTCCTGATGGATATATCTACGATCCAGATGGTATTTCTGGCGAGAAAATTCAGTATTTGCTCGAACTACGTGCTTCAAATCAAGACATCGTAAAACCTTATTCTTATGAGTTTCCTGGTGCACAGTTTGTAGCCGGAAAACGTCCATGGGAAGTAAAATGTGATGTAGCGATGCCTTGCGCCACTCAAAATGAGTTGGGTAAAGAAGACGCTGAATTGCTTATGAAAAACGGTTGTATGTGCATCGCTGAAGGTGCCAATATGCCATGTACTCCTGATGCTGTTCATGTTTTCAAAGCACATAAAGTACTTTTCGGACCTGGAAAAGCAGTAAATGCTGGTGGTGTTTCCACTTCAGGATTAGAAATGACACAGAACTCTATGAAATTAGCTTGGAGCCGTGAAGAAGTTGACGAGCGCTTGCACGAAATTATGAGAAATATCCATGCTGCCTGCGTTAAACACGGTACACAGCCTGACGGATATATCGACTACGTAAAAGGTGCTAACGTTGCCGGATTCCTGAAAGTGGCCAACGCCATGATGGATCAGGGTGTGGTTTAAAACGAACACCTATTTTTAAGAAAGGTCTAAACCAAATATACCTGGGTCGTTGCTTTTGCAGCGGCCTTTTTTTTGTGCTTGCAGGAAAGTCAGGGCGTGACTATGAGGCGAATCCATATAGTCGCACCCTGAGTGGCGTGGGGCTGGAAAGTTAGGGCTCGACTTTGAGGCGAATTCATAGAGTCGCAGCCTGACAGGCATGTGCAGGTGTTTGTGTACAAAAGTTTCAGTATAGCTTTGATTTTGTTATTATTTCTAAGCTTTTCCATGATGAAAAGCTTAACAAAAATCTAGTGCGCGCGAAGCTATCGGCCCACGGCAAAAAAAACAGCGGAAAACTAAGCAAGGTTGGGTATAATGCAACGCATTGATATTCACTTTTTCATAGATTATTTGCGGAATTTCCGCTTCTGTTATGAATGGAAGTAGCATTGCATCATACTAACAGCCTTTTGGGCTGCCTTGCAGTTTTCCTGCTGTTTTTTTTGCCCTGCTGAGCACACGCCCGCCGCTCGCACAAGGCCAGCGCTCCCGACCCGGTGGCAGAGAGGGCTTTGTGATTTATTTACTGATTATTGGATTGGAATGTGATTATTGTGAAAATGTTTAAAAAGGCTTGTTGCTATGCCAGGGAACTATGAAGCGTTGCTGGAATAGTTGCGTCCATAAGGGATTGCTGATGCTGGAGGATATGCGCTTTGCTATTAGTAGAGGCACAAGCCATAAGCTAGCTGAAAATATTGCAACAAATTTCCTGATATCGGTAGGACAATTCAATTAATTTTTTAAGTTTGTAAGGTAAATATCCAAATAGCCAATTCCTTTGTATTAAAAACCACAAAGCATGAACATATCCAATAGCTATTGTGAGGTATATACTCTAAAGGTGAATATAAAGTTAGTTTAGGCGTCATATCAAAAAGCCATATTAATGAAAGATAAAGAATACGTACAAGGTTCTCTCTTTGAAGATGATTATTTAATAAGGACGTTAGGAAACCTTGGCACTCAGCCAGAAATCGCCTTGACCGAATTAGTTGCAAATGCTTGGGACGCGGGTGCTACGCAAGTTGACATTTACATTCCCAATGAAAAAGGACAAAAACTAACAATTCAAGATAATGGTTCAGGCTTAACGAAGGACGAGTTTTATAATCGTTGGATGAAACTTAGCTATAACAGATTGAGGCATCAAGGAAAAATGGTCGAATTTCCAAAAGGTGTTGATTTAAAAAGATATGCTTATGGTCGTAATGGTGTTGGTCGACATGGATTACTTTGTTTTAATAATGAATATCAAGTAATAACGAATAAAAATGGCACCGAATCAACATTTACTTTAACTACCAAAAACGAGAAACAGCCATTTATTATTAAGCATCAATCATTTAAAAAATCAGCTCATGGGGGTACTCGACTTGAAGTAATTGTTGAGAAAAATCTACCAAATTCGAATATTATTTTAGATGTCATTTCCGCAAGGTTTTTACACGACCCAAAATTCATAGTTTCAATTAATAAACAAACTATTCAACTTGAAGAACATAAAGGTTTGATCGAATCAAAGCTCGTTGAAATAGAAAACATGAAATTTCAAGTGAATTTGATTGATTCCAAAAAGTCAAGAAAATCAACACTTTATCAAGGAATAGCAATATGGCAAGGGGGTAGACTTGTAGGCGAACCATCATGGATTTTAGGGAATATTATGGTTCTCGATGGTCG
>Ga0222672_1000430_pt1 | contig 17075 bp, 15 predicted proteins | sample AntAcemetagen799_FD_179810 | JGI IMG/M metagenome (GOLD analysis project Ga0222672, IMG submission 179810) | Saline water microbial communities from Ace Lake, Antarctica - #799 | ecosystem: Environmental > Aquatic > Non-marine Saline and Alkaline > Saline | place: Antarctica: Ace Lake...
TTACCTACCTTGTATTGCCAAATTTTCAACTTGATGTATCTGGCGGAGTTGGTCTTAATGATGATGCCATAGATAACTTTTTGAGTTTTGGATTTACCTATAGATTGCCGGTTTAAAAAATCAATTGACTTAAAACGGCATTACGATTTCATCCCGCAAATTCTCTTCGCGAAAAGTCACCTTGGAAAAACGCACAAAGCCAAAACTATAGCAAATTTTTTCCAAAGAACTTTTTACCCGTCCTGTTCTAAAACTGGGCTATGAGGCAGTGCAAACTTGATCGATAATTTGACTGTAAATAATATCCGCTAGTGCCCAATAAAGTAGGTCTTCTTGTCGGATCTATAAATGGCAAAAAATGTACGGTCGATAATTGTAAATGATTTTGAAAATAAGGAAAGGGTTTTTGATGTAAGTCCTTTAGCAAAATGGTTTTATAAAGTACCCAACAACTCTTTCTTCGAATTTTTTTACTTACAGGACGTTTTAGCTTCAATAACTGAGCTTGGAAAGCCGGCAGTAATATATAAATTCTAAACTCTATTCAACTTTTGAAAATCCCTAAACAGCCCCAAAAAGTTTCATTACATCATCCTTATAGCTTTTACCTACAGGAAGTTTTGTGTCAGCAACTTCAATTAAATTGCCTTCTAAGGATAGTATCTCCCTAATAGCCACAATATACGATTTGTGTATTCTTACAAATTCATTTGCAGGAAGTGCATCTTCAAGTTCTTTCAGGGATGCCAGGGCAGTAATTTTTTTCTTTTGGGAATGAAAGGTTACATAGGCCCTTTGACCTTCAATGTACACTAAGTCGGTGAAGTTAATTTTATAAAACTTTCGGTCGGCTCGGATGGCAATATACGTACTTTCTATTTTTGCTTGGGCTTGCTCGCTCTCAAAGTGCTCGTCAACATCTGCCTTTTTTGGTTCCAGTTTATCAAAAACCTTATTCACGGCCTGAAAAAAACGGTCGAACGAAAAAGGTTTTAGCAAATAATCCACCACATTTAAGTTAAAGCCTTCTAAAGCATATTCCTGGTAGGCAGTAGTAAAAATCACTTCGGGTTTATTGCTTAGGCTTTTAATAAAATCCAAACCAGTAATATCAGGCATCTGAATATCGAGAAATAACAAATCGACTTTCCCCGATTTAATTAAGTCGATTGCTTTTAAAGGCGAATTAAACTCACCCAATAATTCCAATTGGGGAATTTTTGTAATGTAATTCTTTATGTATTCTCTGGCCAGCCTCTCATCGTCTATTACTAAACATTTTATTTTCATGCCCCTGTAAGTTTATGATATAAAAATACTTAATTCAACACAGTATTTATCCTTCCCTTCTGAAATATTCAATTCGTGCTTGTTAGGATAAATAATATTCAATCGATGTTGAACATTCTTAATACCGGTTCCACTGCCTTCAATTGGTTTATTACCGGCATCAAAACTATTTTCGATATAAAACAGCAGCTTTTGATCACTATCAGTTATGCTAATGTTTATATTTTCATCTTCTTTTTCTTCAATGCGACTATATTTAAAGGCATTCTCGATAAATGGAATAAAAAGCATGGGCGCTATTTCAACGTTTAGGTTCTTGATATCGTTCGTGAGTTTAATATTTTGTGTGTGCTCCGATTTCATCTGTTGAAAAGCAATATAGTTTTCGATGTAGTTAATTTCTGAGGATAGAGGCACTTGCTCTTTACTGCAATCGTAAAACACATAACGCAGCATTTCCGATAGTTTTAAAACAGCATCAGGTGCATTATTTGCTTTCAGGTAAGTTAATGAGTAAATATTGTTTAAGGCGTTAAAAATAAAGTGCGGATTAATCTGTGCCTTAAGCAGTTTTAATTCCGTTTCCAGTTTAGCTTCGGTCAACAATTTTTCATTCTCCAATAGGCGCTTATTGTGCTGCATCAGGCTAAACGATGTAGCAATAAAAAAAGTAAAGCTGTTTACCATGAACATGCGCAAAAGATGTAAAATCATGGGCGGTTTCTCGTGCCCGTCGAATTTTTCACGGGGAATAAAATTAGCATCAATCAAATAATAAAATACTGAAAAGGCTACTATCACACCCAGAGAAATTAACAGGTATTTTCGTTGATTGCCGTAAAACCTGGGAAATAAAAAACCGACTGTTATTTGGTAAACAATGAATAGAGAAACGGTATCAAATACCGATGAAACCAAGGCAAGCTCAATGGATTGCCAGTAATATGAAATGTTAAAAAATATGGCAAAAATACCCAACCATATTAAAACCTGACTTAATACATTCCTATTGTTCTTTATCATCATTTCTATTCATTCGTGTAAAATATCTTTCAAAATCGATTAAAACAAATGCAAAACTACCAAAGTGTATTTGATAAATACAAGTATTCTGAACTAAAGCAGCAGTTTGATGTACGAACGGTTCAATCCAACAAACAAACGTCAAAATAAGTTCATTTTCAGGTTAAAATACAGTTGGTTCATAAAAGCAGCCATTTGGTTCAATAAATTTTGCGGGCTCATCGACAACCCTCATTTTTGTTGCAGATTTTAATTGACAACAAATAAAAATTGTAGCGATGAAAAAGAAACTTATTTACGGAGGACTTAGCGTAGCCCTGATAATTGCAGCCTTTGTTTTTTCTGGCTATTTAATAAATGCAAAGCCTACACCCGGGTCAGACAAGAATATTCAGAACACCATGTTTGTAAAGGCCGAAAAAGTTAACCAGGTTGAAAACGAATCAGACATGGTTTACCGGGGCCGCGTTACGGCATTCGATAATGTGTCGTTGGGGGCTGAAGTGCAGGGCAAAATAATGCAAGGTGATGTTCGCTTTAAGGCCGGCGAAAGTTTTAACAAGGGGGATGTGCTGATAAATATCTATAAAGAAGACATCGAAGCTTCCTTAAAATCAGGCAAGAGTTCTTTCCTTCAAACCTTGTCCGTTATCCTTCCCGACCTTCGGGTAGATTACCCTGACGAGTATGAAAAGTGGACCTCCTTTTTTAAAGCTATCGATGTTGGTGAAAAACTACCTGAATTACCTGAGATTAATTCCGACAGGGAAAAAGTATTTCTGGCCGCCAACAATGTCCTGTCGAGTTACTACTCCTTGCAACAGCAAGAAATAAACCTATTGCGCTATACCCTATATGCTCCGTTTACCGGAAGTTTTAAAACGGTAAATAAAGAAATTGGTGCAATAGCCAGTCCGGGCGCAGAATTGGCTACCCTTATCCGTTCCGATAAACTGGAAATTTCCGTATCGGTATTTCCAAGCGATTTAAAATGGATCACAAAAGGTAACGAAGTGCAAATAACTACAAGCAACGGCGAAAGAAAAACAGCTACAGTATCGCGAATATCAGGTTTTGTTAATGAGGCCACACAGTCGGTTGATGTGTATATGACCTACCTGCAAACTGGAACCAATAGCCTTTTGCAAGGCGAATATGTGGATGTGAATTTTAAAGGAAATGCTGTCATCGGTTTTGAAATTCCTCGCGAAGCCCTGGTGGATGGGAACAGTGTGTATGAATTAGCCGATAAAAAATTAAAAAAGGTGGATGTTGAAATCTTACGTCAGCTAGATGACTCGTACATAATTTCGGGAATTGACAAAGATAAAATCATTGTAACAGAATCTTTGGCGGGCATTTCGGATAACGTGGAATACGTGGCCCGATAATTCAAGCAGCAACACATTATTAAATAAAGGAAACAACTGATGAAAAAAATAATATCCCTATTTGTAAAATATCCCTTTTACGGGAAAATGGTTATCCTGGTCCTGGTATTGCTTGGCGGCATTTCGTTAATGAATATGCGCAAAGCAACCTTCCCGCTGGTTGAATCTAAAGTGATTTCGGTATCCGTTGCGTATCCCGGGGCTACTCCTAAAGAAATGGATGAAGGTGTAACCGCATTGGTCGAAAACAGCATTCGTGGTATTTCTGGTATTAAGGAGTTCACCTCGAAATCGCGCGAAGGTTCGGCAAGTATCACAATCACTGCATTAAATGGCTACGACATGGACGAGCTGTTATCGGATGTAAAAAATTCGGTTGATGGTATTTCCAACTTCCCGGCAGGTGCCGAACGGCCCATTGTTTCGAAAAACAAGGCAAAGGATATCGCCATGTTTATGTCGCTTACCTCAGCATCAGATGATTTGTTGGAATTAAACAATATGGCCAATCGTATCGAAGACGATTTCCTGGCAAGCGGCGGAATATCGCAGATTACGATAATGGGGGTTCCCAACAATTTAGAAATAGCTATAGAGTTGGATGAAACACAAATGCGCAGGTATGACTTAACGTTTACCGAGATACAAAATGCCATTTCGAGCAGCAATATTGATATTTCGGGAGGAACTATTCGTAACCCACGCGAGCAAATAAAGGTAATTAGCCGAAATCGTTCGGTAGATCCTGAAGATATTAAGCAGATAGTTGTTAAAGCTAATGCAAATGGTCAATTGATTACTGTTGGCGATATTGCAACGGTAAACATGCAAACTCCAGAGGATCCTACTAATGGATATATCGATAAAAAGGTAAGTGTTACTTTTATGGTTCAAAAGCTGGCCAGCGAAGACCTCGAGGCTATCTCCAGCTTTATTAATGCTTATATCGATGATTTTAATGCTAAACACGATGATTTTGAACTGATCGTTAATATGGATTTCCTTGAATTAATTGATGGGCAATTATCTATCCTTATCAATAATGGTATTCTGGGTGTATTTCTGGTAATCTTATTATTGTCGCTACTCTTAAATATTCGCCTTTCGCTTTGGGTAGCCTGGGGAATTCCGGCTTCGTTCTTGGGAATGTTTATAGTGGCTGCTATTTCGGGTGTAACCATTAATATGATTAGCCTGTTTGGGATGATTCTGATTATTGGAATACTGGTTGACGATGGAGTAGTAATTGGGGAGAATGTATTTACGCATTTCGAAATGGGTAAGTCGCCACGACGTGCTGCCATTGATGGCACTATGGAGGTATTGCCTGCAGTGTTTACATCGGTGGCAACCACCATAGTTGCCTTCTTGCCGCTTTTCTTTATTGAAGGTCAAATGGAAATGATGTACGAAATGGCCTTTGTGGTTGTCGTTTGTCTGGTCTTTTCGCTACTCGAAAGTACGTTTGTATTGCCTGGCCATTTAGCTAATCCAAAAGTACTTAAGCCACAAAACAACAAATCGGTTTATGGGAGAGTACGTTTAACGCTCGACAAATATATTTTTGGATTCCGCGATAAGATTTACGCACCCTTTTTAAACTGGATACTAAAACACAAGGGGCTTTCAATAGCTGGTATTATTTCGATGATTATCGTCACCTTTGGTTTAGTAGGTGGAGGTAAAATTGGCTTTACTTTTTTCCCTGCCGCACCATCCGATATGTTTGGCATCGATTTGGCTTTAAAACCCGGGGTGAATGAGGAAATAACCAAAGAGAAATTATTTTTTATCGAAGATAAGGTGTGGGAAGTCAATGCCGAATTAATGGAACAAAATGGCGATACAACATCCTATATTTCATCAATGAATGTGGGTATGGGTAGTGCCTTTGCCGGAACCGAAAGTGGAACCAACGCCGGTACGATCAGGGTGTTTTTAAATCCACTTGAAAACACAGTGGTTTCCGATGAATTATTAAAAAGAGAGATTTCTAAGAAAATTGGTACAATACCTGAGGCTTATAAATTTGCTGTGGGTGCATCGAACCGTTTTGGAGCGCCGGTTTCAATAAGTTTATTGGGCTATGACCCCGATGAACTGGAAGCTGCTAAGAATGAACTGGAAGCTGAACTGGCAAAAATACCGGCACTGTTTAATATCACCAACAATAGCCAGATTGGTAGCCAGGAACTACGCCTAACGCTTAAACCCGAAGCCTATTCTCTGGGTTTAACTACTCAGTCGTTAATGGCCGAGGTACGTCAGGGGTTTTTTGGTGGTTTGTCGCAACGCATACAGGAAGGGAAAGATGAAATTTGGGTCTATGTTCGTTATTCGCTCGATAATCGTGAAAATATCGGACAGTTGGAAAACATGCTTATTCATACCTCTAAAGGCAATTATCCGCTCGGAAGAATTGCCGATATCAGTACAGCCCGCAGTTTAAGTACTATTAATCATTACAACGGAAAACGCGAAATACGCGTTGATGCCTACCAGAAGGACCAAAGCCAATCGGTGCCTGATATACTGGATTATATTGAAACTGATATTTTACCCGATATTTTAGAAAAGCACGCAGGAGTAGATTTCATGCATCAGGGTCAGCAAAAAGATACCGACGAACAAATGGGCAGCATGATACTGTACTTTGGTTTGGCATTCCTGGTTATCATCCTGATTGTTATGACCTATTTTAAATCGTTTCGACAGGGTATTTTAGTTATTGCCATGATACCGCTGGGAGTAATTGGCGCTATATGGGGGCACGGAATTCATGGGCAACCCATTTCAATAATGAGCTTGTGGGGCATGGTAGCCTTATCAGGTGTTATTATTAACGATGCCATTGTATTTATGGCCAAGTACAACCAAAACCTCGAAAAAGGCATGAAAATATTGGAGGCCATAAAAAATGCAGGTATCTCCCGTTTCAGGGCGATTTTTTTAACAACAGTTACAACAACTGCAGGCTTAATGCCTTTGATTTTAGAGAATAGCCCTGATGCACGTATGTTGATTCCGATGGCTATTGCATTGGCTTATGGAATTCTGTTTGGTACCGTATTTATTTTGATTATCCTACCTGTTTTAGTGGTGCTATCGAATAAAGCAGCCTTTACCTGGAAAAAATTCCGAAGTAAAGAAGATCTAAAACCCGAGGATGTTGAAACGGCTGTAATCAACGCTAAGATTGAAGCTACCTTAAGTTTGAATATGTCCCAAGAATTTAATTAATCAATCTAAAAAGGTTAACAATGAAACAATTAGTATCAATTATTATAATGTCCTTGATTCTTATAAATACTCAGGCTCAGGAAAAACTATCCTTGTCGGATGCAATTCGGATAGGATTAGAGAACAATTACGATTTACAGATACAGCGAAATTCTGAAGAAATTTCCGGAATAAATAATACCTGGGGAAATACCAGTATAATGCCAAGCATCGGCTTTAGTGTTACGGGTAGTCAAAATTACAATTTTAACAATACCGAAAACTATAGCCAACAAAGCCTAGCGCCACAGGTTAACCTGAGTTGGGTTATTTTCGATGGTTTTTCGGCACGTATCAACAAACAAACTTTCGAGGATTTGGAAACCCAATCTCAAGGCAACACAGCCATTTTAGTAGAAAACACCATTCAGGATATAATACTGGCCTACAATAATTGCCTGTTGCAAAAAGAAATGGTTGAAGTTTTTAAAGAGTTGGCCGACTTATCGGAAGACCGCTACAATCGAACTTTAGACAGCAAAAATATTGGTACCGGAACTACTTATGAAAGTTTACAGGCTAAAACATCGTGGCTCGAAGACCAATCGAATTATTTGCAACAAAAAGTAACTTTCGAGAATTCGGTGCGCACCTTAAACTTTGCTTTAGCAGTAGATAACGATGCTACATGGGATTTTATATCCGGTTTAACTACTGATACCCCGGCTTACGATATTGAAAGCTTATCGGTCAAAATGAATAGTAATAACAACACATTAAAAAATCAGTATTTATATCAAAGCTTATTGGCAAAAGAAACAGCACTTGCTAAAAGTACCTATTCGCCTACATTGAGTTTAAACACAAGCATAGGTAATACTGATTTTGGAAAATACTATTCAGGTTCAACACCTAAACTGACGCAAAACTATACGGATGCCTATGTTGGGATAACACTTTCGTGGAATATATTTAACGGGGGCACACGCAAACGAAGCGTCGAAATCGCAAAAATAAACGAGGAATCAGCCAGTGTTCAAACATCGCAGATAGAACACAGCTTGAATAATCAGTTGTTACAAATGTACAGCAATTATCAGGTACAAAAAGCTGTCTTTGATTTAGCCAAAGAGCAGGAAGCCAGTGCTAAATTAAACCTGGAGCTATCAGCAGAACAACTAAAAAACGGAAACATTAATTCGTTCAATTATCGCGATGTACAAATCATGTATATGAATGCAGCCATAGCAAAGCTCACGGCTATTTACAATGTTATTCAGTCGAATACTGATTTGCTGAGAATTACAGGTGGTATAATTAATGAATATAACAAAGAGGGTTAGTGCTTCAGATACAATGCTGTGAGTTTCCGCCTTTATGAGCGTAAAGTAGTTGGAGGGTCGGTTAAGAATCACACCAGCTATCTTTCTCCGAAATTTCACGAAATTCATCTATAGCCCATTTTTATCATTCTTTGTCCTAAACTTACTTTTACCTGAGCTAAAATATTCCATAACTTTGTATTGTTCTAAAAGTTGATAGGCCACAATGATACCAGTAAACGGTAAATGATTATCTTAAAGAAAAATATTTTGTTCGTGAATATAATCAAATATATCGAGCAGTTCCCCGATCAACATAGCTTTCGAGCAAATCATAAATCCTGATACTATTTACTATGTAGTTGGTTCAGATGAGTTTAATAAAAATATCGGTGAATTTTTACAAGCTCAAAATGTGACAAAAAGATCAATCAACTTCGATAAACATTAAAAATTAACGCTACTTGATAGTAAAAACGACTAATATGAAAATAGCAGTAACAACAGCCAGCGGGAACTTAGGTTCCGCCATAATCAATCATTTAAAACAAGAGATTGGAGCCGAAAATATTATTGGTATTGCACGTACACCGGAAAAAGCCAAATCACTCGGAGTTGAAATACGAAAAGGTGATTACAGCAGCAAAGAGGACTTTTTATCAGCTCTTCAAGGTGTTGATGTGGTCGTTTTAGTCTCAGGCATGGATCATCCTGACAAACGCATCCAGCAGCACCGCAATGTGATTGAAGCGGCGAAAGCGTGTGGTGTGAAAAAAATTGTGTACACCAGTATTATGGGTGCTGATAAAGGAAATGCTTTTAGTCCGATTGTGGTAAGCAACCGACAAACTGAAGAAGATGTCCGGAATTCAGGCATGCAATGGGCAATTGGTAGAAACGGCATTTATATTGAACCCGATTTGGAATATATTGAAACTTACAAAAAAGAAGGAGGTATCATTAATTGTGCAGGAGAAGGTTTATGTGGTTACACTTCGCGTCTGGAGTTGGCCTATGCTTATGCTAAATTAAGTATCGACAATAATTTGAATGGAGAAACCTATAATCTTTTTGGCGAAGCCATCACGCAACAGCAACTTGCAGAGGCCATAAATAATGCTTTTGACACGCAGCTTATTTTTAAAAACATATCGGTAGCTGAATATTCACAGCAACGGAAAGAGGCTCTCGGTGAGTTTATTGGGGCTGTAATTGGCGGAATTTACGAAGGAATTAATTCAGGCGTATTTAATGGTCAATCTGATTTTATGAAAGCGACAGGAAGGTCGCACAAAACCGTAGTAGAACTTATTGAAGATTTTAAAAAAGAAAAGAAATAATTTTTCAAAACTACTTAAAATGAATTTAGAAGAAAATAAAAAAAATGCCATTGCCTTTTACAAAATGGCCTATGAAGGAAATCCTAAAAAAGCGGTTGAAAAATATGTGGGCAGTAAGTACATACAGCACAATCCATTGGTTAGTGATGGCCCTCAGGCTTTTATTGACTATTTCGACAAAATGCAAGCAGAATATCCCGAAAAAACAATTGAATTTGTGCGTTGTATTGCTGAGGGGGATTTAGTGGCCCTTCATACCCATCAGGTTTGGCCAGAAAACGACCAATATGTAACCATGGATTTTTTTAGATTTGATACCAATGGAAAAATCTGTGAGCACTGGGATTCTATTCAGCAAATTCCTGAAAAATCTGCTAACTCAAATACAATGTATTGATAACGCTAACAACTAACACATTATAAAACAACTTATGGAAATACTTGAACGAAAAGCATACTTCTTACAGCTTGTGTCAGAACATATACTGATCTCGTTTGGGGGACTTGCCATTACCACTATTGTTGGAATTTTACTCGGCATTTGGGTCTTTTATTCATCAAAATCGAGAACATTTGTTTACAAGTCTGCCAAATTTTTAAATTTGACTTATTGATAAAAAAGGCAATAAGAAAAATTAATAAATTCGGCACTGCAAAATCCGAAAATAATTTTATACTTTGCATGCTACGAGCCATATACAAAACCGTTGCGGCCATTTTAAGGATCTACCATTTTCTACAAAATATTTCAGTAATAAAGTATAAGTCAAACACACTTTTGTTTAAGGATTTCGAAATAAATACATGGTATTTTTGCTTTTAAATTTTCGTTTACTTTAATAAAATAAACATGAATATCATTTTATCAGGAGCAACAAACGGCGTTGGAAAAGCATTAGCTCACAAATTGAGTAAGCGCAAAGGAATAACATTAGGAATAATTGGAAGAAATCAGAGTAAACTTCAAGCCCTAAAAGATGAACTGCAAAGCAATAATAACAAAATACTGATATACACCGCAGATTTGTCTTTATTAAAAAGCACTCAAGATGTAATCGAGAAAATAAAAAAAGATTTTACTTCCATCGATATTATTTTTAACAACGCTGGAGCAGCATTTAAGGAGAATATAATAACAGCAGAAGGATATGAAAGCACATTGGCAACAAATTATCTTAGCATGTTTTTATTGAATACCCGATTAGTTGCTTTAGTAAAAGAAGCTGCCAAAATTAATGGTAGAGCAAGTATAATCAACACCACATCAATAGGCCATAAAGTGGAGCCGGTTTGGGAAGATATGAATCTGAAGAACAAACCGTTTAACAATAGAAATATGGAGGCTTATCAACAATCAAAACACATGGTTATTTTGCATAGCTTTGACCTTGCCAAACAGCTTACAAAAGATAATATCTATGTTAATTGTGTTCATCCGGGATGGGTTGCCAGTTCGGGACTTATGGACGGAATTAGTTTACCATTTCCAATGAATGTAATCACAAAAATTATGATTCCTTTTATGAATATCACACCGCAAAAATCTGCAGAAAGATTTATTTGGTTAGCATTTGATAACTCAGCACATGCTATTACTGGTGAATATATTACTGATAGCAAAATTGACAAAGCATGGAAACCAACTCATAATGAAGCCAATCAGTTGCGCTTAAGAAAAATGAGTGAAGAAATAATTGTCAATTTTTAATGGTATAAATAAGATTCTATTAATGAAATTTAAAAAAGTAATGATAATAGCCTTAATTATAATAGCTGCACTATTTGTTTCAGTGCTTGTTTTTATGAACCAAGCAAAATTCGGGAAATTGCCAAATAAAGAAATGCAGGAATCATTTCAAAAATCTCCAAATTTTAAAGATGGACAATTTCAAAACATACACCACACACCGGTAAATACACACGAAGGTTCGTTTTTTAAAGTGCTGTATGATTACATTTTTACGAAAAAAGTGAGGCTCAGTCCTGTTGATGAAATCCCTGCAACAAAAACAGATTTAAAAACCCTTAAACCCGATGAAAACGTATTGGTTTGGTTTGGTCACTCTTCTTATTTTATTCAAATAGACGGCAAAAGAATATTGGTTGACCCTGTGCTAAGTGGTTTAGTTTCTCCAATTTCGTTGTTTGGAAAGGCCTATAAAGGAACAGACGTATATACCGCAGATGATATACCTGAAATTGACTACTTATTTATTACACATGACCACTGGGATCACGTTGATTATGAAACTTTAATAAAACTTAGATCCAAAATTAAAAAAATAATCTGTGGTTTAGGTGTGGGGGCTCATTTTGAATATTGGGGCTTTGATTCCAATATAATTATTGAGAAAGATTGGGATGAAACAGAAACCTTAGAAGATGGAATTTTAATTCACACTACCACTGCCAGACATTTTTCAGGTCGGGGATTAACCAGAAACAAATCGCTATGGCTTTCTTATGTATTGGAAACCCCAATCGCTAAAATATTTATTGGTGGAGATAGTGGTTTCGATACACATTTTAAAGAAATTGGAGAAAAATTTGGGCCATTTGACATCGCAATACTGGAAAACGGACAATACGATAAAAAATGGAATGCAACGCATATGTTTCCCAATCAGGTGCTTCAAGCCGCAAATGACCTAGAAGCCAAACGTCTTTTTCCGGTTCATTCTGGAAAATTTACCTTAGCCGAACATCCCTGGGATGAACCGCTTTCTGAATTATTGCAATTAAATACAGAATACGGATTAAACATTATGACACCCATTATTGGCGAAAAAGTAATGTTGATGGACAGCACGAAAGCATTCACAAATTGGTGGGAAAATATAAATTAGCAGGTACAGAATAAGGATATATAGAATAATTAAATGAAACATTTCAAAACTATAGCAGAATTTCTTCATTATTTGAACTTAGCTCGTCCGGAACATCCTATGATTCACGTTTTATCGGATGAAGACTTTCAGGAACTTTATTCTTGTAATATTGATTTTACCGAACCGGTAACAACTGATTTCTATTTTATCATCCTAAAAAATATTAAGGAAGGAAATATAACCTACGGTCGGACAAAATACGATTTCTCAGACGGATTAATGTTCTTCCTCGCGCCAGAACAAACGCTTCAATGGGATGGAGTAACTTTTGCGGATAAAGGATTTAGTATTGCATTCCACAAAGATTTTATTAAAGGTCATTACCTTCGGGATGAAATAAAAAAATACGGATTTTTCGATTATGCCGTTAACGAAGCATTACAACTTACACCAAAAGAAGAAAAGACAATTACAACCATTCTGCAAAATATTAAAAATGAATATCAAAATAATCAAGATGACTTTAGTAGTGAGATTATGTTGTCTCATATCAGTACACTTTTAAAATACTCAGACCGTTTTTACAAACGACAATTTAGAAACAGACTTGAAATTGGGGGAGATATAAGTTCTCAATTTAAAAAAGTTGTGCAATTTTATTTTGATAATCATACTATAGAAATTGAAGGAATACCAACGATTAACTGGATAGCGAAAGAACTCTCAGTATCTTCAAGATATTTAACCGACGCATTAAAATCAGAAACAGGTAAGACAGCGATCGAACACATTCATCTGTTTTTAATTGATGAAGCCAAAAACATGTTATTGCAACCCAACACAACAATCTCTGAAACTGCCTATAAATTAGGTTTTGAATATCCGCAGTATTTTACCAGACTTTTTAAAAAGAAAGTTGGAGTTAATCCTACTGAATATATTAAAAACCATAGTGTGAATTAGTAGGATTGAAAAGAACGAATCGCCAACAATATATAGAAATAATAGCCTAAAACGTAGTAAATTAAATGGATGTAGCCCGCCTCAAAAACCTAAAGGCTTGATCGGTTTGAAGCCCGCAACCGCCTACTTTGCATGTATTCACCAATACCGCCAATTATGAGAAACTTCATTTTAATATCATTTTCTTTATTCCTTTTGAATTCTTGCATCTCAAAAGGTGAAAAGAAAACTTATAACATAGAACGTACAGCACAAACTATTAGCATTTCAAAAGAGAAGTACCAAAACCAATTATATGGATTTTGGTTAGGGCAATGCATTGCAAACTGGACTGGTCTAGTTACAGAAATGGATAAAATTGGTAATCTTGGAGAAATTAGAACTGGAAACTTCTATACCAGAGAAGATTGGGGGAAGCTAGACCAACCTAGTATTTGGGGAGAGGGAATCCCAAGCGATTTATCGTTAACAATCGATTTTGTATTTAAAAACAATGATGAAATTTGGGGTTCAGATGATGATACGGATATTGAGTATATATACCAACATCTGTTATACACTACCAAAGTCAATATGCTTACACCAAAGCAGATACAGGAAGGTTGGCTAAAACATATAAAACCTGATGAGGAAAACTATCTCTGGGTTTCAAACCAAAGAGCATTTGATTTAATGAAAGCTGGTGTTCTTCCACCCGAAACAGGAAACCCAGAACAGAATGAACATTTTGATATGATTGATGCCCAATTAACGACAGAAATATTTGGACTATTTGCACCTACAAGGCCAGATTTTGCATTAAAAATGGCAAAATTGCCAATACAAACTACCGCTAGAAAAGAAGCTGAAGATATTTCAAAATTTTATGTGACAATGTATTCGCTCGCATATGCAACAAATACCAATGATAATATGAGCGAAAAAATACATTGGATGTCGGATAAAGCAAGAAAGGTGCTTCAAGCTGACACCTATCCAGCAAAAATGTATGATTACACTAAGCGTTTATATGAGTCTGGAATTCCATGGGAACAAACAAGAGATTCACTTTATCAAAGATATCAGGTTAATGAAAAAGATGGCTATAACATAACATCAAGAAATTTATATTGCAATGGTTGTTTTGCAGCAGGAATAAATTTTGCTGCTAGTTTAGTAAGTCTTTTTTACGGAGAAGGCGACTTAAAAGAAACGATAAAAATAGGAACTCTTGTCGGTTGGGATTCTGATAATCCAACCGCCACCTGGGGAGGTCTAATTGGTTTTATGATTGGAAAACAAGGTATTGAAAAGACATTTGACAGAACGTTTTCAAATCGATTTAATATCCACAGGACAAGACAAAATTTTCCAAACAATGGCATAAGCACGTTTGAAGAAATGAGTAAAATAGGACTAATAATAACTGAAAGAGTTGTATTGGAAGAATTAGGCGGTACAATTGATGAAAAAAATAATGCTTGGATTATCCCATTGACAAACAATTAGAAGCTGCTAATAATGCTTATTAAAAATGAAAGACGAATGAGTGTTCAATAACTTCGCTCATAGTAGATGCATAAAATCTTTAGAATGTAAAAATAATGACTTGCATACAGCAGAGCAGTATGTTGAAGATTTGGATATTGTAATTGATTCCTTATGTAAAAAATACGAAAAATAAAAAGTCCATATCATGGGAATCTCATGGGGTGAAATATATTCATGCTCCATTAGACCTATTAACCTGAGCTCTTTAATTTTAATCGAATTCAGGTTATTAGAATTAAATCGCATGGAACAAAAGCATACAGCTCCAATTAACCAAGGACAAATTCCAGTTCATTTAAATAATAAAATTAAAATTGTCTACTTTTGAATGTTACTAAAAATGGGAAACCATACACACACGCAGAAGTATAGTTCATTTCGACAAAGTAATATTCACAAAAGGACATAAAGTAATCTGTTACTTTTGCTCAAGTATTTCGTTGTAACTGGAAATTCTAATGTAAAAATAATATTATGGTAAGATCACATAAAAAATACACTCAAGCTGCTTGTCTAAATAATAATAGTTTAGTGCCAAAATCTACTTTGTTATTTATCACGATACTTTTCTTTTTATCCTGTCAACACTCAGAAAAAGTAACGAATAATTCATTGTCTGAATTTCGAACAACTATCGATTCCCTGTATAATGCAACCATACCATCTGATGGGCCGGGAGCTGCAGTACTTGTTTCATACCAAGGAAATAAGTTAATCAGTAAAGGGTATGGGCTTCGAAATCTTGAAGCGCACAAACCTGTTACCGCATCAACAAATTTTCGTATTGCATCAGTAAGTAAGCAATTTACCGCTTTATGCATTTTAAAGCTCATGGACGAAGGGGAATTATGTTTAACGGATTCGGTTCAAAAATACCTGCCTTACCCCATTTTTAATGATATGACTATTATACAGTTAATTAATCATACATCAGGGTTGCCGTCATTCGATGATTATTTTTTAGACCATTGGGACAGAACTCGAATAGTTGAAAATATAGATGTGCTAGATTGGCTTCTTACAAATCCTAAACTTGATTTTGATTCGGGTGAAGGATGGGAGTATTCTAATACTGCTTATTTAATGCTTGCACTAATTGTTGAAAGGGTAAGCGGAATGGAGTTTTCTGCCTATGCAAAAAAACATGTTTTTCATCCTCTAGGCATGGACTCAACAAATTATTATAGCTTAGTCAATCCCATTGTTATACCAGAACGTGCTTTTTGTTATGAAAAAGATAGTGCCGATAGGTATGAAAAAGTGGACGGGTTTTTTATGAATGGGATTATGGGAGATGGTGCTGTATATACTAGTATTAATGACTATTACAATTATGATTTAGCACTCCGAAAAAAGAAGTTTCTTTCGGAAGCCACACATGAATTAATATTTAAACCCAGTTCAACTAAAAAGAAGAACGGGCAAGTAAAACATTACGCAATGGGTTGGCATGTGACTGATACAACGGCTTATCATACAGGTGGGTGGATCGGTGCAAATGCTTTTGCAATCCGATATTTGAATAAGCCTTTAACCGTAGTTATATTCATGAACAAAAATACATTGTTTACAAGTGGATTGGTTGATAAGACTCTGAATCTAACCCATGCTTATCTGAATAAGAACAACCTATAAATTATAACAGGTTCTTTAATATAGTTGCGGAAAATAACAATAAATACACTGATAATGAAAGGGTTTGAAGTTCTATTAACTGCTAAATTTATAAAAATTAACTGGCGGTAGCATTGGCTCATACGCAACATGCCTGCCGCAGGCGCAACACAATATTAAAATTAGAAAATTTATTGTTAGAATATGTTAACAAATACGTGACTCCATTTTTCTTTGAAAATGTTCGTTTTAGCGACTTCAGCTCTATCCATTCAGCCTTTATAAAAAAGCTATAATTGAGAATATTGTTTATGGTTATGAAGTATTATTGAGTCAACAAATAAAGGGATATCAAGATAATTTATAGGAAATAAGACTGTTAAAGGAAAAATTAAATGCCGCTAATAAATAGGGCTTCTTGCGGGTCGACAAAAACTCTTTTTCTCCGAAGTTGACTTTAATGGCAAGCTTATCTGTTTTATGCTGACTTCTAAACCTACTGCTGTAAATACCATAGCAGCGGAACTTTACAAAACGACGGGGCAGAATATGCAG
>Ga0222672_1000431_pt1 | contig 17056 bp, 4 predicted proteins | sample AntAcemetagen799_FD_179810 | JGI IMG/M metagenome (GOLD analysis project Ga0222672, IMG submission 179810) | Saline water microbial communities from Ace Lake, Antarctica - #799 | ecosystem: Environmental > Aquatic > Non-marine Saline and Alkaline > Saline | place: Antarctica: Ace Lake | collected...
CTGCTGTTGCCAGTAATTTACCAGCATCATACACACCTACACGAGAACTGCCATAAATGGAAGAACTCTTCCACGTAAGGTTGTCTGATATCATGCTATAAGTGGCCATTTCGTTTCCGTTTGCATCTCGAATATACAAGGTTTCGGTGATTGCACCGCCACCTTTAGGAATAATTCTTTTTAAGGTACGATTTCCCATTGGGTCGTACTCAAACTCTAAATCTGGGTCTGTACCTGTTTTAATTACAGATTCAATTTTTCCAGATAGCGTCCAGGAAATATTCTGAATACCTTCTGCTACATCAGATATTAAGTTTCCAATGGCATCATAGGTATAATTGCCAGCAGATTGGTCATCTATATCTTTTGTAAAAATAGACGGAGATATACCATCATCTACATATTCTAATTGGTTAGTTCCTGCAGTATAATGATAAGTAAGGGCATCCATTGGGGCTGCGCTTAAAGCTGCAGTCATAGATGTTCTCTGAAGTCCAGTTATATTCCCATTTCCATCGTAGGAATAATCACTTTGGTATTGTATAAGTTTAGTTCCACCAGTCATCCAAATATTTCCTACTCCAGAAACATTATCCCAGGCTTCAGCATGAGTAATTCGGTTCAATTGGTCATATTTGTATGCCATTCCTTGTGGGCCACCATAGAGGCCTAAAAATGGCTTTATTGCTGCAACCATTTTAGAGATGTTACCATTATAGAGGTCTTCACTTGAATTCTTATATCCTCCTGCTCCTGAGTTGTCATATGGCATGAAGTAATCTGTTTGAGTAATTGTATTATCAATGGCTTTAAAGTCACCCTCATAATAACCGAGGCTAAATCCGTATACATCTCTAGCTACCATTTCATTGGTTCCACCTAATAGACCATCTTTTCCAATATCTCTATTCTCTTTAAGTGTTCCCGAGTTAACTCCTTTGAGCCACCCTTGCATGCTGTAGGCATAATCTTGCCCTTGTACTTTGAGTTCACCTAATTCAGTTCTTCTTAATGGTCCATGTAAGAAGTAGTTGTATTCGGCTTCTAGGTCTAGGTTATTGGCAGTAGGTCCAGATCTAACTTTTGTTAACCTTAGGTCTGCATCGTATTCATATTCATGTAAATATTGATCAGCCTCTCCTTTTTGGTAAGCGAAGGAATTAATCTTCCCGCTATGCAGGTCATAATCATAATCCATACGTCTAAATTGCAAAGAAGCATAATTAGTTCCAGCTAGCTTTTGATTTTCACGGATTACAGTTGGCACCACTCCATGAACATCATAGGTATAGTGCATGGCGTAGTCATAGGTTAAAGGATTTGTATCAGCCGTTTTCTCATATGACATTCCTACCACTCTGCTTCTTAAATTGTCCTGAGTAAAGCCGGTAATAGAAAAACCTGAGAGTTCCTTATCATACCAAGTATTTGTTACTTCTGACTTTGTTCCAGAATTAATAAATACATTTAATACATTTTCGTCAAAAGCTATTGTCTGAGTCATTGGACCACCTGTACCATTCGCCAAACCTCCAACTTCAGTTATTCTTCCTAGAGGATCAAAAAGAGTATAACTATATTTATTTGTTGTGTTTTGCTTAGCATTCTGACTTACAACCAAGCGTCCAACATTGTCATACCAAAATTCAGAAGTTCCTCCATCAGGAGTGTTTTGTTGAACTAATTGATTTAAAGTATTGAATTCATAACGAGTAGGTAAAGTATGACTGGGGTAAACAAAACCTGTATTGTTAGTTCGAGCAGTTTTAACAGAAGCTAAGGTTCCAGAACTCAACGGACTTACTCCAGCTGGAGGTACTGTTTGAATTAAATTGTTCGCTTGATCATAATAATACAAAGTATAGTGATACTCATGCACTTCTCTGGTCATGCTTAGGCTCTCTGAGAACCAAGCCGATTTGCAGTGTTCTAGATACTCTTGTTTGATATTGCCATAGAGGTTTGCATAATAATCTTCATAGGCTTGTTTGGCTTTAAATTTTGCTTCTTTTAATAAACGTTCCTCGCAGGGGTCTTGCTCTGGCATCAATTCAAGCAGCGTTTTATCACAGAGTTTGTAATTTGGTAGAACGGGTCCACAGGTATCTACCATATTGTATAGGTCTGACCAACCAGTAAGAACTACATCATGAATAGTACCATCCTTATCTTCTTGTTTTGCTTTTAATTGGAAGTAATGAGATTCATCACAACCACTCAATACTTTTACCTTAAATTCGGTAAACTCAGTAATTCGTCCAAAATGAGCAAAGGGATACTTCCCTTGATAGTTCAGAATAATCTTACTGGTATGTCCACATCCATCCTCAATTTGATATTTCAGTTGAGGGATCCGGTTTCCAGTAATGACATTTTTGGTGGTTTGATCACAAGTTCCAGTGTATAAAGATGTATTGTAGTACTCAGGCATAATAGGGTACAGACTCCATCCATTGTATTTAAAATGGTTGAAAGACTTTCCAGATTTGGTTTTTGCATATTCCTTCAATAATTGATAAAAATTATATCCATCCTCGGAGATTCTATAACAACAGCCTTGAGAATCATAATCAAATTCATTCTCAAAACATTTAAGATAACGACCCAAAAAGTCTTTGAGTTGAAGTACTGGATCTGTAAACAATGCATCTTTAGATGCATGTGGGAAGGCTGCATAGAAAGCAGCCCTCATAGCATTAAGGGGTGCCATGTTTAATGGAAGTTCTCCTTTAAAGTCATAGTTGAATATTTCGCTTAAAAGGTTGGTCCCAGCAGAATAGGTATTAAACCAGGCCATAAAACTATCGCAGTCGATGTCATATTCAGTGGGATAAATGGATGAACCAGTATTTGAACCACCAGTACCTCCTGTAGTATAAGTCCCAAAGGGTCTTTTAAAGTATGGGTTATGATCATTGACACCTTTAGGTCCAGCACAAGGATTACATTCAGGAAACCAAAGTTCATCAGTATAGAACATGTTCTCCAGTTCATCTTTTTGAAATTGAGACCATGTGGCATTTCCCATTGGTGGGCTTTGATTATCCTCATCGGCTTCAAATGCTTTTTTACATGCTTCTAAAAGTGCAAAAAAGTCATAAGCGGGGTCAGGGTTTCCAGCTTCCCAGCAACTTGTGGCAACATTAAACCCAGCGGCATCTAGTGGATCGCCACCACCAGCCACAAAGTTGTCCATCTGCTGCTGCAACCATTCGCAATGACAGGCATCTAATTGTATTAGATTAGGTGCACCTGGAGGCGGCCCACCGAGGCCGGTGGAGGCATACATTTTTCTATATTTATCCCAAGTGCTCAAGATAGGAAGGTGCCTCGGTTCCATATTTGTGGTTCCAGTATTCGCATTAAAGGTATTTGTATATGAAGCTAACTCAGAAGCACTAGAAATAGAGGTGTTTTTTACCTTTTCCATGTTATATGGGGGCAGCATATTAGAAGTTTTAGTTTCCGAAGCCCAATAATTGGTTGTGCCACCCTCCGCATCCAAATAATTGGCCTCACCGCCACCGGTGACGATGTATTGGATTTGATATTCTTTATCTGCAAATACTTGGAAAAGGGCAGAGTCAGAGGTGATTGAATCACCTATACACAGACGCACAAATTCCATATAATCATACCATCCAAGGTTAAGATTTAGTTTTTTATTTAAGAAGTTAGCCAAGGCCAAATGAGTAGTTGAGGTATTGTCTTCAATGATTCCATAATAGGTTTCCATGTCATCCACAGCGTCTTTTACCTTTTGGCAATCCACGCAACATCTACAAGAGGAAGAATCTTTCTCAAGGGTTGATGCCACTGCTTGTCTTCTGGCAGAGCTTAAATCTCCATCTAGCGCACATCCATCATTGGTTGGATCTTTTAGCACCGTACAGGAAGCAGTATCATCTTCCCATGGGTCATTTTTATGGCCGTACTCTCCTGGATAGGAAATGAGGTTAATATCACAGACTCCGATTTGTTTGGTTAGTTTAGATTGGGCAGCATATGCATCAAAGGCTTCCTGAAAGCTCATATAAGTATGGGTTGGGTCTTGAACTCCGTTCGGATCGCTTACAGAAGTAGCACCCTGAGGATTGTCTCCATTACAGCCATTTCTACAAATAGCAATGAACTCATTGCGAAGATCAATGGAGTCCTGCACTGATGAATTACAGGCCGTTCTATTTAGCTTCTTCATCCAATAATCGGCATAATCTTCGCATTGAGTTTTGCAATAGTCTTTTAGTTTGGTGTTGCCTTCATCCCTGATCCCTTGTTCATCCGTTGCCGTTACAAGGTCTCTAGTCTCTTGTATGCTTCTAAAGGCGGGTTCTTTATTAGTCATGGCAGCCGTGCGACTGCAGGTTAAATTTTGGACTTGAGCCACGTATACTGCTTTCTTATCCAGATAAGCTCCTCGATACATCAACCACATGGCATCCAAATAAGGCTTGCAATTGGTATTGGTCCAATCCATGGCATCCGCTAAGCAAGTAGTTCCAATTGTACAATCATATAAATCATCGCATGCCAAATTTAAATAACAGGCCTGCCAAAGGTTTATATTTTGACTGCAGCTGGCACCTGGCCAAGGATCTATATAATCATCCAAATCTGTTTTCATGGATGTTTTATGAGTGGCGCCTATACCGGCCGGAACTACTGGTGGACCAGGGTCTCCTTGATCAAAGAAGGGATCTTGATTATTTATTGTAAAATTAGTCCCTGGTATTCCTAGTGGATTTAAATAACCGGCGGCCAAGGCATCCGCATAGGTTTGGGTATTGAGCATAGCCAGATCATAATCACTGGATGTTTGATTGGCTACACAGTTCTGGTACATGCAGTACTCTGGGTGAAATTCTACTAGAACATTGGCCCATTCGGGTTGAAAGTATTTCACAAATTCATCGGCCGTTAATTGGTCGGGTCGTTTAAATACACCATCAATAGTTACACCTAGTTGATTTTGATTATTGTCTTCCCATATAATACGAGTCATAGGGTCAGTTCCATGAAGCCCTTCCCATTGATATGAAAATCCAAGATCCGTGTCTTCTGCGCCAAAGGCTAAGAGGCCTCCGTAAGTTCCGTCTGCCTTTATTTCAGCATACTGATCTCCCGGACTCACGTCTTCTTTCATGCGTTGCAGGTAAAAATCGCAAGAAGAAAGGGTCGTGGCACAAAGCTGGTCACACATAGCCTTCTGTGCTTCCCATTCAGCATTAAAAGCATCAATGTCCTCGGTTGTTGCAGTATAGTCCAATTCATTAATCCGTGCATTTAAATAGACTGTTTGAGTTCCTATGGCATCTAAACAAGACTGGCAGGTTTGTCCGCAACCACTGTAATCAATGGCAGCTATGTATTCATTCTCAAATTCGGTTAAGGTCTTAACCGCGGTTGAATTATCCATATAATGCTTGGTATAAAAATCAGCCGCCTGCTCATTGGTTTTAAGACTTTTAATCAGTTTGTAATTCCCCTGATGAAGCATTACAGAAATGGCTTGGTTTCCTAAATCTGCATCCGTGCCAAATGAATAGGAAAGCCCTCCTGATTCACAATCCGTATCATACTCAGCATTGGGTTTTCCTAAGGTTCGTACAATGGTCTGATTGCCAGGAGTATTGGGATCTCCATCGAGCATATAGGCTCCACACTCATCGATGATTTGAATTTCCAAATCGTACACGCAATCGTAACAAAAGGTTTCATTGCTTGGGGTGTACCGAGGAATATTTACCGAATAATTAAACGTGTAACTCCCATCTTCAGGAACCAAGAAATCTTCCTCATGGATCAGATTTCCTGCAACACTTATTTTGTCTGTTGTGGAGATTAAATCAGAAGTAATGGTTTCACCAGAACTAAAGGTACTCACCTGGCTTAGATTCGCTGGAATCTCACCAGCCAGAGCAGTGGCAATGGTTCTTCCCTGAAGGTCGAGATATGAAACAGACACCTGTCCGTTGGGGTCGATAACCATGTTTTTTTCGTAATGATTGGCATAACCCACTGAATTTCCAAAGAGCCGATCGAGTTCTTCCTGTGTAGGTTTTCCATAATAGTATTTAGTTTCATGGGAAGTAGAAGTAGTTCCAGGAAGAGTTGTACCCAATTGATGATTGGCTCCAATACCTCCCTGGCGGCGAACTCTTCCTGTATTATCTGGAGTAAGTTCGGTTACAGATAAGGGATAGCCTTCCGCATCGGGTATGTATTGATACCCCACATCCCCAGCTTTGGGGTTGCTGGAGGAATAGTACTTTCCAGCTCCAGAGGTATTTGATACAGGATCTACCTGTCTAATGCAGGTTTGTGATAAATCAAAATCACTGGCCGAATAGGGATTACCAATACCATTGAGGTTAAAATCGATATGGTAATCCAAAAGATTGTCAAAGGCGGGTACTGGAATAATATTAATGGTGGGTCTTCCTAAATGATCATAGACGGTTTCTCCCACCAGGGCCATTTTATCTGTATTATTTCGGGTTACTGATTGTCTATGCCTATAGGAACCATCCATGTATTGAATCACTTCTTTGTGTTTCCCATCCTCTGCATAGGAAGATGAGAACTGCCAGTTAAATGCAGCGTCATGTTCTTTAATTCCTGAACTGGCACTGGTCACATCTAAAATCTGAATTTTATCGTTATTCAAAGTGTAATCAGCTACATTACTTCCATACATATCGTCCGACCAGAGGCCTAATGTCCTTTGCTTAAAGCTAGTTCCTGTTCTACCTGCTGCACGCACTCGGTATAAGACATAGCCTCTCTCATAGAGGGGAGTCATAGTAATTTTATTTTCTGATGTGGTAATTCGGGTGGCGTTATGCCTAAAATTTACTGGAATCAAGGATTCTGAAATATATTCGTTTGCTGCATCTACTCCGTAATCATCCACATACATAAATTCTACATCGTATTCTTCTGCCCCGTCTACAGATGACCAGGAGAGTTCAATCTCATTGGAAGAACTAACAGATACGTAAGTATTAAAGGTGGGGAAGGAGTTAAAATCAAGGTCTTTGTATCGTTCTAAGTTTATGGTACTGGCCAGTTTTACATAATCGGCTAAAAAAGCAGAACTACCAGGAGTGGTTGTTATGGTTCCCACGGTTACTTTTACCCAATAGGCATCGGCAAAATCATAAATATGTTTATCCTTATAAGTAACTCCTGAGAGATTATCATAATTTACCGTTAAAGTAGTATTCAAGGTTGTCAGAGCAACACCAAATTCATCTTTTCTTTCGATTGTTACTGGAACCGTATAGGTCCAGGAGGAAAGAGGACAGTCCTTCAGAAGCGCATGGTTAATTTCCAGTTGCACCGAATTGGTAGCAGATACCAAATGAAAATCATTAGGATTAGCCCCAGAATTATTACCCGTCGCATCTAAGAATACATCGTCCCACACATGAAGCGTGGCACCATTAACTAATGCTAAAGTAGGTGAAGGGGGATTGGTTCCTGTTATAAAGTCTCTAATTTGAGGTTCTATACCTCCATTTAGCAGTGAATGAACTCCCAAAAGGAGAAGCATTCCTACAAGATTAAACATTTGTTTCCCCATTGTTCTTATTCCCAGTATTCTCATTTTTCTTAGATTTTATTCGTTTTTATAGGTTCAATAATTAGTATTGTTCTCAAATTTTAGATTTTTTTAGTTCTTTACCACTTGGCGTCTTTGAAAAGAGTTCCTGCTGTGGACCCTTTTAACCTAAGAGATGCTTCAGTGTCTTCTGTCCATTCTGCTATCCAGATTCTATCAGACCCAACTTTATAATCGAGGAGAAGAGTGTCGCTATTGTTTACCCAACTCCATTTGTCTTGAACATTGCTACCAATGGTTCCATTTGAATTTATATGTATGGAAACCGTTGAACCCTGATTATACCAAGTCTTATCGTACAATTTGCTTTTGGTAAGGGTTTTGGTGGTGTTCCCTGGTTCATCATCTTTCTTACATGAGGCTAGAAAGCCAATCCCTACAATGATTGCTAGGAGCATTAGCCCCTTGGTTCCTGTGTTTTTTAATCTATTCATTTTTCTATTATCTAAAATTTGTTTCTTTATCATTATCTCAATTATAATTAAAATTCTTACTCATAAATGTTGTTTTTGGATAAAACGGTGTACCCTTTGTAGGCTTTTACTCCTTTAAGCATTTTTCCTTTGCCTTTAATATAATTCTTCTCATTTAGTTTATCCTTGGAGGTTTCTGGTTCTGAGGAATAGGTTGAATAACTTATTACAGTTTTACCTTTTTTCATGCTCCCATCGGGGTTTTGATAATCCCCAAAAATTTCCATGGTTTGGATAGCTCCGCTTTTTCCATCCACCGTAAGTAAGGTGTATTCCACTCCATTAATATTGGCTTGAATCTTATACTGAATCAAATCTCCCTCAAGTGCCTTTTTTTCTATCTTCTCAAAGCTTCCCAAAAGCTCTAGCATATTATCGGTATAGGGCATTAGGGCTTTCATATCCCATGCTGAATCCATATAAATAGTTCCCCTAGGTTTATCTACCAAGAGACTTACTGTTGCATTACACATCATGATTTGATCGGCACTTTCAGACAGGTAATAATCTTTACCCTTGAACACTGAAAGGGTCTGTTTTTCTACAGCTTCTCCAGCAGCATCATATTTAGTTATTGTTTGGATAAAGGACATTTCTGAAGCTTTATAATAGTCGGCAATTTTTATAAAATCTGCCTTTAAGCCATCATTGTGGTGCCTAGCCGGCAGGGGGTCTTTTTTCTTTTTGGTCTCAGAATCATTAGCAAAGACCTTGGAAAACACCTCTGGTGCTACCCTGTATAGGATAGCACCAGACACTGAAAGTGTGATAAGACTAACCGCTATAATTATTATTCTCTTATTCATGGGTTTATTTGTTTATGTGTGTTCTGTTTTCTTGTATGGTAATGATTCCTTTGGCGGTTTCTTTTTTCACTCGGATTAAAGAACCTTCTGCATCATACTCGTAAAAAGTAGCATAATTATTTTCATCCATGGCAGCCATATTTCTAAGTGTGGTTGCATCGTAGGCAAATGACTTCATGGTTGCTTTGTTTGGATGAACTCTAAGATCATCAAACCATGTAGCTACTTCAGTGGCTCCCATCAGTTTAATAGAAATACTCTTGGTTCCTACAGGTACTTCGAAAGTTCCATATACTCTTTGCCATCCTTCTATTATTAGACCAGAAGCTTGTAAATCGGTACTGGTTGTCACATTATTCTGGTCTAAGAACTCAAGACGAATTTTAGCATCAGTATAGGCCGTCATCCCACCATTTCGGTTTTCTTTTACCCAAGCACCTAGTACATAAGTACCAGCTGATGGGGAAAATACACCTAAGTCATCAGATTGGGTAAGTTTTTTATTAATGTTCTCATCCACAGATGTATTAGGAATTACCGGAACATCAATGGGTCTTGCCATTTCAGCTTGAGCTCCAGGGTCTAGTTTAAAGCTATGCCAACCAGAATGTGACTCAGCATCATCTATTTGAGCTGTATTGGTCTGAGGAAAATCGAAATGACGGGTCTCGCAACCAAATTCAAATTTTTGGTGAACATAATCATAATCTTCAAATCCATCGTAGCCAATTTGGGTATATTCTGCATTTCCAGCAGCAGCCACAGGCAGGGTATGGAAGAATCCATATTGTTCTGCGGTATGCCTGTTTAAAGCATCCTTAGTTTCTAATTCCTGTCCAAAGGGAGAATACTTGGTAATCTCAGAAGCATTCACCCACTGCGAAGCCGCAGACGGATTTAATTGGCCTCCAGAGTAAGTCCAGAAAGAAGAGAATGAACTATACTGTCCGTCTTTTTTAGTATCTGGGCTACCTGCTTGGTAGTTTCTATTTTCCAAATACTTATAATTCTTATACGGTCTCCAATTTCCTTGGATGCCCATGGTAAATGGATTGACCGCATATTCTTGGGCGACATCGTAACATAAGATTTCACATTTTCTCATATTCAGACCACAACGGTCCACCGAAAATGTCTCTTCAGAAGTTCCACTGCCATCTAATTTTTGAACTTCAGCAGTAATAATCATTTTTGTTCCATCTGAGGATAAATTATAACTTAAAAGTTGATTTATACTGCTAAAAAGTAGACTAGGGTTTGTAATGGTCATCAGGCAACTAGGCGGTTCACAGTTATTAGCTCCTAAAGTCAACACCATCTTTCCATTGCTAAATGTTATGGTTATTCTCTCATCACAAGAAACTGGATTAGGACAATGCTCCGCTTTCAAAGCCTCAATTTGATCTTGTAAAGTAGAACCCACATACCATGAACTACATGGACCTGTACATAAATTTATATCGCTTATTGATGATGAATTAAAACTAGCTTCTAAACCGATAGTTTCCATTGCTGATTTGTCGAAAATATCAATGGTATACCAAGTGTTATCGTTTTTATTTAAGTAGCTGTAAGTATTTGTGCCAAGGACTGGTATTGGGGTGGGTATTTGTCCATCCACTACAGGATAATCTGTAATCTGGGTTCCGTCATCAACTCTGAAGCTACTAGCTATAGTCTTATATGAATTATACCCAATAACTTTTATAGTTAAGTTTGTATTTGGCTTTAGTTGATCCTTAAGGCAATCTAACAACATCCAAGCATCATAACCTAATGCATTGGTATCGCACACTTCATTTGGCATATACGAGAAATGGGTTTTCCAATCGTCTTTATAGGCTACTGCTGCCGCATCAATCACTTGAGAGAAAGCTAAATTACCTCCCACTGTAGGAGCAGGGTTGGCTAAGGTCGTTACTGAACCAATAGAAGCTGAGGCTTTATTTCTTCTTCCCGAACGAAGCACAGTTAGTGTACCAGATTTATTATAGTCACTTGGCAAAGGAGAAATTCCTACCTTATCAATAAGGTTTAAGTTTCCTCCGGTTCCTCTGTAGACATAGTATCGTACTGGAGTTCTCTCTAAGCTGTTTGAATAATTAACTCCATCCAATTCGAAAGAAACCTCGTCTCCCTCAACGAGGTATGATTCTTCATCCAGACTATTAGGGAAGATAATTTGATCATAAGCTAGTTTAACCCCGCTTACGGATAATCCAATGTTTTTATAGGCTTGCCCCATTCCCTTTTCATAAGCCCAGTGTGCTGGGTAGTTAAAGGAATATACACCTTTATTAAATTGGTCACTAAATTCATTTTGAGTACCAGTAAGTAATAAATGACCCGTTTGGTCATCGTATAACAGGTTTTGAGTTTCAATAGAACTCCCTGCCTTAAAAGCGATGGTTTTCTCTAAAATACCAAAACGTTTTACAACCTTGGTGGTAACCATACTAAAGAAGTCATTTTCATCTCGTCCGTATCCTGGCAAAATAAGAGGTATGGGAACAGGGAATAGTCCTACAGTAAACGTATTTAGGTTTAAGGCTAGACTGTAATTGGTCGATACAGAAGTAGAGGCTCTGGCATCATTCACCATGTCAATTTCAACGCCAAATTCTTTTTCAGTAATTGCACCAGTTCTAGAAACTGTTTTGACAGTATTAGTCAGGTGTTTTTTCCCATTTACATATTCATGTTGGTATTGGTATTCAACCCCACCTACTTTTTTGCCATACTCATCATAATCCGAAGAAGCCTTTGGTTTCCCGTGCATGTCGTTTAATTCAATTTTATAGCCTTGAGAGGCGGCAACAGAGTTTAGCCTAACAGGAGATATAGAAGCAAGCCCATTGGCTCTTTTTTGTTGTTTGTCCAGTTGGGTGAAAGATACAAAAGTAGGGAAGTCTTTAGCGGTGTAATACTCTGAAACGGTATAACCAGTTCCAGTTCTTTTTATGTTGTTATTTCCAATTGCTTGAGTTTTTACTTTGCTGTAAACCACTGTCGCCCCTGGATAGAAGGATTCACCGATGGGAGTTTCCAAATAGTACATTGGACTTGGAATCCACTTGTTTTTTTGTTCCATAACTAATGGAAGTCTAAACGGATTCTCATCGCCACCTATAGTAGGTTCATAGGAAGCTACCCCGGAAGAAATAGTTTCTAGTTCATCATTGCTATTCTTTCTTGTAGTCGTGTAGATATATTCAGTTCCGTATTCAGCGTCATTGGCCACTGAGTTTCCTGAACCAATATTGGCCCAATCATCATTGACAAAGATTTTCTTAACCCGATGTCCACCACCAAGTTTTTTCCCATTTGGTGTAAGGAGACGTACCCAAGAACGTGCTGGTTTAATGGTCTTGCAAAAATTTCTATCTTGAAGAGAATTATAATACCCTTTGAAGGAACGACCAATTTCAAAAGCAAAACCTATCAGTTTGCGGCTAACATTTACAGTATTATTAAATGTTCCACTGCCTTCTACAACTCCCGTTTGATTTATCATATGGTCAAAATTGATGCGAGCATAATTCCAGGCAGTAATGGCCAAAGGACTAATCATTTTGTTCTTTCTAGCTTTATCTAGAGAATTAACTTTTTTAACATGAATACAGGCTCTGGTTCCTGAGGATAAGACCTTTGACTTACTAATGTCTATATCACAGTAGCCCTTCACATATTCATAGTGGTCATTACCATCAATATCTACAAAGAGGGTGAACTGTAAATCTGAAATTCCTTTTAAATATTTTCGTCTAAATTCTTCATCTTTATCAGGACCAGAAAGAGTTTCAGGTAAGTCCACATAAATCAAATCGTGATGACTATCTAACTGTTTAGAAGTATACAAATCATCTGAGACCGTAGCTTCCCAGTCGTGAGAATGTCCAAAACCAGCAATCTTAAACATGTGCATAGCCTTTCGGTCTTGCACATATGCATAATCATCGGCTTCGTATTCTACCTTAATTGAACCTCCTGAGGGAAGGGTTATTTTGGTTAAACACCAAGATGAGGCATTGTTGTCTGAGGTTGTTTTATTCTGATCTGTATAGGGAAAATCGGCATTGGTTGGTGCATCATTCATGTTGCATGAATAGCTAGGGCTTTCCTTATAGGTCCCCCATGCATCGGACCCTTTCAGATGGTAGTCAGGGTTGATCTGACTGTAGTCAAATTCGTAAGAGCTGGTGCGACCTTTATTTGATTTTCCATAGGTAAAATAAAGTTTATCCAAAGTAAGTTTACCCTTATTCGCATTTATATTTACGCCATTAACCATCACGGCATTTCCTGAGTTATTATCCACATTTGGACAAAGTGTGTATTTGTATTCAAAATGTACAGTTTTAATGGGAGTAGCAGCTACCCCATTTTTTTCAAAGTCTTGTTTGGAATAAAGAACAATCTTATCCAGCTTTTGCATAATCTCTGTTTGAGCCAATCCGCCATGCTCATCAATAACACCATGTGCATCATCTCGGGGAGAAGTGAAAAATAGGGCCACCTGAGTTTTGGTTTCCATGCTATGCATGTACCAAAGCTCTTTTTCTCCATAGCTATAATTTCCTAGGTCGTCGTTTGGATTACTTCGTTGTCCTTCGCTTAAAGAAACACTTTTGGCTTTATAAGGGACTCTCCATTTATAGTTGGAAGTAGCAAGGGTATAATTGAATTTTACGGCTGTTCCTAAATCATCATCACTAATTCCATTGCTTGTGACATCCACATAATCGTCGCTTAAATAACCCGTAAGTAAATATGAATGGGCGTAAGCTGGAGTATGAGTAAACTGAAATAAATGATTATCCCCTCTCCTGTTCTTTTCCGTATTATCTTCTTCGCCAGAGATGGTCTGATAGGTTAGTTGACCATTGTCGCAATCACGAGTTCGTCCACTTACATTAAATGTTTTATCATATTGAAGGTGGTTGTATGCAGGAATGCCATATATATAACGTTGGCCACCCTCCTGAAGTAGGGTTACCTCGCTGAAATGATGATCCTCTCCAGGTCTAGAAATGAAGTTCGAGTAACCTAGTCCTCCACTTACAGGATTGTTTGGATCTACTGGTAGATAGGTTCTAATATGACTTTCAAGGCCATATTTTTCTGATTCCTTCTTATTGAGTACAGACATTACTGAGTTTCTAGACTCTCTGCCAGCTCTGGTATTGGCAAACTTGTTACCATTAAGGTATTCTACGGTATTATCTATTTTTTGGGCTCCTTCTAAGCCTTCTTTTACATACAAATTACTTGAAACCGAATTAGCCCCCTTTATCTGAGATGCCACTGTCTTATCATTGTACCTTGCATTATCAAAGGCAGAAGTAAAAGACTTATCCGAAGCACTTTTAAAGAATACAGGTTCGTAATCAACATTACCTGTTCCTGGAACAAAGTTCCATTTATTTTCCATTCCATTGGATGCTTTCACATTGATGGAGTTTTTCCCAGTTTTCCAGACTCCGCTTCTACTGCGCGAAAATGCGGCTCCAACATTAAGTCCATTTTCCATTAAGGCTCCTGCTCCAATCTCACCTCCCAAATTAGCTCTCCACCCATTGCTTGACCCTTGGTCGTCATGTACCATGGGTACATCACTTCTGAATAAACGATAACTACCTCCCACCCCTTGCCCTGTGGCTGAGAACACATCATAGGTATGATTGGTTAATGGAAGGTTTACTGTATTGTCAGAAAATGAAACATCCTTTTCTCGATTAAAGTCCAAAAGAACATCCGTTTCAGAGCCGTTCATTTTAAAGTGTTCATAATAGTATCCAAAGGCCTTTTTCTCGATTGGGTTTCCATTGGCATTGTTCTTAGGTTGATCCAACTGAAATGAGGCATTCAAGCCAAATTTGTTAAAAAAGCCAGCCGTCTCACTACCTGCTGATGAATTGGCAGCAAAGCCAGATTGAACCATATCATTACTTACATTGGGAGAATAGGTGGGGGTAGAAAAACTATAGGCCCCACTTTGGTTTATACCAACATGTGTTCCCCTCGAGGCAGCTTTAATCCCGAAATTAACAGCTTGTAATCCAGTCCTAGAATTAAGACTAGAACCGATACTCATTCCAAAGCCTCTAGACGGATGTGGTACCTTGCCATTACCACCACGCCATCCAACACCTGCTCCTGGTGATAGAGAGAGACCTGAGTATGAATCAAAGTTTAAACCAAGGCTTGCGTTTAATGGCGTTTTTCCTATAGGAATGGTTGGTCTGATGCCAAAATCAAACCCTACTCCCCTATAATTATTGAACTTAATTCCAACATTTGCCCCAAGCTTTTTATTCTCAATTCCAAAAATTTCTGTTTCCGATCCTGGGTTAACCGCTACACTGTAGGTATGATCCGCTTTCCGATGAAATTGAGTTTTTATTTTATCTCCGTTAAAATCATCAGGAAGTCCGCGCATACTTCGATTCAGTACACCTGGATTAAGATTAAAACCTAAACCAGTCCAAGAGGCCTCCTCATCCATGCCTGCACCAGCATGGTAAGATAGATTTAATGGGTAACCCCCTATATCCATAACAGGTATGTTGTAATTAAAATCTCCAGTAGATAAATCTACCATCTCTGATGATCCTACAGGTTCAAAACTTTGCACCTCCGGTTGGGAGGGTCCACCAGTTAAGGCAAATAAGTTTGGATTTGGTACAAACTCCAGTAGCATGGCAAGCATTAACCCCTTGGCAATGGCAGGGGATATTTTGGACATGCGTTGTAACAATATGGTTTTCTTAAGTCTCATTAGTTCTGAAATATTTCTTTTTTAAACAGTATTTGTACATCGGGAAGATTCCATATTCTTCCACTATATATTAAGTTGATGTTTTCGTTATTGTCAATTTTGTTAAAGCCTACAAGCAGAGATAAGAAGGGGGTTTGACCAAATGTTCGTTCCACTTCAACAAATTTTGATTGGCTAGTATCCTTAGAATTATAGAGATAGAAATCCTTCTTGGCATTTGCAATGAAGTAGTTTAATCGTTTATAATACTCTTCTTCCTTTTTTATATTGTCTTCCAAGAACTTTACTCCATTGCGCCATTTTAGGTTGACTTTAAAGAGGATTTGTTCTGAAAACTCTTTTTTAAGTTTTTGATAGTCTGCATTCTCCTTTTTAGTTTCCTTAAATGCTAAAAGCTCTGGAGGTAAAAATCTTGCTTCCATTTGCAATGGACCTGTTGTATCAAATTGCCAATAATCACTCCCTTGTGTCATTGCATTTTGGCGCACAGATTCTCCCTTGCCTTTACAGGCCAGAAACCCTATGGTACACATCACTATGAGAATGAAGCTATTATTCACTGTTATCTATTGAAATTTAAATTTCATTTGAGAAATCATTTTTTCTCCATTGAATATTTGTAATTGAAATAGTTTGTTAGCTTGGGCTTTATAAAGTTTAGTTAGATCAAAGTCTATTTTGTTCTCTCCATATAACACGGCTAATTCACCATCCTTTACAGATTTGTTGGTTTCAATATCAAGTATTTTGTAGACTAAGGTATTTTTTCTTTTCTTTTCCTGATGAATCACACCAAACTTTTTAGGAATATCAAATGTCTTTACGTGGTTAGCAGAAAGTTTGTGATAGGTAAGCTGCAAAGTATCTTCTTTCTCCGCTTTTAGTTTCAATTCCCAAACTTCGGACTGGACTAAAGGTGTTTTTCCTGTCAAGCCATGAACCTGCCAACAGTATTTTTTCCCAGTATCAAGACCATTCTTGTCGGAGGGAAAGGGAAGCACATTGTTTATTAACCCTTGTTGTCGAAATAATGGACGATTTCTTTGGATGGCATCTTCGCAATGCTGATTTTTCCTTGCTTCAACTAAGGTATATTGGTAATTGAATCCAGAAATTTGTGAAATTGGGTTTGGTGGAATCCAAGAGAAAGTAGGTCTTTTATTATTTATACTCAAGGTGGTATTATCTTCCGGATAAGACAAAAGTAATGGAGTAGAGGGCTCTACAGTCAAATCTGAACAATCACCCGATTCTCCACTTACTGCATTTTGACCAGCGCCATTGCAATTGGGCTCTATACATTTTACCCTATAACAAATAGAATAAGATCCTGACGGCAAAGAGCCTAGAACGGTGACGACCTCTTCCATATTCC
>Ga0222672_1000436_pt1 | contig 16921 bp, 25 predicted proteins | sample AntAcemetagen799_FD_179810 | JGI IMG/M metagenome (GOLD analysis project Ga0222672, IMG submission 179810) | Saline water microbial communities from Ace Lake, Antarctica - #799 | ecosystem: Environmental > Aquatic > Non-marine Saline and Alkaline > Saline | place: Antarctica: Ace Lake...
CCCCTTGAAGCCACCCTTGAACCCGTCAACCATCCAATCAACCGCGCGCCCGATCCCGCTGACAACCATACCCTCGATTGCGTCTGCATATGCTTTCACGGCCTTTTCGGCTTCGGTCATTTCAATGTTAAATGCCTCAGCCTCGGTCGCAACCTTTTTGATTTCCTTTGCGGCCTTGCCCGCCGCCCCGCCGGATCCAGCGCCGCCGCCCGTTTCACCAAGGGAATTGTTTAGCTGATCTGCCGCCACAGCAGCGCCTTCAGTTTCAATAGCGCTTTGGGTCATTGCATCGCGCAGCGCTTGGATTGATTCCATGGGGGCGGAAAACCCGTCTTTTGCCGCAGTTGCCGCGGATGTTGCCGCTGACGCTAAATCTTCGGCGGCAACCTGTGCTTTGCCTAATTCTTGAGTAATGACTGCGCTGGCCCCTTGTAGGTTGGAACCAAACAGCGCATTCAAGCCGTCCGCAACCACCCAAGTCAAATCAACAAAGGCACCAGCCATCACTTTAATTGCACTCAGGAAAAATGCCTGTATGTTGGCAGACATTGCCGCAACCGACTGTCCAATAAACTCCACACCCAAGCCGATGCGCTGCCACGCATCGACCGCTACATCTGCCACAAGGCGCATCGCTTCGCCAAACCCACCAGCCGCTTTGACCAGCCGCCCGAACATTGCGACCAGATACCCCGCCCCGACAATCAACGCGCCGACGCCTGTGGTGATCAGCGCCGTCTTGAGTATTCCCAGCGCGCCGGTCAGAGAGAACGTTGCAATCACCGCTGCGCCCATTGCCGCAACATATGGCCCCGCAAAAACCGCAGCAGCAATGCCCGAGCTGTATGCAATGACGTCGATGTTTTCGACCACGGCTGTAATAACTGGCAACAGCATGGTCAGCGCGTTTATGCCCATCTCAGCCGCCGCAAATAGCCCCGTGCCGATAGCCTGAACCGCCGCAAAGAAAGCCGGATCGGAAACCACCTTAGTCAGGCTTTCAATGGCATCGCGCAATCCCTTTGCGCCCGGCCCGGACAATTCAAAAAGGTCTCCAAAAGCATTGCGCAAGGATGCCAGCGCACCGCCAAGAGTGTTGCGTGCAGCCTCTGCCGACCCGCCGAATTGCTTTTCCAACTCTGCCAGAATGATTGTCTGCGCGCCGATTGTATCGTTGGCCGCGACCATCCCTTTAACCATTTCCTTTTGCGCTTCGGTGAACTGGATGCCCGACCGGGAAAGCGCAGTCATACCCAAGACCGGATCATTCAGCGCCTTGCCGACTTGCAGCGCCGCCGAGTTCAGGTCAGTGCCCATCGCCGTTGCCAAGTCCAGCGTGGCTTTGGTTGCCGCGTCAAACTGGTCGCCCCGCACCTGCGTGAATGTCAACAGCAAACCTTGCATTGAGTTGATCGCTTCATCGCCAAAATTTGTGACCTTTTGCAGCGCCGCCGCGTGCCTGTTCAAGTCATCCACGCTTTTGCCAGCCGCTCCGCCTGTCGATGCAAGGGCCGCGCCAAGCTGCGCCTGCACCTTTTCTGCCTCGACCGTAGCGTCGATAAAGCGGTTAAACTGCGCACTCAGTGCGACAATACTGACCGCCGCCGCCACTGCACTTGCCGCCGCTACGGCCAAGCCCTTACCCATACCGGCAAATGCGCCCTCCGCGCGGCCCGCGGATCCACCGGCCCGATCACCAGCGCCTGCAAACTTGTCCAGATCATCGCTGGCCGTCCGCACGGGTCGGCTGTCAACCTGTAGTCCGACCGATGCCATGTCATCCATGCGGCTTACTCCCGGAACGGCTGTGGCGTGTTTTTGCCATTCGACTCAAACAATTCACTTGCATAAACCCCGCTCATTTTTTGCAGCCATTGCGCTTCGTCGCCATCAAACTTCAGCCCCACATTTGCGGCCCACGCCTGAATTTCTAAATGGGACAGGGCCACCGGCCCCATCCCGCCTTGCATTGTTGGCCCGACATCCATCAGCCATTCCGCAAGATAAGCACGAAATGGCAGTTCAGGAAAGTCAGGTTCTTCATTTGCTTGCTCCAAAAAACTCCAACGCGTCTGCTTTATGTCCTTTGGCTGTGCACATAACCAAGCGTGCTGTCGTGCCCAGAGACAAAGCGCCTCTAGGCTTGTGCGAAAAAATTGGCCCGGTCCTTCAAGAACTCAGTCACTTCGTCCAATATTGACGGATATTTGCGATAGATCGCAAACGCCGCTTCTTCCGAAAACTCCACAGGCTTCCCGTCAAGGCTCAGGTTTTCCCAGCCGATGGTCGCATCAACGGCGGTCTGAATAATTCCCTCTTGCCCTTCATCGATCAGCGCACCAATTTGCGCCTCGGTCATTTTGGCGAAGTCCATCTTGCCGCCGCGCCGCTTCAGGATGCTGGTTGCGCGCTTGCGGGCTTTGGCCTTTGCCGCAGGGGCGTCAGGGCCGAGCAGGTTGAGGCGCATGGGCTTGGACGCGTCGGGCGTGCCGTCCTTGCCTGTAACGTATGCCGGCGCGTCTGTGCGGAGGTTTGTGAGGTGCAGCCAAGCGCCATTTTCTGATGCTGATACTGAGTCGAAACAATCCATGGTTTATATCCTTTGGTTTAGGTTAAATTCGGGGGGTGCGGTAAACCACGCCTCACCCCCCTAGCCTGCGGGAGTTGCAGGATTACGACGCGGCGACTTCCACATCGGCGCGCGTGAACTCGATATTGCAGCTTGCCATGTTGACCGACCCGACCGACTGGCCGCGCGGGAAAGACATGACCTTGCCCATGATGTAACGGATCGTGCCGTCGCTGCGGGTTTCGCGGAAGCTGATTTCGTCCTTAGACGCCAGCGCGGCAAGCAAGATGATCTGGCCAGCATTGGCAGAGTCGTAGCCAAGCGGAACCGTGATCGAGCCATAATTCAGTTCGCCGTGGAATTTGTTCACGATGCCGGTTTTCAGCGGGGTAAACGTGACCGCAGAATATGCCGCGCCAAACTCGGGAATTTCGGACGCCTCTCCCACCTCGGTCCACGACAGCGCGACGTATCCGGCTGCGTCGAATGTTGCGGGGGTAGCTGCCGAGACGGACAGAAACCCGCCGATGCCTTCAGTAAGTGCCATGATATTTTCCTTTCATGGGCGTGGATAGGCGGGATGCCTATTTCAGGACCGGGACAAGACCCGATGTAAATTCAACCAGAACTTCGCCGTCCGCCTCAGTGGCATCAACCACCGTGCCGGAATAAGTGACGCCGTTGGACATTGCGAATTGCAACACGTCGCCAGCCTTTGGCGTTCTGCCGCTGTAGATCATGGCAGGCGTTGTGCCGGTTGGCGTAGGCATTGTAACGATGCGCGCGCCAAGGATTGGTTTGGTTTTCATATTTAGACGCTCCTTTGAAAGATTGCGCTGCAACGGATCGACACGTTCTTGCGAAAGTATGTGCCGTCCATCGCGCCGGGTTGTGGGTCGCCCATGTCTGTCACCTGAATTTGACCGTCTCCGGCGGATAGTATCAGGTCAATGGGGAATTGGTCAATAATGCGCTGCGCCTGGTCGTCGGCCTCATCCTCGAACGTGCCCTCGTCCACAAAGACCGCCACAAACAGCCGAACGACCATCCGGCTTGACTTGGACAGGCCGAAACGCTCCGGCGGGGTGGTGGTAAAATATGCCAGCCAATACGGCGGCTCAGGCGTGATGTATTGCAGCGACGGCGTGTCATAAACTCCGGGCGCGTTCTCGCCCCATACAATCGGCGGCGCGGATGGCGTGGCGGCAAGGCGCGTGCGTAGCGCGGTTTTGATGTCTTTGTGGTTCATCCGACCCGTGCCTTTGCTTTTGCAATAGATGCCCGCACAATCGCGGGCCATTGATCAACGGCGCCCTCGACAAAGTGCGCGCCCACCTGGTTGTAAGTCCGGCCTAGCTTGTCATCACCCACAAAGCCGTTATTCACACGCCTCGCGTATTCTGCTGTCCAAGTGAATGTTGCCAGATCGCCACCTTTCATTCCTGCGGCTGCAAGAATGTAGGAAGATGCACCCTCACCCATAGCGCCTCCTGCCACCGACGATTGCAGGCTGTTGCGCAAGTTGCCCGTGTCAACAGGCATGCGTCCGCCTTTGGCTTTGGTCTGTTGCGCCACGGCGATGACGGATTGCGTCGCGTCCTTCAGCACGGCGTCAATTCGCTTTTCGGTCTTTTTTGTCCACTGGTCCAAAGTTGCAAAAGTATATTTTGCCATTATTCCAGCCTCGCAAAGAAGTCGATGCGGATATCAGAATAACACCTGCAATTCACGGTCTCACCGGCCGGTGCGCCAAGCGACGTGTCGCCGGGATACATCATCTGGTATCCACCCACAATGAACGGCACGCCCTGCGGAACAGGGTCTTGCTTGTCCGCGTCAAGGTGAGACTGTCGCGTCTTGCCATCCTCACCCGTGCTGTCCCAAGCCCTAACCACGTCTCCCGCCTGAACATCGTTGTTCGGGTTTTCGATCAACTGGTCCAGCGCCTCTTGCCGCCCTGCGTTCAACGCCTTGAGCGTTTCGGTGCGGGCGATTGTTTCGCCGCGCAACGCAAGCAGCCGATCCGAATACCGCGCCGCCATCCGGTCAATGTCCGCCTGTGCCACCGGCTTGCCGTCCGCCATAGCCCGGCGCACGATCCCGTCAAAGCGTTTGTCGCGCCGCGTGCGCGTAAAATAGTTTGCCATGCTGTCGGGGTCGGTCAGTTCACCACGCATATTCTGCACATAGCCCGCCTGCCTGCTGTGCAGCCCCACCAGACCGCCTTGCCGCTTGCCGTTGACCACGCGCCCGCCGATGTCCAGTGCGGTGCGCAGCGGCCCTGCGCCTGCCTCCAGCCCGGCCCTGATCGTCTGGGCTATCATCACGCGCGTGTCGTCCAGCACCTCAGTCACTAGCCGCGATCCAAGATCCAGCGCGATCCGCTCGGCACGCTCATTCCGGCCCCCGAACGACTGCACAACCCGGTTGGCAATCGGGGCGCGGCGCGTGGCGTGTTGGAACGCGCCCATCTGGTAATTGCCACCAGCGTTCATGGCTGCCGTGATTGCCGTATCGGTGCGGAACAAATCGGCCGCATCGAACCGCAGCGCGCGGAACGCCGCGTCCACATCACCGCGCGCAATGGCGGCTTCAAGTGCCTTCATATCCGCTTGGCTCTGCACCTGGCGCATAGCCGCGACAAACTCCGACCGGACGCCCGGCCAAGTGTCGTCCAGCCGCTTCAGGAACGCTTTGCGAGTGTCGCGGGTTGTCATTAGTATTTCACCGATTCTATGCAGAGTATCAGCGCATCGTCTGGGCTGAACCCTTGCGCGATACTGGCATTGTAGTGTAGTCGCCGGACAGCGGCAAGCAACACCGCTTTACGCGCTTCGCCGGGTAGTGCACTTTCCGCAGCGGCAAACAACGCTTCGGTGCTGGCTACGTCCATCATGCGCTTGGCTGTGTCGGTCATACATCCACCTCATCCATCAAGGTTTGTCAGGCCAGACGACACTAAACGGAAACCCAGCTTGATCTGGCACATCGCGCAGGGCTTGACGGTAGGTTGTCATTGCCTCGCCCATTGTGTTGTCGCTTAGGGCTTGCCAGTCTGTTGCTTGCAGGAGTTGGTCACGATGGTTGCGAACCGCTGCCTCTGCTTGATCTTGTGGCCTATTGACGACCGTGTAGCCAATGAACCAGCGATTACCGTGAATAGGCTGACCTACCTGAGACTGGTCTACCTCGCCTGTGATATGGTTTGTGGCGTCGTCTTCTGTCTTCAGACGGATCACCTCTTTGTGAGGCATATCACCCATTACTAAATTTTGTACCAACGGCTCATAGGCTGGCTTAGACAGTTCAATCACTGGATGCACCAGATGGCGCTTCAGCATCGTGTCAGGAATGATGCGAGGAAAGCTAGTCTTAGGGTGGTCACGACGAAATTGCCCGATTGTGTAGGGAAATTCTACGGGCTGGTCGTTTGTGATCTTAACGTGCATTTGGAGATCCTATTTAGCTGAAGTTGTCACCTATCAAGCGTCCGTAGTAAGTTGTGCCGCCATCTTGCGTGAAGAACGTCAGTATGTCCGTCTCACCGCCAGCAGGGGCTGTGGGTGGTGTACCTGCTGGCCACTCGACAGAGGCAGGGTATGTGAAGGTCGCATCTACGGCAGAGCCTGTGGAGTATTCATTTACGTCATCTCCAGCAGTCCCAATAACGTACATTTTTGTCCCATCGGGTTTGAAGAATACGCCGGTTGGATTTATTTCTTGAGCAGCAACACTGAAGTTCTGTAAGTAAGATGCACTAGAAACATCCCAAGCAGTGCTTAAATCATACTCATTAACATCATCTCCAAGCACCCCAATAACATACATCTTTGTGCCATCGGGTTTAAAGAAGATGCCGGTTGGAAATTCTTCTTGAGCGGCGACACTGAAGTTCTGCAAGTAAGATGCTGAAGTGACATCCCAAGCAGTGCTTAGGTCATACTCATTAACATCGTCTCCAACAGTCCCAATAACATACATCTTAGTGCCATCAGGTTTGAAGAATATGCCTTGTGGATTTGTTTCTTGAGCAGCAACACTAAAGTTCTGTAAGTAACTGGCCGACGTTATATCCCAAGCAGTGCTTAGGTCATACTCATTTACATCATCTCCACTTAACCCAATAACATACATCTTTGTGCCATCGGGTTTAAAGAAGATGCCGGTTGGAAATGCTTCTTGAGCGGCGACACTGAAGTTCTGCAAGTAAGATGCTGAAGTGACATCCCAAGCAGTGCTTAGGTCATACTCGTTTACGTCATATCCAAAACGACCAATAACATACATCTTAGTGCCATCAGGTTTGAAGAATATGCCTTGTGGAACTGTTTCTTGAGTAGCAACACTGAAGTTCTGCAAGTAAGATGCAGTAGCTAGGTCATAGCCTTCAGAAATATACAGGCCAGTTAGCACCAACGTAAATCCGAGGGCAGTACCCGTTGTAGGGGGGTTGCTAAACACAAACGTAGTGTCAGCCGTAGGGGTGTAGCTAAACACGTTGCCCGAAGTCAGGTCAAGAGTTGTGCCTGTGATCGTTCCAACCTTCTCAGCAAGCGGGGAACCTTCGACAAAGCCTTTTGTGTAGTCGATGGTTACTGACATTTATACAGCCTCCGAACCGTTCATATCGTCCTGAGCCATGACCCAAGCATAGCACTTGTCGAGAAACTGCGTGCCTTCACCAACTTCAACATCAGCCAAGTCAGCGTGATAACGGCGGAAGTCAACTTCACGCGTGTCATCATCAGGTTCGTTAGTGGCATAGCCCGCAACGTCAATCATAACGCTGAACTTGGGCCCGTCACCCGAACGCTGGCGGCTGATTGCTGCTGTAGCAATGCGGAAGTATGCACCTGAGAATGGTGTGCCATACTGCGATGTCGAAAGATCAATCTGGATTGCCATTAGTACGTTACCTCGGATGTGTTCAAAGTGGCGACCCAGCGAATGTTTGTTGCCGCTGCGCCTGTGACCTCGATCTTGAGGCCACCGTTTGTCGTGTCTGCACTGAGAACCATGCCCCAAGCAGGCGTGTTGTCGAGGATGGTTGTGGCGCTGTTTACTAGCACTGTGGTGCCTGCCGAACCTTCTCTGCGGATCAAACCCTCTACTTTCCATGCTGCGCAAGCTGTGCCGCCGGATGCTTGTTGGCGAGCGACGATGGTGCCGTGGAAAGCGTAGGCAGAGTTGTTAGGGAGGATGATTTGATTGTTAGTTGATGCTGCGCCGCCATCTGTAGTTAAAGCATCGGGTGTTGCGTCTGTTGTTGCAAGACGCAAAGGAAACATACCTTGCTGGCTGTCTCCGTCGTTGTTGAAAGTGCTCCCACTAAAAGCAAATCGTGATTTAACGCCTTGATCGTCTGCGCTAAAACCAAACACTACACTGTAGTCAGCCGTTCCAGAAGAACTATATCCAATGTTTACACCACGCAAGCCAGAGTGAGTGCCGCTTCCTTCTCCATCAATTACGATAGAGCCACGACCCGATGCAACAGCATCGCCTATGCAAATAGAGTTCAGCCCCGTAGCTTGGGCAGTGTCACCAATCGCTGTTGATTGATTACCAGATGCCTTTGCCAAATTGCCAATAGCCACCGAGTTAGCCCCAGTAGCCCCATAGCTTGAGGCGCTGGTCGAAATAGCTGCTGCGAACGAGTCCGCGCCAGAAGCGTAGGCTTGCCCTAAAGCGGCAGAATGTAAGCCACTGCTCTGGGTTCCCGTTCCAATAGCTACACTGGACGTATTTGTTGCGTCAGTAAGCCAACCAAGAGCAATGCTTTTAAAACCACTTGAAACAGCGTACTTATTAAATGCCATGCTATACTGACCGCTTGCAGTGGCACCCATAACGCTGAAGGTTGTTTCGTGCGATGATGTGGAGCCACTCCCAATAGCCACCGCATTTGCACCAGTAGCAGATGGAGCAGTAGGGCTGCTTGGGTTCTCAGCGTATAGCTCAAGGGCAGTGCCTCCACCGCCCCCGCCTTCTTTCTCAGCCGCTTGATAGCTGCCAACACCAGTCGCAACAGCAAGCCGATCCTCGTCGGTGATTACATAAATCTGACCCAACAGCAAACCATTGGCTGCGGCCAGTGTGTTCAGGTCAGCGCGTGACCCTCGTTTGTGTTGGACGTCTGGCATTTAGAATGTTCCGCAGTCTACCGTTTCAACGGCCAATGTGACAAACGCGTTTCCCGCATCTTTGGTCATAGCCATTGATGTGTTCATGCGCAGGATGCCGTCAGTGCCGTCCGTGCCAAAAATAAAGCCCGCGGTTCCACCGTCAACAACAGACACTTTCTCGTCAGACGATCCCGCGGGGATGCTGAGCGCAGTTTTAAACGAGTTAAACGTGATCCGCTTTTCTTTTACACCAGCGGCACTAGCGTCGTGAATGATGAGAAAGTCGGCCGCCCCGTCAACAGAAGCAAGCGCATCAAGGGCGTCAATGGCTGGCACGACAGGAACCATTGTCGTGGCGTCTGTTGGAAAGTGCGCCGTTTGTCGGTCGGTCGTAAAGAAAACCTGACCGGGCAAGAGGGACGACGAAGGTAGGTTAGCAAAGAGGCCGCGTTTCTGCTGTACTGAAGGCATTGGGGTATTCCTTTATGTTTTAGTTGAACGTTCCAAGGTCTAACGCGCCGTTGACAAACAGCCCCGCCGCGCTTGTGGTTAAGAGATTGCCCGCCTGAGGGTCGATTGTGAGCGTAGATGTGCCGGGCGGCCCCTGAATGCCAACGGTGACAACAACGGGGGGCGCGGTCTGCTGAACTACAACAACAGTCATCGCGTAACCTCTTTGCTCAAAATGACAAGCCCCTCAAGCCACCGGGCGGCACTGGTTGCGCTGGTCACAAATTCCAGATCATAGACGCCATCTGTCAGGATCGTTTCGGTTTCCGCTGCGGTCAGCGTCATCGTCACGACGCCGGTCGCGCCGTCAAATGCAAGCCGCCCGTTGGCAGTGGTCAGGTCCATAATAACGTCAGAGGATGCCAGAGTCTGGCGAATTTGCATACGCCCGGTCAGGCCTGTCAGATCAACAGGCGTTCCGCCCGCAGTTTGCAGGAATGTCACGACCTCCGAAAAGTCAGAGCCTTGGTAGATTTTCAGATCAACGCGTGCCGGAACAACGGTCATTTGCTCACCTTCACCATCCAAGAAATAACAAATCCGGCTGAGTCCATCGGGATAACTTCTTGCACGGGCCAATTCACGCCGTTGATCGTCATCACGTCGGACGTGCTAGGGGTAATCGTGACACCATGATTTACCAGCGAATAGACTTGCTCACCCACGCCCAGCGCCAAGCCAGTCCGCTGCGTGTATGCCTTGGCGGATGGCTTGGCCGTGAAAGTGTGAACCACTGGCGCGCCCGGCGTAGGGTTCCATTCCGGACCTGTGGGCTGCCCTGGCCGGGTTATGGTCACATAGGCCGCCCCAAGCCCATCTCCCGCATCACGCCCCGCCTCAGCATAGGCCAGCGCGACTTCTGCGGCAATGGCGGCCCCGCTCATACCAGCCTCGGGCCGGTCGAGTAGCCGTAAAGCCCTCCGCCGATGCACTGGCGCAACATGGTTTCAATCTTGGTGGATCTTGGGATGGACGCGCCGCCCTTGCTGGCATCGCCCGTCGCGGTCCATTGAATGTCACCCACCTTGGTCAGAACTTTTTGCTCGGCAGGCGTGAATGTCTTGGTCCAGATAAAAGGTGTCGCTACCTCGGCGATGGCCGCCTCATATGTGGCTTCCACGACATTCGCGCTGTCAACGGTGCATGTCGATCCGTCCAGATATGTGAATTGGATATAATCTGACGCCCTGACAAGCGCCTGCAAGGTCGCGGCGGTGTCAGCGATTACCGTTCCGCGCGCGCCCGCGTATGTGATGAGTGCCGCAACGTTGCCGATCATGTGACGCTCCAATGAAGGGGTGGGCCATTACAGCCCGCCCGTTGATTATTTCTTGCCGGTTGGCATGACGGGCTGTGCAACCGGCACAAGCCACCCGCTGCTGATCCACCCGGCAACACCCTCATTCTTTGCCAGATCGGCAGAGATTGAAGCGTCGCCGCCGAGTTTGACCTCAGTGCCGTCCGGCAGAACCAGCGTGCCAGGATATGTGCTGGTGTGCTGTGCCATGTCTACAGGCCCGTGCCGTACCGCACAGCCGCCGGAGTGCGGATGCTTACCGGCGCGAACCGGAACGCGCCGTAGGTCCGCACTTCAAGTCCTGCCTGTTGAGGGGCAAGGAACATCAGCGGCATAGGCATGTGCAGTTTCACCACGCTCGGATCGTTGCGGTAAACCACCATCTTGTTGGTCAGGTTGTAGTCAGAAAAGATGTTCAACGGCAGGCCGGTTTGAGCGGTGTAGACGTTGGCGCGCCGGATGAAGTCCAGAATGGTGGTGTCGCTTTCCGGTGCAAGCTGGCGCGTGGCCAGATCACCGAATTGAGCGATTGGCAACACGATAGTATCCGCAACCTGCGTGCCAAGACTGGCCGACTGGATGCCGGTCAACAGGCCGTTGATGAAGGCCAAGATCGCGGCAGGGGTGGACAGTGCAAAGGTTGCCGCAGACGCAGCCGACGTGATGCCCGTGGTGTTGAAGAACCCTTCAATACCCATATCCGCGTTGCCGATCAGCGCAGTGCTGTTGACCAGCATCTCATACGCCATCCGCGCCGCATTTGCCGACTCAGTGGGCAGGTTCATGCCCAGTTGTGCCGCCGCGCCGATTTCCTCAATCGAATAGGAATACATGACGCCCGCCATATTGACGGTCTGCTCAAACTTGCCAGTCGTTACATCAACGCGCGGGATGTCTTCCCCTTTGCCGTTGATAAACTTTGCGCGCCCGACCGAATCTTGCGTGAAGAACGTGACGGATGCCGCAAATTGATTTGCCGACGTGTCCACCTGCATCAAGCGAGGGTAAAGGATCGTCGGGTATGGTTTGCGCATCACCTCGGCTTCGATGTGGCTGCGCTGCGAAATGACGAAACCCAAAGCTGCGGGCGCGTCCATGATCTGCGTGTTCATTATATTTGCTCCTTACGGCAGATAGACGCGAACAAGATCACCGATCCCGCCCGAAGTTTCAAATTTTGCCCCGGCAATCGTGGTGGCAAGGCCATCACCGATCACGCCGGTCGCGGCGGTAAACGTCACGGCGTCGCCAGGATCAACGGCAGTCGATGCCGTGACCCAGACAGTGCCCTTGCGCAGAATACCGGCCATTTCGCCGACGATATATTCATCGCCAACGCGGGTCTTGTCGATAATGGCAATGCCTTCAAAGCCGGTGCCGCCAAGTTTGACCGCTCCGTCAATAACACCGTCACGACCGACCACGCGGCCAAACGCAACTGCGGCAGTAGTAACCCGCTTGGACACCACGTCTTTGACTTGCTGACCCTCGGCAATCATACCGGGAAGGCCAAGGGGCATTGCAGCAACAGCGGCCCCGAATGCGTCTTGAATAGGCATGATTTATGCTCCTTTGCCAACGGATTGAAGATAGGCCGTGCCGAGGCCCTTGACGTATTCGGCACGCGCGTCGGTCGCAACCGTCACGCCAGTTTTCAGCGCGTCGGCCACAGGGTCACCTTTGGCAGCATCCTCTGACAGAATGTCAAAGCGCGCATCGACATAGGCGTCGGATTTGCCAGCAATAGCCGCGTCACCCAGAACAGCCAATACGGCGGCTTTACGGATGGCAGCGTCAGACAGGCCCGTCGTTGCCAGGTCCTTGGCGATTGCCTTGGCCTTGCCGATCAGATCAGCCCGGGCCGCGACCTTGGCGTCAAGATCCGCATCGGACAGGATCGACTTGGAAATTTCAGCGATCTTTGCGTCCTTGGCTGCCAGTTCGCCGTCTTTGGCCGCCATTTCCTCAGCAGCATTCTTTTCGGCGGCTGTCATGTCCTTCATCAGCTTTTCAAGCGCCTGCGCGCCCGCGTCGGTCGTCACGACGGAAAGCCCGTCAATCTGGACTGTCCGCGTCTGAATGGCGTCTGCCATGATTGCGTCCTTTTCGTCTGTGATGGGGGATGCGCCCCACCGCGCTACAGTGCTTGGTTGACTGTCACCGATTCTTGCCATTGGTCCCGCCCTACCGGCGGAGACTATAGCAATGTGGTTTCCTACAATGTTCGTTTGCCGCGCTTGATACGCGGTTCCGTCCGGCGCGATCCCGTCGCCCCAGACCAATTCCGACGTGTAGCCGACCGACAATTCGCGCTTGCCGTCCTGCACCTTGCGGATTGTGGCGGCATCGGTCAGCTTGATCCCGATGCGCAAATACTCGCCGTCGCGCAGCACTTCCTCATTCGTGGTGCCGACCGACACCATACGCGCCGTGTCAGCCGTGACCAAATCGGCGGGGTGGTCGTCAGTGACTGGCAGCAAGCCGAACGTTTGCAGCGATGCCTTGCGGAACACTTCGGATTCATCCCTGTAAACTGTCACCTTGTCCAGGTCGGGCCGGTCCAGTTCCACGCCAAGATAGTTTTGCGTGCCGATGCGGGCGGTGCGAACATTGGCGACCAGATACCCTTCGTCTGTGACGCGGGCACCTGTAAGCGTGGCGGCGTCTGTCATTTTCATTCGTCTGCCTCCACCACGTTAAAAAACTCTTTCACTTTGCCCTCAAGCCCCGGAAACGCGCCGCTTTCGGTCAGCGTATTTACGATTGTATCCGCAAGCGCCTCTTGTGGCAATATATCCATATCATAAAGCACTTTCACACTGTCAACCAGAACTTTGCCCATGTCGGCCCGTTCTTTGGCAGTCGGCTGGAATAGCGGACGCCACGTCCAATGCAATTCGGGCGGGCGATTGCCCAGCGCCGAACGGATCAGGCATTCATTCAAAATTTCCATTGCAGGATCCAGATCAAGCGTTTGCATGACGCGGACCCGATCAAAATAAACTTTCTCATCGCCCGCGCCGGTAGCGTTCATCCCTGCCGCCGCAATGCCGAATAGCCGGGTCATCGGAACGCCCGCCGCAGCAGCGACCATCTGCATGAAGCGGTCGATGATGTCCGGCAGCGTGGCGAAGCTGGCGGTTTTCTGATCGTATGTGTCTTCTGAGTCCATCAGCAGCGCGCCGTTGATGCCCTTGCCGCGCGCGGTCAGGCTGGTGCGGGCAAGGACAACAGCCTCATATTCCGATCCGCCGCTTCGCAGCCCTTCGTTGAACCCGTTGATGCCGATCACGTCAATTTTAGCCTCGAACACAAGCGACGCAACGTTGGCAATGGTGGCGTCCAGGTTCCGCACGGCGCTGATCGTGGCGTTCAGCGTGCTGTCACCCCATCCGGGATGTGCAGAATATCTGTCGTCAGGGACTTCTTCGCCCATGGCAATGACAAGGCGACTCGGGTGGATTTCTACCGATGCGCCGGTGGCGGGATTCATCCGATACATGATTGGTTTGCCAAACCCCAGCAGGCGCGGGTCGCGCTGGATTGCCCCTGCCGTTATTTCCGACCGGTTCAATACGGCGAGATATTGCAGGCCACCCGTGCCGATCCGGGCAGGGTCCAGCGGCTTCGATGCGTCCAGGTCGCGCGTGCCGATATAGATTGCAGCGCCGCCGAACAGCCGGGCGCGCTTGAGGTTTTGCATCGTCTTGCCCTGCAAGCCCAGCCGCTTTTCCTCAGCCTCGATTGCTGTGATCTGTTCCGCATCGGCCTGCCATTCCCGCCATTCGCGGGTCGCATCTTCTGCGGGCAGGTCCACGACGTTACGGGCAATGGCGCTGGTGCGATACATGGCGACAAGCTGATCGTCGGCGATTGTGGTGTTGTAATAATGGGTGTGCGCCGCCTTGTCCCGGTCCGTTCCGAGATTGGCGACGATGTTGCGCAGGCCGTCCATAATACTCATATTGTTCCAGCCCATGAATTATTTACGCCCGCCAGCATGTCAAACGCGCGTGTCGCGGCGTCGATCTGGTCTTTGAACTTGCCCATCGGGAACGTTGCAGCCTCGTCCAAGAAATCACCATTCCAATCGCCTGCCACAATGTCCACGTTTCCGGCTTCGACCTGTGCAGCCAGTGGCATTGCGCGCGTTTCTTTGTCGCCCGTCTCAGGGCTTGACGTGTAACTGTAACCCATCAGCGACGATTTGAGAAGATGCAAAGCCCAGGACTTGCCAGCAGACCCCGGATCCTGCGGAATTGAGCCACGAACCGCCCGCCCATCGGCCGCCGCCGTGCTGCCCAGCAGCCGCTCAACACCCGCCGCGTTCACCCGGTCTTTGACAACGTGGGCGATGCAAAGACGCTTGTCCGGGCCGATTCCCAGCTTGACGCCAGCCGTCCTGGCCGCTCCATGATCGTCCGTTGCGGCCAAGTCCCATCCCCTCACCCACCGATATCCCGCAGGCTCCGCTTGGATGACGCGAAAGTCGGACCGCTTGAACATGCCGCCGCCGCGTGGTGCAGGGCGCTGTTGAAGCTGTCCGGCGGCGGCGTAGATGCCCATCGTCTTTTCAAGGTCCGCCACTTGGTCCTCGGGGAACCGATCAGGAAACAGCAGTTCGCCTTCGATTGTTCGCGGATCGGTATAGAACGGCGTGGAGCATCGCCGATCCGATTCAAACCGCATCGGCAGGCAAAGGTGGGTGTAGCCTAAATCAATTGCCACGGCAGAAACGTCGGACTCGTGCAATCGCTGCATGATGATTACAATCGCGGAATCTTCATTGTTGACGCGGGACGGCAAGGCTTCCCTGAACGTCATAACGCCCGTGGCAAGTTTCTGGACGCTGTTGGCGTCTGCAACGCTGTGCGGATCGTCGATCAGAACCCTATTGCCGCGCGAGCCTGTCATTCCCTCGAATGCCATGGCTTCCCTGAACCCGGTCTTGTCGTTTTCAAACCGCAGCTTGGCGTTGTTGTCGGCCATCAGATTCATTGGCCAGCGTGATTGATACCAGTCCGACTGGATCAGGCGACGGCATTTCATTGCGTCCCGGACGGCCAAGTCTTGCTTGTGCGCCGTGCCAAGGAATCGCATGTGGTGTAATTCTTTAGGCCCCCATTCCCAAGCGGGCCAGATTACGCCTGTTAACAGCGACTTCATGGTGCCGGGCGGCACGTTCATCAGCAGGCGGGTGATGTCGCCCCGCGTGACGGCTTCCAGGTGCGCACAGATGGCGTCCAGCGCCCAACCCCACTTGAGCGGCGTGGACGGCTCCAGGACGTGCCAAGCGCGCCGTGCAAAGTATGCCAGTGATCGGCGGCACAGTTCTTTTTCGGCGGCAATGATGTCAAGCGGTGTCAGTTGCATCGCCAAGCGCCACAATTTCCGCCAGGGCTTCAGGTGACAGGCGTGACACGTCCAGCGCGGCCTTGGGCGACATGCTGCCGTCCTCACTGATCAGGTTCACGTCAGCCGTTTCGCGCCACCGGGCGCGCGTCTTGAGCCAGAACGTCATTGACGCTGTGTCGCCGCCTTTGGCTTTGTTGAACAGCGCGCCGCCGATTGTGGCGTTTGCTTTCGCCATCGACAGGTCCAGTTCGTCGCGGTAGTGCAGCCGCAATGTCTTTTTGTCGATGCCTATCACGCGGGCGATCATGTCCTGCGTCGTGCCGACCGTCGCGTGAAGCTGCACAAGCTGGCGCTGCGCATCGCTTGGCGCGTGCTGTTTGCGTCCACAGGGGTTTTTAGGCATTCCGTTCATGCGTTAAATATAGCGCGGGTAATTATTGTTGACAAGGTGGTTGACAGAGTGGACAATAACGGGTAATAAGGATCAACAGACACACCGGCAAGGAGCCACACCATGACACGCACCATTTTACAAATTGAAAACGAAATGGAAATCGCACGGATGCGCATGGACCATGCCCGCGACAAGCTCTGCGAAGTGATCATGGCCGGAAACGCATCGGAGGAAGCCCGCCTTGAGATGGTTCACGCCGCCGCGATTGAAGATTACATGGGCTTGAAAACACGCCGCGCGAAGATGGTTTGACGCCCTGCGCCCCGAACGGCTGGCCCGTCGCCTCAAGCGTGGCGGTCTGGCCGGTGAAGTTCTGCCAGCGGATCACAGCCATATCCACATATGCTGGGTTCAACTCGATAGCGTAGACGCACCTGCCCGTCATTTCGCCCGCTATAATCGTGGTGCCGCTGCCCGAAAACGGTTCATATACCGCTTGGCCTGGGCTACTGTTGTTCTCGATTGGCCGTTTCATGCACTCGACCGGCTTTTGCGTGCTGTGGCCGGTTTCTGACTTCTGCGGCTTGGGAATTTGCCAGAGGGTGGTTTGCTTGCGGTCGCCGCAGTAATGGCCTTTCTTACCGTCCCTTACCAAATACCAGCAAGGCTCG
>Ga0222672_1000445_pt1 | contig 16687 bp, 13 predicted proteins | sample AntAcemetagen799_FD_179810 | JGI IMG/M metagenome (GOLD analysis project Ga0222672, IMG submission 179810) | Saline water microbial communities from Ace Lake, Antarctica - #799 | ecosystem: Environmental > Aquatic > Non-marine Saline and Alkaline > Saline | place: Antarctica: Ace Lake...
AAAATGGTTTTCAGGCTGTCAATGAAAAGTATCTTTGGGAAAAAGACGCTAACAGATTATTAAAGATATACGCTCAAAATGGCTAAGGATAATATTAAGTTTTACGAAAACTTCGACTGGAAGACGCTGAAATTTTCAGATTTAGAGGAAAAAATTAAGTTGATTTTAAAAATGATTCCGGCTGATGACCGTATAACGACCTATCAAAGTCGCAAACATCAAATTAGATATACTTATATAATTAATGCTTTGGACAGCTTATTTACTGATTTTGCCTAAGTATTACTTTTAAAATGAGAATAACCTATGGGCATCATTAAAAAACAAAGTATTGCAGGAACAGCCATAGCCTATCTCGGTGTTGTATTGGGCTTTATAACTACTGCGATAATTTACCCAAAAACCTTGAGCCAAGACGAAATTGGCTTGCTACGTTTATTGGTATCCATATCAGTCATTTTTGCTCAGTTCTCAGGCTTAGGTTTCACTGCTGTAACCCTACGTAACTTCTCTTATTTCAGAGATTTAAAAGAAAAACACCATGGTTTTTTAAAACTTGTTTTACTTATAAATCTGATTGGCTTTGTGTTGGCTATGCTTGTATTTTTTGCAATCAAGCCTTGGCTTGTCAGTCAGAATATTGAGAAATCGCATCTATTTATTCAATATATCAGCTATCTTATTCCGCTGATATTTTTTACAAGCTTTTTCAATGCCCTAGATAGCTATTATCGTGCTGTTTACAATGCTGTTAAGGGGTCACTTATCAAAGAAGTTTACCAGCGAATTTTTATTCTTGCCGCAGTTTTATTATATTATTTTAGCACAATTGACTTTTCGCAGTTGGTATTGCTTTATGTGATAGCAATTAGCTTACCAACTGTAATTTTAGCCTGGTCAATCTACCGTAGCGGAAACTTTGTCTTAGGCGAATTTCGTGGGTTTATCACAAAAGATATGGCACGCAATATGCGTTCGGTGGCGATTTATGGTATTGCAACAAGTTTTTCCGGCGTATTGATATTAAATATTGATATCGTGATGATTAACGATATGCTTGGACTGGCCGACACAGGAATTTATTCCATAACTTTTTACTTTGGAACCTTGATTTTAATTCCATCCCGTTCTGTAATAAAAATTGCTGTTATTGTAATTGCCGATGGCTGGAAGTCCAATGATAGAGGAAAAATCATGGAGATCTACGATAAAAGTAACCGAATCCTTTCTGCGATCGGATTGATGTTATTTTTAGGTTTGATGCTGAATCTTGATCAAGTTTTCGATATATTAGGCACTGATTTTGAAGCCGGAAAAATGGTAATCGTGTTTATTGGCTTGGCAAATTTAATTGAAATGTTTACAAGTGTTTCACAATATATTATCAGTAATTCTAAAAATTATAAAGTTATTAGCTGGTTTTTATTCCTTTTTGCCACATTGCTAATTATTACAAACCTAATTTTTATACCAATTTACGGTTTAGTTGGAGCGGCCGTAGCATCGTTAATTTCTCGATTTATTTATAATCTAATCTCCTGGGCTTATGTTTACTATAAGTTTAAGATGCAGCCATTTAGATGGAGTTATTTTGCATTGATTGCTATAGGCATATTCTCGTATTACATCGGAAGTTTAATTCCTGACTTTGAGTGGTATGTATATACAATAGTGGCACAAAGCACCGTATTTACTGCTATTTTTATTGGATTATTGTATCTGTTAAAATTCTCTTCTGATGTTAATCAAACGATTGATAACATTATCAAATTGATACTTTCCAGAAAATAAATGTATTTTCGCTTTTTAAATTTGTAATTGAATGGCAGCAATGAAATGTGATGAGGTCGTATTTATAGGTAGTGGAGCAATAGCCAGTTCTTTAGGAAATATACTAGCAAAAAATGAACTTCAGGTTAAATTGTTATCAATTGAAGATGATGTTGTTAACTCCATTAACGAAACACATATAAATCCTAAATATTTTCCCAGTTTTAGGTTGCATCCAGCGCTAAATGCAAGCACAGACAAATCCGTCTTGAAGACTGCTGATCTTATTTTCTTGGCTATTCCATCTAATGCAGTGGTTGATTATGTTAAAACAAATAGAGATTTCCTGAATCCTAAGGCAGTTTTAGTAAATCTGGCTAAAGGTTTTGGAAGCGATTCAGCATTAATTCCAGACTGTTTAGTCAAACTCGTTGAAAACCCCATCGCAAGCATGAAAGGCCCTTCGTTTGCGCGTGAAATCCTTAACGATCAACCGACTGCTTTTACAATTGCTTCTGCAAATAATTCTGCTTTTCAGTTATTAGATCAGGTATTTGAAAATACCACCATTCATCTTGACTTCACAGCCGACATCAAAGGTGTAGAATATGCCAGTATTCTAAAAAATATCTACGCTATCATTATTGGAATCGTTGATGCCAGCTTTGACTCGCCTAACTTGCGTTCGTTGGTGCTTTCAAAAGCGATCAACGAAATGAGGAACTTAATGACAGGCTTTGGCGGTCAATCACAAACAATTTTCAACTACTGTGGATTTGGGGATTTTTCACTTACTGCTTTAAACGACCTGAGTCGCAACAGAACCTTGGGTTTGCTGATAGGAAAAGGGTTTTTCTCGCAGGATATTTCACAAAAAGTTGTTTTAGAAGGCCGAATCGCTGTAAACATTTTCTACGAACAACTTCAGTCTAAAGGCATTTCAGAAGAAGAATATCCGCTGATGAGCGAGCTTTACAAAGTTTTCAACACCAGCTATGATGTTGGAAAATTTGTAAATAATATTCTTAAAAACCACAAATCGTATTAAGCTGTGATGCCATTTCAGCCGTAAGATTTCTACGCTCAAAACGGCTATTATCAATAGTTTTTGACATATTCTCGTCCTTTTTCCAGCTTATATAAAAACCAAGAATATGCTTTGCTAGCCTCTCATGATCGCCAAAATCAGCAACCAATCCAGCGCCTGCATCCTGAATTATTTTAGCTGCATCACCATTAGCCGGTCCAATGCACAAAATAGGTCGTGCTGAACCCAAGTATTCAAAGAGTTTACCGGTCAAAATCAGGTGTGCGTTAGGCGTACGATTTATCAGCAACAATAAGACTGAAGCCTTGAGTTGTTCCTGAATAACCTGACTATGTGGCAAATAATCTATTGCTGTAACAAATTGTTGTAATCCAAAGCTTTCGAGCGATTGCTTTACAAAAAAATCGGTTTTTCCTATCAAACGGATTTCTAGGTCAGCCGCAAAACCTTGCTCAGATTTCATTAACAAACTCAATGCTTTCCAAAGTTCTTCCGGGTTTCTGGTTTTAACCAAAGACCCAATATGCGCCAAGCTAAACTTCTCCGATTTTACAACACTTTTTACTCTATCAGGAAAATCTGCTGCATCAAAACCATTTGTGATAACTTTATAGTTTCGTGAAATGATAGCCTCAAACTCAGTCTTCATTCCAGGACTCACCACCGTAACAGCACTTGCTGTTTTCAATACTTTTTCCTCTAGTCGATGATGCTTGCGGTCAGCACGTGTCGTTAATTTTAAGTCGTTGTAATAGTCAATATTTGTCCAAGGATCACGAAAATCAGCTAACCACGGAATTTTTAGCCGCTCAAACAGCTTAAGTCCAATCAGGTGCATGCTATGAGGTGGTCCGGTAGAAACAATTGCACCAACTGGATTTTCAAGTAAATATTTAGATAAAAACTTAACGGATGGCTTGATCCAAAAGCGGCGTGCATCAGGAATAAAAAAGTTTCCTCGAATCCAGATGCTTAACTTTTCGGCAAGGCCGGGATTTTTCTTTTCAGAAAGGAATGCCGTCTGAATTTTCTCATCAGTTTTCCTTCCAGTAAATCGTTTATACAATTGATAAGGCTCCCAGACCCTGGTTTTTAATACTTTAATATCAGGCGGCACTTCCTTTAAAAGAGATTCATCTGTTTGCGGCGCTTCAGGATTTTCAGGCGTGTAAATAATTGGTTCCCATCCAAAATCACGCAAATATTTTGCAAATTTAAGCCAGCGCTGAACACCGCCTCCACCTGAAGGAGGCCAATAATACGTAATAATCAGCACTTTTTTCATGCGGCAGCTTTCAGGCTTTTTCTCCGACTTAAAACTACTTGAACAATCAAGCCCAGCGCAAGTAAAATTAAGATTAACGAACTAATTAAACTAATCGCTTCTCCTATTGACCAAATCGCAGGTTCGTAGCGCATTTCAAGCGCATGGTCGCCGGCCGGAATTAAGGCCGCACGAAGCAAATAATTGGCGCGTAATAAGGGATGTTTTTCGCCATCAATATATAAATTCCAGCCTTTGCGTGTCCATATTTCAGAGAAAACAACCAATTCATCAGCTTGCGATTTGAAATCGTAAACCAATTTATTGGGAGCGTATTCAGTCAACTGAATTGCAGCTCGTGGATTACCCCCAGAAAAGCCTTGCAGCACTGTTTCAAATTCACGATTTAAAACTGCTGTTTCAGCTGGTTCAATAGTTTCCAATGCATCAATTTCATCATTCGGTGTGTCAACCCATTTTATTTCAGAAACGGTCCAAACATCACCCAGAGCCCGATAATTAGTGATGGGAGTAGCACTTGGACTGTAAATTATATATTTGGTATTCAGCATATTTAGCACATTCTGCTTGGCTAAATTCTGATCTATTGCGTCCAAAGTGGGATTATTTTCAAAGCTTTGAAGTACAGCTTGAATTTCATCTTGTAAATAATGATCAATCACATCTTGATAACGCTGAAGCTTGGCACCATGATAACCTCCAATGGAATGATGAAAATAGCTGGTGCTGGCGTCATTAAAAATATTTTTAGTGATATCGAGAACCCGATAGTTCGGGTCGGTATCTTTTAGAATTTCCTGATCCGCTTTAGTTAGCTGAAATGGTTTTTCTACTTTTCGTTTTGGTACAAAATTATTGTTATTGAGATAGCGTTGCGCAATTGGCACCATATCAACTAAAATCAGTAAGGTGAAAGCCGCAATAAGCCAATGCTGCTTTAGCTTTCCCTGTCCGTAAATATATAACACAGCGGCCGCCAGCGTAATAAATATAAAGCTTCTCATGGCATCTGCTTTAAAAATATGTGCACGAACCAGTTCCAGTTGCGCCATAAAAGCATCTATTTGTGAAGCATCGCCAGCATTGGTTTCACGAATTCTGTTGAATTGTTCCAGTTCAAATTGGCTAAAAAAACTTAAAAATAACGTTGGCATTAAGTAAAAAAGCAAGGTAATGCCACCCGTTAATCCATAAGCTAAAAAGTAGTAACTACGATTCTTTTTAAGCAATTCAGGATTTTTAAAAATGCTAGTCAAGGCCATAAAACCTAACAATGGAATTGTCAATTCAGCAATGACTAGTGTCATTGAAACCGCACGAAACTTATTGTAGCCCGGAATAAAATCCAGAAAGAAATCCGTGAATGGCATAAAGTTTTTACCCCAGCTTAACAGAATAGACAAAATAGTGGCGGCTAATAAAATCCATTTATATTTTCCTTTCACGAAAAATAATCCCAACACGAATAGAAAAACGACAATAGCTCCCACATAAACAGGACCACTTGTTCCGGGTTGATCGCCCCAATAAGCATTTTGTTGGGATAAGGCTTGTCTCAAACCTCTTTCTGCCTTTTCAAGTTCAGGATGACTAGCACCAAGAGCTGCCGTGCCACCACCTTTGGCATTGGGGATAAGTAGCGACCAAGTTTCACCAACCCCATAACTCCAATGGGTGATATACGAACGATCGAGGCCTTGTGTTTGATCAGTAACATTTTTTGACAACACAGGAGTGCCGCGCATGGTGTCTTTGCCGTAATTATAGGTAGCATAAAGATTTGTGCTATGCGTAAGCACAGCCAAAACAGCTCCTAGGAGTAGAAAGGCACTTGCTCTAAAAAAATGAGGAAGGGTATTAAATCTGATTGCATCTGCTAATTGAACAATGGCTAAAATAACGATGATAAGCAGCAAATAATAAGTAATTTGCAAGTGACCAGCTTCTATTTGCAGCGCCAGTGCAATAGCGGCCAACAAAGCTCCCCATAAATATTTACCTTTATAAGCTAGAATAATCCCCGCCAAAACCGGCGCCATGTATCCGATGGCATAAGCTTTTGATGTATGCCCTGCCCCAAGGATAATAAAAAAATAAGATGAAAAAGCAAAGGCTATCGCACCTGCCATACTCAGCCAGGGATTGATGCCAAGCACCAACAGAAGCACAAAAAAGCCAAGCATATAAACGAATACAGCATTGGCAGGGTAAGGCATTCCAAGTTGAACCACCTTTTTTACGTAGCGTATCAGGTTATTGCCATAAACTACCGAGATTTGCCATGCTGGCATACCACCAAACATAGAATTAGTCCAAAGTGATTCCTCACCAGTTTGCTCGCGAAAATCAACAATTTCTTTTGACATACCTTTAAACATGGCGATGTCGTGTTGTTCAAGTCGTTTCCCCTCAAGTAGCGGATTGAAATAAGCAAAACTGATCACAATAAAACTCAGAATAGCAGTGACGACTGCTAAAAGGTAGTTAAACTTTAAGTTATTTTTTTGATTCATCTGGGGGATTGTTGTCATTAATTTCTTCGAAATCAACATATTCACCAATATCAGGATCAACGCGTGTATGCGCATTTTCCTTATACTTTACTTTGACTTCACCTTCTTGTTGATGGGAATTATTTTGAGGACTCTGCCCCATATTGCGCTGCATTTTGCGAAAATATCGGGCTAATAACCAAGGTAAGCCATACCTCAAAAACAACTTAAAAGCATAATAGGCGAAAATTACCCAAAAAATAAATAGCAAAAAACTCTCCATTGGGAATGCTTTAAACAAGAATGATTGCTTGCGAAATTAGGCTTTTTTCAGAAAACAGCAGCAAGGCTTTAACACTTTTTAGCTAGTTCAGTAACTGAGAAGCAATAAGCTTGACAACAGTACACAACAAAACAGAAGGCAATGAAAAACATCACCTTCTGTTTAAACCTTAAATAAATATAAAAACGGCCAACCGGCGGTTTACATTTCGTCGGAAACCGTTAATTTTTTTCTACCTTTAGCTCTTCTTGCTTTAACTACTTTGCGTCCGTTGGCAGTAGCCATTCTTTCTCTGAAGCCGTGCTTGTTGCGGCGCTTTCTGTTTGATGGTTGAAATGTACGTTTCATCGCTCAATATTTTTTTCAGGTCTATTATTCGCCAACAGCCTGCTGCCATTTGGCTTGATTACTTATCTAAAATCGGAGTGCAAAAGTAATGCTATTTTTTTATCTTACAAAGAAACTCCGAAGTTTTTTATGAAACTCGCACTAAATGCAAAAAACAAGAATTTTAGAATAGCTTACATCAAATTTCTTTCTCATTAATAACTTTATACACTCTGATTTCATAAAAAAATATTGCTATCACATAAATATTTAAAGCACATTTATTTTACAAACTCTTCAATTAAACCATACTTTGAGGGGTGGACAAAAAAACAATTCCTTACACCATTATCTTTATCCCGTTTAATAGTTTTAACTTTTTCTAAACCAACCTCCGTATGATTATAAAATTCATAGCCATATAAAATGAATATTGATTCTAACTCTGATTCAATGGTGTTAAATAAAGTTTCACAAATAACTATAGGTTTCATTTCTTTCAAGATGTCACCAGCATGCTCCAAAATAAAATACTCTGTTCCTTCAGTATCCATTTTTATAAGATCGATATTATTTTTCTCAAACTCCTTAACATATTGATTAAGAGTCGTTGTTTTGACAATTTGAGGTATAAAATTCCTTCCAGTTTTTTTACTTCCGGCATTACCTTCACCCGCCAAATTGTGTTGCAAATAGGTGTATTTTTTGTTTTGAACTTCGTAAAAAGTAATTTCTCCCTCTTGGTGTGATAAAGCCAATGATTCAATTTTGATATTTTTAAATTGGTTGTTTTTTACATTCTCCATAAAATAAAAAAGGGGTCCCATAGCTGGTTCAAATCCAACAACTTTCACGTCTTTATTTTCCCATTCAGCAAGAAGAGAATAGTACCCAATATTGGCTCCAATATCATAAAAAACAGAAACTTTTTTAATCAGTTTTACAAAGATATCTGTGTATTCAAAATTTTTAAAGCCTTCCCAAAACAGGAGATGCGTGATATAGCATGTTTGGTTCGTTTTAATTTTTAGACTACCTCCTTCACCATTCCTTATCTTGATTGTTCCAGATGGCGGAATTTTAATTTTATTGGGTAAAATAGGAAGTAAAAATTTGTTGATATTTCTGAGGATTTTATTTCCTGTCTGATTATAAATAGTTTTGTAAACCTCTTGTTTCATGGTAATTCATAATTTTCTTTGAAGGCTGATACATACTTTTATGCTGGCGATGAAAGATAAATCCTTCAACGCTCAATAACTTATACTGGAAATAAATTGCCAATTTTCACAATAAAACCCGCTATATCGTAATGCTTTATAGCAGCACTAATTAGTTATTTACAATTATTTTCTTTGAAGTTCTTATACCATCAAGCATCAAAAAATAGACTCCGTTTGGAAGAAAATCACAAACCACAGATATCGAATTACTATCTATTACATTAGGTTGTTCAACTTTAACTATTTGTCCATACATATTAATTAATTGAATCTGTTTAATTGTAGACATATCAACTGTTGAAGACTCAACAATGAAACTCCCGTTTTTCGAAATTGGGTTTGGATAAACTGAAACCTTGAAACCTGAAGTTGGGGTATTGATCCCTAAGGTTGCATTAACGAGTTGCAAGGTATCCGTAACAACTTCTAAATCTTCTGAATAGCCATTACAAGCAAGTATAAGGTTAATGGTTTTGGAATTTAAATCCTCTGGGCCAGGGTAATATATTGGATTTTCTATGGATGTATCTGAAAAATCACCGTCTCCCGTTGTACTCCAATTAAGCGAAGTGTATAATTTTGCCATTCCTGAAATCTGGACATCTACTGTTGATGGCGAAATTATTTGATCCAAGCCAGCCTCAACCAAAGGCACTGGTATTCCTTCTTGCAAATAGGCTTCTCTAATTTCATCGGGATGGAGCATTCTCTCAAAAATTCTAATATCATCCATGGCACCATAAAAATACTGTGTTCCATCGACTCTTCTACCGATATTTCCAATAAAATCATCTCCAAAATAAGGTGCTTGAACATTTAGAGTTGAACTTTTTACCAGCTCACCATTTATATAAAGTTCGAGTATTTGTTCATTACGGATATAGGTAATATGCATCCATTCACCCTCCACACTTGGAGTCTGCATATTTACAACGGCATGAGTTTGATCAGCATGATAACCACCACCTAACCATCCCAAATGGTCATTTAGTGAATAGTGGTTTGTATTCATTAAAAAATGATCAATTCCATAACCAGTTCCAATGGATACTAGCACATCGCTTTCGCCATAGGGAGGATTAGCATATACTTTTACCCAAAGGCTATAACAGTATTCAGGCCTGGAAAAATAGGGACAATCCATTTCAATATAACTATCATAGCCATTAAAGGAAATTGCTGAATTTCTTTGACCATTTCTGTCTGTAGTTAACCCAACATTATGAAGAATTCCATGGGTTTTATGCGCACCTACATCATAAATCGTATCATCTGAAATTGCCTGCTCAACAGGATAATACAGAACCATTTCATAAAGACTGTATTGAGCAATTGCACAAATATTTATAAGAAGCATTGCAATTAGGAAGTAGTACTTTTTCATAATTTTGGTTTTAACTTAATAGCGAATAGCTTTAATTGCTGTAAAGGTATTAATTAATTTGCAAAAATTTTATAATTTGTTAATTTAAGTTAAACTATTTTGAAAAATTGATGACTGTCAGTTTAATGTAAAGTATAAATACTGAATGTAAGAAGCTTCTAAAAGGTATATATTTATAGCCATTTCTTATCAATGCATGAGCTAGATAAAGCGGAAAACTCATTATTCTTCGATCATTTATACTATTGTTTTTTTGAACTTATTGTCTGTTCCGAAAAAATCTGTTTATTATATCTATTTCCAACAAATCAAAAAAGGAGAACAGCCTAAACTATTCTCCTTCTAATTTTCTTCACGAAAACCTATTTCTTAGGTGCGTGTTTCAATGTTTCTACCAGGTATTCCCAGAATAATCCTACCGTATCCACATTTACTTTTTCGTCGGGTGAGTGCGGATGGCGGATTGTCGGCCCAAAGGAAATCATATCCCAGTTAGGATAGGCTCCTCCGAGGATTCCACATTCCAAACCGGCGTGTATAACCTTCACTTCTGGCACGCGGCCATATTTGTTATTATAAACATCTTTCATGGCATGTAAAATCGGCGAGTCAACATTTGGTTTCCAGCCAGGATAATCCCCTGAAGAATAGGCTTTTCCTCCAGCTTTTTTGAATACCTCACGAATCTGTGCCGACAATTTTTCCTTATCATCATCCACTGAGCTGCGTTGTAGCGTTCCAATAACAAACTGGCCATCAACCATTTTAACGGTAGCTAAATTGGTGGATGTTTCTACCACGCCTTCCATATCTTCCGACATTTTAATCACACCATTTGGGCATTTCGCAACGGCTTCAAACAATTGACCCTGTGATTTGATATCTACAACATTTTGTGGCATATCGGCAGCTTCTGCATTTACCGCAACACCACCATCTGCTTCTGAAAACTCATCTTTTACAATGGCTTCAAACTCCCCTACAAATTGCTCAAACTTCTCTGCATTATTAGCAGGAACAACAACTGTAGCAAAGGATTCACGTGGAATTGCATTGCGTAGGCTTCCTCCATCAAATTCGACTAAACGCAATTTGAATTTATCGGCTGCAATCAACATCAGCGTATTGATAATTTTATTGGCATTACCACGTCCCAAATGAATATCAAGGCCTGAGTGACCACCTTTAAGTCCTTTTACAACTAGACGATAAGCCTTTGAGTCAGCTGGAACAGCTTCTGATTTATAAGCAAACTCGCCAGTAGAATCAACCCCTCCGGCACAGCCGATATATAACTCGCCTTCATCCTCTGAGTCCATATTCAGGAGGATATCGCCTTTTAGAATGCCAGGTTTCAGTTCATTGGCGCCAGTCATTCCGGTTTCTTCATCGATAGTAAATAATGCCTCAATTGGGCCATGCACTAGGCTTGTATCTTCCAGCACTGTCATGGCAGCCGCAGCACCAATTCCGTTGTCAGCGCCCAAAGTAGTTCCTTTGGCTTTTACCCAGCCATCTTCAATATAAGTTTCGATAGGATCTTTTTCAAAATCGTGATCTGTTCCAGAATTTTTCTGGGGAACCATATCCAGATGTGCCTGAAGCACAATACCTTTGCGATCTTCCATTCCTGGCGTGGCAGGCTTACGGGCTATCACATTTCCTACTTCATCAACGATGGTTTCTAATCCCAAGTTCTCACAAAATTCTTTTGTGAAAGCAATAATTTTCTCTTCTTTTTTAGAAGGTCTGGGAATCTGTGTCAGGCTATAAAAATTTTTCCATATCCCTTTGGGTTCCAGTTCCTGAATTGTGCTCATAAGTTATTATTTTAGGTTAAAATTCGTTTTGAAGCCATAAAAGTACAAAATTTTGTCGGCAAATATCGAAATATAAACCAAAGCGCTTCAATTTTGAGAATTGTTAACGTTTTGCAAATTTTTCATTTTGTGGCCTGATTCCATATCATTAATGAATAGGCAAACCCATCAAGCTCATACTATTTCAAATGAAATTATTCTAACGGCCTGCAAACTCAATAGATTCGGATGTTTTGTCGATGTTTTGCTTAGCCTTTGACCAAAAGCCTGTTTGAAATAAATTTCTTAACTTTACGAATCAAAAATATTTACTTTATGGGAAAAATAGCCAAAAAGCCACTGCCAATGAACCTCAACCTGAATGTTCGTGGCCTTTCACAATCATCAACGCTGGCCATCAATGAGAAAAGTCAGCAACTTATAAAAGCCGGGCGCAAAGTGTATAAGTTTGGACTTGGCCAATCGCCTTTTCCAGTGCCCGAGCCAGTAGTTGAAGCGCTTAGACAGCATGCGCATGAAAAAGATTATCTGCCTGTGCGTGGACTTTTACCATTGCGCGAGGCCATTGCAGAATTCAACAAACGAACACAATTTATAGAAAGTTCAGCTGAAGACATTTTGATTGGGCCAGGCTCAAAGGAGTTGATCTTTATTTTACAACTTGTATATTATGGTGATTTATTGATTCCAACACCCTCCTGGGTTTCCTATTTTCCGCAGGCGCGCATAGTAGGGCGTCATGTGCAATGGATTCCGACCCGCGCCGAAGATGGCTATCGCTTAACTCCCGAAAAACTAGATATGATTTGCCGTTCTGATCCCAATAGGCCGCGCGTTGTCATATTAAACTACCCTAGCAATCCAACGGGCTGCACCTACCCTATCGAAAAACTGAAAGAGTTGGCTCATGTGGCGCGAAAATATCAAATTGTGGTGGTTTCTGATGAAATCTACGGCATGATACACCATCAAGGACAGCATGTTTCAATGGCGCGTTTTTATCCCGAAGGCACCATTATCAGCAGCGGACTGAGTAAATGGTGCGGCGCTGGAGGCTGGCGATTGGGTACTTTTTCATTTCCACCAGAGCTATATTGGTTGCGCGAAGCCATGGCTACGGTAGCCAGCGAAACCTATACATCAACTTCGGCGCCTATTCAATATGCCGCCATCACCGCATTTAAAGGCGGAGAATATATAGATAAATACTTGCACGATTCACGCAGGATTTTAAGGTATTTGGCAAAAATTATCAGGCAAAAATTACATACTGCTCATATTGAAGTACCCGCAGTGAATGGTGCTTTTTATCTGTTTCCAGATTTCAGTTATTACAAAGATAAACTGCTGGCACGAAATATTGTCACTTCAGCTGAGTTGTGCGATGCACTGCTGGACGAAACTGGTGTGGCGATGCTACCCGGAATAGATTTCGGCCATCAGCCGGATGAGCTTGTGGCGCGCATGGCTTACGTAGATTTTGATGGAAGACTAGTGCTTGAACAGCTAAAAAACTATGACGATAAAAAACTTCATGAAGATTTTATCGAAAAGTTTTGCCCTTCAATTTGGAATGGTGTAAAAGCCATGACAGACTGGTTTGAGGCCTTGTAAAGCAAAGCGAAAGCAATCGCCAAAAGCAAAAAAGCCGGAAACTATTTTATATCAGTTTCCGGCTTTGATTTTATACAATAGGATAAGCTCTAATCTATCACTACTTTTAGCTTGGCTTCCAATACTTTAAGATCATTTTTTGCACGGGCAATTTTCTTTTCATACTCAGCTTTCATAATTTCGGCCTGTTTGCTTTGAGCAAAGAAACCAATATTATTTTCCCACAAATTGATTTCCTCACGCAGCTTGGCGACTTTGCCGGTTAGCGTATTACGCTCTCTTCTGATTCTGTCTCTGGAGTCGGGATCTTCCTTCATATTTTCAACCATACCGCGGTATTCCGTGGCAGAAAGCTCTGATTCTGAGATTTTCATTTTATCAAATAACGAATCAATGGCTTTGCGGTATTGCAAATGCAGCTGATCTTTAACTTTGATGGGCACAAAACCAATTTCCATCCAATCACGCTGGAAGGCCTTGGCTGCATCCAAATTTTCTGAGCGACTTTTTTTCACTTCAAAAGCTTCAATCTGTTCCAGCAAAGATTTTTTCTTTTGCAGATTTTCCTCTTCATTGGCTTTTAAACTCGTAAAATGTTCGGATTTACGACTAAAGAAACTGTCGCAGGCTGCCCTGAAACGCTTCCAGATTTTATCAGAATGACGGCGTGGCACTGGTCCAATTTTTTTCCATTCTTGTTGCAATCTTTTCAGCTGATCGGTGGTTTTGCGCCAATCAGTAGAATCTTTTAACGATTCTGCTTCCACGCACAAATCCAATTTGCGGTTGTAATTATCCAACTGCTGTTCCTTAATCACGCTAAAAAAGGCCTTTTTAACATCAAAGAAACTATCCATTGCAGCTTTAAAGCGATTCCAAATTTCGTCATTCAACTTCTTGGGAGCTTGCCCGATAGATTTCCAGACTTTGAATAATTCAGTAACGTCATTAGACTTTTTCTGCCAGGATGAAACGCTGTTCAAATTGTCAGTACTAATCTCTTCAGCTTTTTCACAAAGTGCTACTTTGGCCTCATAATTAGTCATTTGCTCTTCCTGAATCTGAGCATAATGCTCGCGACGTAGCACATTAATTTTATCTGTTGCTACTTTAAAACGGTCCCAAATTTCATCCTTTTTATCTTGTGGAACAGGACCAATTTCTTTCCACTCATCGTGATATTTTTGAAGTAACTTGAAAGATTTAGTGATGGACTTTTCAAGCAAAAGCTCCTCGGCCTTCTCGCAGAGTTCAATTTTCAATTCAAGGTTTTTCTTGAGATCGAGATCGCGCAGTTCACGATTAATTTTAACCTTATCAAAGAATTTTTCTACTAAAAAATGGTAGTTATTCCACAAATTATTTACCTCACCAGCAGGCACTTGACCGATTGCTTTCCATTTGTCCTGCAACACCTTAAACTCATCATAAGTTTTTTTCAGTGTTTCTTCAGAAGCAATAAGCACTTTGAGCTCCTCGAGGATAGTATTTTTTAATTGCAGGTTTTCCTGTTTTTGTTTTTCCAAGAGTTCATTGAAATGGGCTTTACTTTCTTTGTATTTCCCAAATGCTGCTTTAAAGCGGGTTTCCAACGGATCATCAACATGTGTATAGGACTCTTTATCGCCTCCATCTGCAATAAACTGCTCCATTTCATGCTCAATATCTTCTTTATTCAACTTCAGGAAAAACACTTTGATTGCGGAAACCTTCTCTTTGATCTTGGAAATATCAACTTCCTGCACAGTTTCTTCCAGCATTTCAACCAATTGCAATTTGTTGAGCGTGGAAAAATCATGCGTTAGATCGTCATCGTCGTCCTCATCATCATCTATGTTTTGATCTGGAGCAATGAGCTGTTGAATTTCCGTAACCTCTTTGGGTTTGATTATATCAGCAGTCGGTTTTGCAGGTTTTTTTACTTCTTTGCTCTGTTCACTGACGGCTTTATCGTCTGTTGGAAGCTGATTCGTAGCAATTCCATTTTTGATACTAAGCTTTTCATCCGCTGTCAATTGATGGCTGACAGTCGTGTGATTTTCATTCACATTTTCTTCAGCTGTTTGGGATGTTTCATCAGCTGGAAGCTGGTTTGAAGCTATTCCATTTCTAACGTTAAGTGTTTCAGCATCTGTCATTTGACGGCTGTTAGTAGTTTGACTTTCATTTACATTTCCTACAGCTGATTTGGCTGCCTGCGTTCCGGTCTCGCTCTTTTGAGTGGCGTCGGATGTGTGAAGTTGATCTTTGTTGTCCATTATACATTTATTGTTTGCACGATAAGAAGCCACGACTGACGCAGCTTCCATTTAGAAGTTATCTCAAAAACAAGGTTGCAAAAATAGTAATTATTTAACAACATTTGCCATTAGCCAGATAAAGGGAGAGAAGAATTTTAAAAAACTAACCTATTCATTGTGAATAAATAACAAACCGCAAATTTGTTACTGTTTCAAATTTTTGGAATCTTCCTTTTTATCAGTATCAGGCACATAATCCAAGTCATTTTGTTTGGAGTCGGGCGCCATCTTTATGCCAAGCAACATGGATACACCGGCTAGCACATGCGTGGAAATTGGCGCTGTGGCAATTACGAAAGCTACCAAAAGTAATCCTCCTAAAAAAACCCTCCACCCTGGATAAGCGACCGTTACGGCCAAAATAAAGAAAATCGTTGCCAGCGATGAGGCTTTAGTAATGGCGTGCATCCGCATATACACATCGGGCAGGCGCAATATACCAAAAGCAGCCACCAATGTGAAAAGTGAGCCTAAAATAAGAAACACACCTACAATTATCTCAATCATTTTTTTATCGTTTTTTTTAGGTAGCGAGCAAAAGCAATATTTCCCATAAAAATAACCAAGCCAATAATTAGTGCGACGTTCAAATAAACTGTTTGGCCAGAAAAAACAATCAGCAACAGCACAAGACCTATCAATGACGAGGCAGTAAGATCGAGTACTATAAGCCGATCTGTAATATCTGGGCCTTTCAAAAGCCGAAATAGTGCGGCCAAAAATGCTACGGAAATGCTTATAAATGAGAAATATAAAGCAAAAACTAAAAAACTATTGGTCATGTCCATTATTCAAAAACTTTTTTGATTCGTCGTTCAAAATCATGTTTTAATTTACGCTTAAATTCCTCTGCATCATCAAGATACATAGAGTGTACGTAAAGCGTTTTTTTATCACGTGTCAAATCAACAACAAGACTTCCTGGTGTCATCGAAACCAGGTTTATCAAAGCCAAAAGTGCAGTATCCGATTTAATATCAATAGGCACAGCAACAATACCATGTTTAAAACTTTTGCGCGGACGAACAACATCGTAGGCCAAAACACTGCTTGATATGATCAGCTCTTTGATGTAGAATACAATAAATTGCATCACATCAAAAATTCTGACTACAAATCGTTTAAAGCGCAATAATAAGGT
>Ga0222672_1000449_pt1 | contig 16600 bp, 14 predicted proteins | sample AntAcemetagen799_FD_179810 | JGI IMG/M metagenome (GOLD analysis project Ga0222672, IMG submission 179810) | Saline water microbial communities from Ace Lake, Antarctica - #799 | ecosystem: Environmental > Aquatic > Non-marine Saline and Alkaline > Saline | place: Antarctica: Ace Lake...
GGCGCATTCGTTACCTTATAATTTATAAACTTGGAAGCTCCTTCACCGTCAGAAACAATCAACTTAGCGAGATGTAACATTAAGTCTTCCAAATTTTTACGAAAAACCGGATAATCAGGATCGTTTCTTGAGCTAATCTGACTGTTTTTCGCTTTGCCATTGGCCAACACAAAAACAGTATCGTTGGTAGAAGTATCACCATCAACAGTAATCATATTAAAGGTGCGATCAACAAGCTCTTTGAGTGTTGATTGCAACAGTTCGGGCGTTATAGCAGCATCTGTGGCAATAAATGCAAGCATGGTTCCCATATTGGGGTGTATCATACCCGAACCTTTGGCAATTCCACCCATATTAACCTCACATTCATCCAGTTGAAACTCCACAAAACCTTCTTTTGGAAAGGTGTCGGTTGTTAAAATTGCATTGGCAGCAAATGAGCCTGCGCTTGATTTACTACATAATTTTGGCACACTATTTTTAATTCCTGCCAGCACATCATCTACCGGAAATGGCTCACCAATAATTCCTGTTGATGCCACCAAAACTTGGTTCAAGTCCACGCCTAGCGCTTCGGCAGTTGTGGCGGCCATAGCTTCGGCAGCAAGACGACCCTGCTCACCCGTGCAGGCATTTGCATTGCCAGCATTCACTATAATGGCGCGTGCAATTCCTTTAGCTGATTTTATATGCTTTTTAGAAACTTTGATGGGTTCGGCAATCACTTTATTTTGGGTAAACACGGCAGCAGCACTGGCCGGAACTACTGAATAAATCAACGCCAAATCACGCCTCAGCGATTTTACTCCGCTATGCGCTCCCCAACATTCAATTCCTCTTACATTTGTTATGTTTTTAATCATGGCTTTTAAAGTTTTGGTAACTTTCTATTTATGTTTTTCTGATGTATTTTTATTAGTAGTATTTTGCTGCTACGGATGCATCGGCACTTGTTGCAAAGCCGTTTTCTCATCAAAATCGAACATGATATTCATGTTTTGAACAGCCTGTCCGGCAGCACCTTTTACCAGATTATCAATCACACTTACCAGAATAATATTGTTGGTAACAGCATCGTAATCCACAAAAATATTGCAATAATTACTTCCACGAACATCCTTTATTGCAGGCGGATTTTCGCATAGGCGAACAAAAGGTTTATCCTGGTAAAAATCTTTAAACAACTGTTTTAGAGGCGCTTCCTCAATATTTGATTTGGGCTGCACATAAATTGTTGATAAAATTCCTCGATCAACAGGTAGCAAATGAGGCGTAAATTGTATCGTGCTTTTATCCTTTGAAAAGCGATCTAAAACTTGTTTTATTTCGATGGTATGCCGGTGTTTTTTCAGACCATAAGCCTTGAAATTGTCGTTCACATTTGAAAACAGATTGGTTTCTTTGGGTTTAATACCGGCTCCTGAAACGGAAGATTTTGCATCGATAATAACTCTTTCCGAATCAATTAAGCCTGCCGAAACGAGTGGTGCCAATGGCAAAATAGATGAGGTAGGATAGCAGCCAGGATTGGCCACCAGCCGAGCTTTACTGATTTTATCGGCATACAATTCCGGGAGACCATAAACGGCCTCTTCAAAAGCTTCTTTAAAAGTATGTTCTTTGTTATACCATTGCGCATAAGTTTCTGGATCGTCCAAGCGGAAATCTCCCGATAAATCAACAATACGAAATTTTTGCAGCTTAAACTTGCGCACATATTCCATAGAAACGCCATGCGGTAAAGCCAGAAAAACCAAATCCAAATCCATGTCGATTATTTCATCGGCAGAAACGAGTTTTTGATCCATAATTCCCCTGAAAAAAGGATGCAGATCAGAAAAAGCTTTTCCGCGGTGGCTTTCAGAGGTAATTGCTTTGATTTCAACTTCTGGGTGATTTACCAAAATTCTTACGAGTTCGGAGCCGGTATATCCAGAAGCTCCGACTATTCCAATGTTTTTCATTGTTCTATGTTTTCTAATGTTTCTTTAAAAATTTTAATCGCCTGATTTAATTCATCTTGTGTAATATTTAGTGGCGGCACAATCCGCACAATATTACCAGCGGTGCTGTTTGCCATCAGGCCATTTTCGAGTAATTTGGCAACCAAGGCTTTGGTGTCAAAGCTAAATGCTATGCCCATCATCAGGCCAAGGCCTTTTATGGCTTTGATATCGGGATGGTTTAAGTTTTCAAACTGCCGTTTCAACCAGTGTCCTTTTTCTTTGGCAGCATTTATTAACTTCTCTAACTCAATGGTTTCAAGCACTGTAAGCGCTGCCGTTGCCGCCAGCGGATTACCGCCAAAAGTCGTTCCATGTCCGCCATAATGCATGGCATTATTTACTTTTTCGGTACACAAAACCGCACCAATTGGGAAGCCGCCGCCCAATCCTTTGGCCAGCGTCATAATATCGGGCTGTACCTCAAAATAATCCTTGGCAAACCAATAACCAGTGCGCGCGATTCCTGATTGTATCTCGTCAAAAATCAGCAAAATATCACGCTCATCGCAAAGCTGTCTTACACCTGTTAAAAAATCTTTGTCTGCCATATTGATGCCGCCTTCACCCTGAATCGGCTCAATAATTATAGCAATGGTATCCTTATCGGCATTGGCTTTCAGTGCCTCCAAATCGTTAAAAGGAGTTTCTGCAAATCCCTGAGGAACAGGCGCATAACCTTCCTGATAATTGGGATTTCCCATGGCAAGCGTCGCAAGCGTGCGGCCATGAAATGAACCGCTCATATAGAGTATTTTCGACTGTCGTTTATTAACGTGAGCATATTTTCGGGCAAGTTTCACGGCACCTTCTATAGCTTCTGCCCCGCTATTGGTTAAAAAAACACGATCGAGGCCTGAAATTTCCGTCAGTTTTTTGCTGAGCAAAGCCTGTGGTTTTGTCAGGAAAAAATTAGACACGTGCATAAGCTCGGCAGCCTGTTTACTGATGGCTTCAACCAGCTTTGGATGGGAATGGCCGAGCGTATTTACTGCAATTCCAGCTAAAAGGTCTATATATTCTTTTCCGTCAGTATCCCAGAGCTTTGCGCCATGTCCTTTGTCGATGACGATGGGATAACGTTTAAAAACTTGCAGATAATTTTCAGCATCTGTATGTAGATACTGATCTGTAGTAAAATTGTAATCCATTAAATATTAAAGTTTTATTGTAGTGCCAACAGCCAGGTTTTGGCTTAGCCAGCTGATTTGTTCGGGCTTGGTTCCATTGATGATTCTAGCTGCAGCTGCTCCTTTGGAAAGTGCTTTGGCACAGGATTCCATTTTTGGCAACATGCCACCCTGAATAATTCTCTTCTCTACTAGTTTCTTGATTTCAACAATCCTCAGCTCTGAAATCAAGCTATCCGAATCGTCTTTGTCCATTAGCAGCCCATCCACATCGGTAAGGATGATATAATCCTTCACTTTAAGCGCTCCAGCAAGCTCGCCAGCAAACATATCCGCATTAATGTTATAATCGTTGCCGTCCTTGTCCATCGCCAGGCAAGTAACCACAGGAATATAGTCGTTTTGGAGCAAAAGCTGAATCAGCTTGGTATCAATTTCGAGCACATCGCCCACCTGGCCAAGGTCTATATCTTCCGTTTTTTCCGCAGTAATTCGCTGATAAATACGTTTCTCTGCAGTAACAAAACCGCCATCCTTACCAGAAAGTCCAACAGCGCGTTGCCCCATACGGTTGATCAGGCTAACAATACTTCCATTAACCTGACCTTTAAGCGCCATTTCAATATGCTCTAGCGCTTCGGTGCTTGTTTTGCGGTGCCCATCAATAAATTCGGAAACGATTTTAGCATTGGACAAGGCCTTTTCAATAAATGGCCCACCTCCGTGAACGATAACTACTTGATAGCCTTTGGATTTGAGCGCGAGAATTGCGCTGATTACCTGTTTTTTTAATTTGTTATTGGTCATGGCATTTCCGCCATACTTAAAGAGTAGAATTGGTTTTTCGGAATTCGTCATAATGTTTTATACGGCCTCAAAATATTATACTATTCAAAATAAATAGTATAATATTTAACAGCAGATCATTTTTCGATTGCCTATCAGCTGTTATTTATTTTTTAGCTGATTAGCTTTTCTGGCAAGCAATAAATGAACGTACTTATGCAAATATACTGCTTTTTTTTCCTTAAAGACAAACTGACTTTGTGATAAAGCACTTATCAATCTCTATTATAGCTATTTGAAAAATTTAAATCCGAATATCTTTTACAACAAACTAGTCCATTTTTTTGTAAAAATTTCCTCTTTCTCGTTTTACAATTTCAATTCTATTTGCTTCTTGCAGCACGCCTAAATATTTATTTATTTCGTTTACATGCAATCCCAATATGGTGTGTAAATCTTCCAATGTACAGGGTCTTCTGTCGATGGTTTCAAGAATTGCTGAGGCCACATCCTTTCTATAAGCGGTATTGGACTTTCGCTTTGCAACAGCAGCAACGATTTCAACGTTTGGTAAGTTCCAGAAATCCTTTACTTGCTCTAATTCTTCAGGTGTTGCACCGCGCAATCCATCTACAGTTCCCGGTCTGTCGAGGGTGTTGAGTTGCACGGTGGTAGGTTTTATTTTGAGGATAGCTTCCTTTAAAGCCAACAATTCCTGCTCGTTAGTATTGTAATCTGGCAATATAAATACTTCAAGCCAAATTTTACCGGAATATTCAGCGCTAAAATCAATCAATCCCTGAATAATCTCGTCAATATTCAGTGAAGGATCAGGACGGTTTATTTTCTCAAAACCAGCTTTGGTGGCAGCATCCAGCGAAGGCAAAATCAGATCAGCCTTGAGAAGTTCCTCACGTACTTCTTTTCTATTTAACAGGGTTCCATTGGTTAAAACTGCCATTGGAATATGAGGTTTTAATTGTTTGATAAACTGCATAACATCGCCAATCCGCAGATTCAAAGTAGGCTCGCCATAGCCAGAAAACGTGATATAATCGGGGTCAGGGTTATTTTGAAAGTAATCCGAAAGCTCCTTTTTAAGTTTTTCTAAAGAAATATATTCCTTTTGGTCGGTGGTGAGTTTAGTAGTTTTGCCTACTTCACAATACACGCAATCCAGCGAACAAACTTTTCGCGGCACTAAATCAACGCCTAAAGAGATACCCAGTCGGCGCGAAGGCACCGGCCCAAAAAGATATTTGTACATGACTGTTAGTTTTCAAATTTGGCTCAAAATTACAATTTATTGATGCCGTTTTCAAATCAGGTTATGTGATTATGGTTTTTGATGCTGGGTATTTTATTGAACTTAGCCAGGTATATAAACGAAAAAACCACAATTACTGTCGATCGCTAAGCGAAATTCGACAGTAATTATGGTTTAAAGCTTGTGTAGCCTTAACTACACGAAGAGATTACGAAAGCTAACTTCCGTAATGACTCAACATTTACACTTTTCTTACGTTTACGGCGTTCAGGTCTCTTTTGCCTTGTTCCAGGTCAAAAGTTACTTCATCATTTTCCTGAATTTTATCTTTCAGGCCAGATGAGTGCACAAAATATTCTTTGGCGGTGTCTGCTTCTTTGATAAATCCGAATCCTTTTTCTGAGTTGAAAAATTTTACTGTTCCTCTGTTCATGATAGGTAATTTTTAATGGTAATGTTTACTGATTCCTTTGTTTATCAGGCAAAGGGCAGCGATTAATTTAATTAGAACACAGTTGTTGAACAAGCTTTTAAACTAAAATTCAAGTGTATAAACAAAGCGAAGGATGGTTAAATTGTTAATTTAGCAGCGTTACGGTTTTTAGATCGTACTCCTTTGCACTATTTTTTCTGTATTCAGACTACAAAAGTACATCAAATTAACACGCAAATACATTTTTAATGAAATATATTGATAATCAAATCAATCGTAGCCTAATTTTGGTGTTTTTCAGCTTGGAATTATCCAGTAAATTGACGGTATTTCTGGCTTTTTCAGCTTTTACCGCAACAAAGGCAAAATCTTGTTTTAGTTCGATCAATCCCAGCTCATCCTTCTTCAAATTGCCTTGTTTGATAAACAAACCGGCAATATCAGCTTTAGATATTTTATCTTTTCGTCCGCCCGACATGCGAATGGTAAGCCATACCGGCGGCTCTGGAATTGCCGCATTTCTGGGAGTTATGGTTTCTGAGCTTGTCACAAATTCAGGCAAATTTTCGCGTACCCATTTCAGCACATAAGCTGTTCCATCGCTAAACATACGCGCGGTGCGGCCATTGCGATGCAGAAACTCATGGTCTCTTAATGGCAAATGGTAGTGAATAATAAATCGGATTTCTGGCACATCGATTCCTCTAGCGGCCAGATCGGTAGCTAACAATAAACGGGTAGAACCATTACGAAATTTTACGAGAGCGATTTCGCGTTCACTTTGTTCCATATCTCCATGAAAGCTGGCATGGGCAAGCCCTTTTTCGCTCAAAAAGTCGCTCACGCGTTGAATGCTTTCTTTAAAGTTGAGAAAAACAATCCCGGGTTGGTCGCCTAGTTGGCAAAGCAATTTAAAAAGTGCTTGCTGTTTGTCTTTCTCAGGTGAATTTACAGTTACTATTTTTAGTTGTGGCTTCCCGGAATCACGGTAATCAAGCGTTGTCGGATTTTTCAGACCAATAAAAGCGGGCAATTCTGCTTTGAGCGTTGCAGACGTGAGCACTTTTTTATTGACAAACTCCAGCGTTTGAACGATTTCGCGCATTTCGGTTTCAAAACCAATTTCCAGCGATTTATCAAACTCATCTAGGATAAGTGTTTGTATATGATCAATTTCAAAGTTTTTACGCCTAAGATGGTCGGCAATTCGCCCGGGCGTTCCAACCAAAATGGCAGGACGGTGTTTTAAGTCCACTTTGTCTTTATAGCCAGCGCGTCCGCCATAAACAGCGTTGACTTTTATTCCTGAACCAAGCTGACGCGTAACCTGCTCAATTTGCATGGCGAGTTCGCGTGTGGGAACAACGATCAGGCATTGTACTTCCTCTATTGTAAGGTCAAGGGAAGCAATCACTGGCAATAAAAAAGCGAGTGTTTTTCCACTTCCTGTTGGCGAAAGCAATACTACTTCAGGGTTGTTGGTAATAGCTTCTATAGCAGCATTTTGCATTTCATTCAAGGCTTCAATGCCAAGCTTGCTCAGCATGGAATGGACATCTTTGGGTTCAGTATTCATGCGGCAAAGTTAGTTAATAGGAATGGAGTCGGGAGGGTTTTCTTTAAAGAGGATGCTTCGCAGAACGTTACTCGGAGCTTTTGCTCAGTGGGATTATTTGGCAGGCTGTGCCTGCACTGCGATACGCAAAACTTCTTATTAGGCTTTTTTTTAGTAGGAACCTTACTTAATTATCTATATCTTAAGCCTTTGTAGAACAGCAAATGAGTTTTTTTACCGTGGTTTCGGGCTTGCAGCGGATGCTGCATTATAATTCCACGAAGCAGATGCTTTGCGGAACGCTATCGAAACAGAAGCATCAACGCATTGGGAATCCAAAAAACGGGAAAGTCAGTTGTGCCAAACGTTCCTTGAGTTGATCGGCAGAAAAAGCATCCATGGCAGCCACTTTAAAGTTATGTGATTTGGCAAAAGAGTTTCTTCTTTTAAAGCGAGAAATAAAATTGCTTGCATCTTTTTCTAAATAGTCTGAATATTCTTCCCTAAGTGTTTGGACGAGCATTTTTACCGATACAATTTCGTTGCAGCGCCACACATTGCTTCCTGCGAAAGCATAGCCGCGATTAAAATTACCACGCAAAGCAGAAGTCAGAGAAGCTATAATACAATAAGGTGCAGTTTTTATGTCGCAAGTGCGGATACAATTTACCGGACAAGCTTTGGGCTGTCGTTTGCCAGCTTCCACTTCAATTAAAAAAGGAGAATTGATTGCCCTTCCAGGCATACCAACCGGACTTTTAATAATTTTTACGTCTTCAATAGTGGCTTTTAGATAAGCCTGTTTAAATTCTTCGGAAGCATCACATTCATAAGTAGTTACAAAGCGGGTTCCCATTTGAACACCAGAGGCGCCGAGTGCCATTATCCGAGCAATATCAGCACCGGTAAAAATTCCGCCAGCAGCTATTACTGGAATAGTTTTTCCATTAGCTGCACCTATTTCGTTGACCACTTTTACCACTTCTGGGATCAGTTTTTCAAGTGCAAAATTTGCATCCGTTATCTGTTCTGCCTTAAATCCTAAATGGCCACCAGCTTTTGGGCCTTCCACAACAATGCCGTCAGGCAAATAATTGTAGTTCGCCAGCCATTTATTGCATAACAAAGCAGCTGCCCTTGCCGAAGAAACAATCGGAACTAATTTGGTGCGGCTATCGGGACTCAAATATTTCGGCAGATCGAGCGGTAAGCCTGCACCACAGAAAATAACGTCAATGCCTTCCTCAATAGAGGTTCGCATCATATCATCAAAATTGGTTAAAGCGACCATAATATTTACACCCAAAATACCACGCGTCAGCTTTCTGGCTTTCCGAATTTCCGACCGGAGACCGCTAATGCTGTTTGCCAAAAACCCGGCTCCCGGCTCCCTGTAAATCATTCCCAAGCCAGCAACAGAAATCACACCTACAGCACCTTGATTAGCAACAGCAGAAGCTAATCCTGAAAGTGAAATCCCAACGCCCATTCCTCCCTGTACAATAGGTGTAGGTATGAAAAGTCCGCCGATATTTAATGGTTTGAAATTTGTCATTTGCTGTTAATTTTAGGATAAATTTTCTACCGGAAAAACCTATTGACAAGCTTAAAACAAGCAGCTGGTTATTTTCCGATTTAGATTGCAAAATTAGAACAGGGAAACAGCTTTTTCAGGAAAATGGGCTTGATTACAGAAAAGGGTTGGAAATGCTAGGATTTGGGACGAAATGACCGTAACTTAGGGCTGAAATGCACTAAAAAAACATGCTTAAAAAGAAGTTTTTTTAGCAGCTAGCACCGAAAATAAAAGTAAAGATGAGCTAGCCAGGTTGGTTTTTACCGAAGAGTTTTCGCAGTTCGGCTGCTTTTTGTCTTGCTACCGGCACCTGAAAGTCAAGGCCATCTAATTCGAGCATATAAGCCGGAGAAGTTCCAGTGATACGAATTACATGTTGGCTGTTTATAAGGCAGCACCTGTGGCACTTAATTATTTCACGAAAGGATTCAAGCAAAGCTTCCACAGAGCTCAGCGTTTGCCTAATCAGTTGTCGGCGAATAAGGCCGTCTTTGCGATAAAAAACTTCAATATAATTGCCTGCGGACTGGATCAGTACCAAATTTTCAAGTTTGTTTTCAAAAATTTCCCGGCCATTTTCTGAAACTATCTGAATAAGTTTAAGTTTGTTCACACTGGAAGTTTTATCCTGTTCTTCCAACCAGTGACGACCTGAATCGAATACCTTAACTACTTTGTTTTTAAGTGCATGATTATAATTAACCATATTGAAAAGCACCAATGGAAGTAAGGCAAGTGCGCCCGATCGGAAGAGCGTGAGGGACTGCATGTCAGCAATTTCAAAAAGCAAGGCCGAAAGGCTGAAGCCGGCAATCAGGACAATAAACATACCCAGATTCCAAATGATTTCTTTGCGGATAGTCCAGCGGGAAGACTCAAAAAGCCGGGGCAAAAGGCCTGGCATAACCAGGGTGCTTAAAAATAAAGTAGCAGCAGTTTCCAGACCGAGCACAAGTACAAAGTAACCATCTTTACGTGAGGATAAAAAGTCAATTCCAAACGGCTGAAAATAAAGTGTTATAAGCATAAAACCCATACTTACCAGCGTGATGGTGCGTAGGTTATGCTTAAAGTTATTGTGAAACGGATAAGGCTGATTCAGGTTTTCAAACATCCAGCATATTTTACGATTGCAAAGATACGATTAAAATAAGCGGGCTTGAGAATGATCTATTCTGGTCGCGTTTTCAAAATTTTGGTATTGATTTGGGGGAAAGGGAAGCGGTAATTTATGCAATATGGCTTCGTGGAACGGTATATGAAGTTTTTTTTACATCATATTCGGGCTTGCAGCGGATGCTGCATTATAATTCCACGGAGCAAATGCTCCGCGGAACGCACAACTTCTAAGAATGTCCTCCGGCGACAATTCGTAATATTTTGATATTAAGTATTAAAAAACGGACTAATTGCCAAGGTACAAAGCGGCGCCAAAAAAGGGTTTTGTTGGTCGGTAGTGGTGGATAAGACTCTTCGCTATAAGGAACTACAGGTCTGTTATTCATTTTTTTAAGTTTTTTTGTTAAGTGGTTTATATCTTTAGAATTGCTAAAACTATTCCGGCAACAGCCACCAGAATGGATAGCCTTTGGCTTTGTGCATAAACATATAGTGCATAAACCATTTGAGCCAATGGCCTGCCAAACCAGCTTCGCCCATAGTATAGCCAATACTGCGGCCGTAGTCGGGATATTTTTCAAAGTCGGGAACAATCGGAAAAACAGTCATGGTGGCAGCAGCGCCTTTGGTCATGCCATACCCAGCCGAAATAATACAAGCTGCGCCCATACGTCCCATACTGGCGCGGTGTTTGAGTTCGTGCTCGCCTTTATTTACCAACCTGATGATATTGAGCGCGGTAATTTTCCCCATTACTCCAGACGGCATTCCAGTTCGTGGTGGCGTTGGGTAAATCAAGGTTCCGTTTTTGCTTGTCATGGGTTTTGATATACCGTGAGGCGGCGCAAAAGCGATTCCGGGAGCAAAAATATTTGGAAAATCAACATTGCGATAGGTCTCTGGCCAGTCGTTTACGCTCCAGTCTTCATAAGCTTTGGGCGTATAATCGGCATCCACTTTCATCAGTCCGTTGGCTGCAAAAAGCCTACTGCTGATATCGGTATTATCCTTGCCAAAAGCCTTTAAGCCAACCCCAGCAAATCCTGGAATTAGCATAGCAAAATCAAATGGAACACTGAGGTTTTCTCCTTCTAGATTTTCATAGTGTATCAGGCCGGGTTCTACTTTTTTTACACCAGCGCGTTTGATCCAATGGATATTATTTTCGCGCAAAAAACTCTCAGCAAAAACCCTGGTGGAAGTGATATAACCGCCGCGTTTGATGTGCGCACCGCCCATGCCGAAATCGCCCAACTCAAACTCATTGGTAAGCCAAACCAGCTCAGCCATGTCAGTCAGTTTACGTTTGCGAATTTCGTAGGCCACATTCAAAATGTATTCAAAAGCCGCGCCCTGACAGGTAGCCATGGGATGGCCAGTGCCGATAACAAAACGTTGTTTTTGACCATTTTTCATCTTTTCAATGGCTTCTTGCAACTTTTCCCAGGCATGCGCCGCATGATCATAAGAGCAAACAGAAACGGTATTTTTTCCAGGTCCCAGGCCTTCAGTGGCGTCAAAATTGAGTTTGGGGCCCGTAGCATTTACCAGAAAATCGTATTCCAGCATAAACTCCTCTCCCTGCTTTTCGGGCAAGGTATAGGTAGCTTTTATAAAAGGTTTCGCGTGATCAGAATCTCCTTCCGGATGAATGCTGACCGCCAGCGCCTGATGAAACTCTATGCCAACCTTTTTGTAGCGTGGCGCCAGCTTAAAACGCACCTGATCCACCGTCATTCGGCCTACACCAACCCAGATATTTGAAGGAATCCAATGATAATAGCTGTTGGGCGCAACGACAATTACCTTGTGTTTTTTAGCAAGTTTTTTGCGCAGAAAAGCCGCAGCGGTATTACCCGAAATTCCTGCTCCAAGAACAACAATTGTTGACATATTAATTTGGTTTTGGTTGTGAATTAATCTACTTCCAGTTCACAAATATACCGAATTTAATATGCGATAAAAAGTTTTAAACTGATTTTTAGTCTATTGCATATACCTTATTTTAGAAAAGCGAACAATTACCGCAAATAGTTGAAATGAAGCACAAAACTAATTTCTGTCAAAAAAAGAAATTCCTTGTATTTAGTCTCCGAAATAAAACTGTTCTTTTTAAGGCTTTGATAAGAAAAGGTCAAAGACAAGGCTTTCGATATTTTTAAACCAAGGAGTCTCGTCTTTGCTTCCATTGCAAAAGTAAAGACGAGATGACTGTTTTAAAAACGAGAGTAACGTGCTGGTATTTTTACTATCCTGATGATCAAACTACTATTGAACGAACAAACGCACTTTCAATAGGTTTTGATATTGAAACAGGCGGTCATGTTTTTCAATTACACTTTTCGAATGCCCAAGCCATGTTCGACCGTGCATTTATAACTGAAACAACTGGAAAGTGGGGTGATGGAGGAATTTACTTAGGCTTCAATATTTCAAGAACCTTTGGCTCCAAAAACCAAAAGAGTTTCGTTAAAGATTGGCAATTAATGACAAAAAAACCCGGGTGATTGCCCGAGTTTTTTTAAACCAATAACCAAATTACAATCATTCATTGTAAATAATTGTTTGTAATAACCTGAGTTCGGTTAAAATTAAAGAGCTCAGGTTAATAGATACTTTGTCAAGGACAAATACCACAAATTCCACCACCAACTTCCCAATCAGACTGCACAATTTCGTCAAAATATTCCTGTGAAATAAACTGTGCATTGTAGGTAATATCGCGGAAAGTGAGATGTGCATTAAATGCCCTGAGGTGGTTGCGCGAACCCTTGTTCAGTTGGTTAAGCACAAAGGTAATGTCCTCATTATCTACATCCTCTTCTAGATGGTTTACAAGATCTGCAATATCAAGATCCTCTATCGTTGCGCCAACGATAATGGCATCGTTCACTGAGCCGCTCCCCAAGGATATAAGTTGATTATAATATTCCTGCAAATCTATATTTACAAAAATGCCCGGCTGGTGACTAGCAGCAGGATCTTCAACGTCATATTTTTGAAGCAGCGCAAGAATCATACTTGTGTGAAAGGCTTCACTTTTGGAGATGTTGTTAAACACCGGAATATTATATTGTTCGTATAGCGCAACATAAACATCATGAGCTAAAAGCTCTTCTTCACGCACAAACCTCAATGTATTAAGCTCAGTTTCCGATATTGCTTCGGCAGGAAGACTGTCAAGGTAGTTAGCAATACAATCCGGTAAACCGGGTACATTGATGGAGTCAAGCGTAGCAGACATCTGCTGATCAGCAGAGGAAACGTAATCGTACTTTTCGATGGCATCCTGATCCGCTTCATCTGCTACTGATTTTTCGCAGGAGCTACTCAGGGCAATTAACAATACAGCAATGGAAAAAAAGCCAATCAGCCTTTTCATTTCTAATTTTTTCATATCTTATGTTTTAAGGATAATTAATGAAGCAAAATTAGGTTATGCGAAGTCCAAAAGTGTTATAAAATTCCTTTCTTGATGTATAAGATTATCCCGAAAACAGCTTGCAATGCGGCAGAAACTATCTATTGGGCAAGCCAACTGGCAGGATCAACAATCTGGCGGTCTTTCCAAAGCTCAAAATGGATAGCCGTTTTTGCCGACAATTTATCTGTATGTATGCGGCCGATCAGGTCTTTTGTCTTCACACGATCTCCGCGTTTCACATAGACTTCTTCCAGGTTTGAATAAACGGTGAAATAGTCGCCATGCCTTACAATTACAGCATTGTTGGCCGCTGAAATGGTATTGGTACTCACAACTATTCCATCAAAAACAGCACGAGCCTGAGCACCTTTTTGGGTGGCAATATCGATTCCATTATTTTTGATAGTCACTTTTTTCAATACAGGATGCGGCTGCGTGCCAAAGGGAGAAGCAATAATTCCGCGCTCGGTAGGCCAAGGCAGCTTTCCTTTGTTACCTGCAAAAGCATTTGACAGGTTGAGTTCTTCTGGTGTAAGCTCCATTAAGCGGTCTTCGCGCGGAACTTTCCCCGTTTTTTCAGCACTTGCCCGACGCACTTCTTCAGCAATGATGGCTTCGATGGTGCGCTGCAATTTCTGTGCTTCACGTTCTTTATCACGGATCGTTTTGCGAAGCTGGCTCTCTTTTTGCGACAGTTTTTTCACACTTTGATCCACGCTTTGTTGTTCAGTTTGCAACGCGATATGCTCGCGCCGTTCGGCTTCCAAAAGTGATTTTTGCTTATTGCGTTCCTTGTCAAGTGTTTCCAACTCTGTGTTGAGCTTTTGGGTAGCGGTTTCGATGCGTTCTATTTGGGCGCGCCTGAAAGCAGCATATTGTTGCAGGTATTTAAGCCGTTGAAAAGCCTGATTAAAATCATCGGCCGAAAACAAAAAAATTAATTTGTTGTAGCTTCCGCGATTTTTATAAGCAATTTTTATCATGCGTGCATACTCCTTACGCAAGGCAGTGAGTTCATTTTGAAGGCGATCAATTTCACGGCTGCTTCTAGAAATACGCGATTCCACATTAATCATCTGTCTCTGTATGGTTGCCAACAGGTTAGCACGTTTGCTAATTTTTGCGCGCAAAACCATCAATTGATCAAGCGTAAGTTCTTTGTTTTGAGTAGTTTCCTCCAGAATTTTATTGCTGTAAGCAATTTCCTGTTCTATCTTTTTTTTGTTTTCTTCAAGCGTGTTTACATCCTGGGCAAACAGTGGAAAAGCCGTAGCTACGGCAAAAATTGCCAGCAACAGTAAAATCCTATGTAACACAAACTCTCTCATGAGGGGCGAAATTAACGCATTTTACTATATTTAGAAGGCACTTTAAACGGAAAACTTAGCGGCTCGTTAATCTCTACGTTTGAAAAGCGCAAACTGATTCGTAGTTTTTTGTCGGCTTGCAGCAGCATATCCAATTCCGATGGAACCAATTGGTTTTGAACAGCAGAGAAATGACTGTAGCGCATCTCCAATTGTTTGTTTTCCTGCCCAAATTCCTTAAGATTCACTTTGGTAATTTTGAAGTTATCGGGATTTAGCCAAATATTTTGAATCAGGATATTAGGGCTATCCTGCAGCAATATCTCCTTTTTCTTTTTAGATCGCTTTGCGGCTCCAAGGCGGTATTCCATGGCGTCAATAGCAGCCCTAAAGTTGTCGTCTTCGTAATAAAGCATATCATTTCCAACGAGTAAGGCCTGCAAAATATCAAAGTCGATTGTGGTTTGAAAAAAGCTGTTGATAAAGTCGTAATCGCCTTTAAAATAGGTTTTATCAATGCGATTTATAAACCAAATGGAGTCAGTTGAAATCATCAAACGCGCCACCTCTATGCCGAGTGCTGGCGAAAGCGATAGCCAGATTACGCTATCTTTTTGAATCCTAATTTGCCCCCGAAAATCGGATTTTGATTTTTTATCACTTATCACCGTGATGGCGCAGCGGGCATTAAAAAAGTCAAAATTTAGCTCGCTTTCACTCATTTTATTTAACAGGAAAGCCTCCCCTTCTTCTTTTAGCGGCTTTCTGATGATGGCCCGTTTGGTTTTACAGCTTTGCACAAATGCCATACTTCCAATCAAAAGCAATCCCAAAAACAGTCGAAAAAGTTTGCTATTCATAATATTTTCCTTCCTCAATTTTTCGATCAATCAAATCGCTGGCTTCTCCTGCTTCTTTGGCTTTCTTCCAATATTCGATGGCTTTTTTTGGTTCCTCTAACTTATACAGAACGTCGCCATAATGTTCCAAAATAGTCCCACTTTTATCGGCATCATACTTCAAGGCTTTCTTAATCCAATACAAAGCATCTTCATAGGCTTCCATTTTAAAATAAACCCAGGCATAAGTATCAAGATTAGAAGAGTTTTCAGGGTCGAGGTTAACAGCTTTGGCGGCCATTTCAAGGGCTTTTTCAAGCTGTTCTCCCTTTACTGCGAGGTGATATGCATAGTTGTTCAATGCTGTGGAACTCTCACTATTTAGCGCCAATGTTTTGTCATAAAACTTAAATGATTCCTGTTCGTTTCCCATTTCGTGATGCACTTCGGCGAGGTAATTGTAAAACTCTCCTAAAAGGGCGTCATTGCCAAAGACCAGCTTTTGTCCGGTTTGCAATAACTCTAGTGCACGATCAAAATTTTTGAGGTCGAAATAACCAAAAGCACCCAACAAATACGGCAATGGTTGCTCCGGAAAAAGCTTTAAGGCGCGTTCGGCATCGCGTGCAAGTTCACTAAAGTTTTGCAGACTCATTTCTGCAAACAATAGGCCTTCCCAAGCCCTGTAAACACTGCTATCAATGGCTAGGCCAGTTCTATAATACTGGAGTGAAAGCTCAAAATTTTTCTGGTCCTGATACACATCAGCCAGCATCAAATAACCAAAACCGTTTTCGGGATGAACACGCGTTAGCACATCACCAATTTGACGTGCTTGATTCAATAAAGTATCTGGAGGCAGTTTTTGATTTCCCCAATAGGGGATAATCTGCAGTTTCGTTTGTATGTCAAGTGTTTCGTTTGCCAAAGCCTGAAGTAACTCCTGAAAAGCATTTGAAAGTTCCTTTTCTTGCATATAATATTCATATAATGAAACATGAATATAAGGGTTATTGGGGTCAAGGATTTTGATGTTTTTATAGGTTTCCAGGGCTTTCTTTTTATCGCCATTCTTAACATACAATTCAGCCAGCATAGCCTGATAACGCACTTCAAAAGGATAGGCCGCAGCAAGCTTTTCAATTTCTTCGATCGCTTTTT
>Ga0222672_1000451_pt1 | contig 16576 bp, 15 predicted proteins | sample AntAcemetagen799_FD_179810 | JGI IMG/M metagenome (GOLD analysis project Ga0222672, IMG submission 179810) | Saline water microbial communities from Ace Lake, Antarctica - #799 | ecosystem: Environmental > Aquatic > Non-marine Saline and Alkaline > Saline | place: Antarctica: Ace Lake...
CAAGCAAAAACCACGTACCTATCGTCAGATAGCACGTAAACGATATTTGCATGCAGCACAAAAGAAAAATAAATCCAAAAAGCTTATCCGCAAAGCTGTTGGCAGCCAGCTGAGATTTCTGCGACGAAACTTAACCCAACTTGCAGCTAATCTGAACGGAAGTCTTGCATTTCAATAAATTGGCAATTTTCGAGTTCAGGTTTGTGTACTACAGATTTTCGTTTTGCGAAGGGTGCGTATTTAAATTTCAAGGCATCATAAAGTTTTCTTACTTGTTGGTTTGGTTCTGAACAGCGGCGTATAATTATAACTTCTTCATGGTTGTTTTGGGCTAAAGTTGTTACTGCTTTTTGCGTGTTCATAGTTCTGACGATTTCACGCCATCCGCTATGGATACCTTCTTTTTTTAACTGATGTCGAGCCGTATTTACCAACCAATAAGCCAATAAACCCAGATGAAGGTGTGCCATTGTGTTTTCATCTTTTTGATGATAGACAGGGCGTAAGTCAAGGTCGGTTTTCAGTACCCTTATCCTAGCTTCAACTTCGCGTATGGTATTGTAAAATTGCCATACATTTTGCTCTGTATTGGTCTGAACTGATGTGCGTAGAAAATAAACTCCACTTCGGGCATTTATGTCAACACCTTCTTTAACAGCCCATTTGATGGAGGTTACAATCCTGTTGCTTTCTATATCAATCTTTTTCTTTTTGCGTTTGGGTTCAGGCTGATCACATACTTGAGTTTCAATGTTAAAGTATCTCCCGATGGAAGGAAACTTTTGCTTTAATCGCCCGATACGTTGATGCACTTTATCTTCTTGTTTTACGCCGCCTTTTTTGGTCAAGCTGTTGGCTATTTGTTGCAGTCCGGCTTCGAAGCGTGTGCGGAACTGCGTTCATCGAACGTTCTTTCAGCTCCTTGGAGTGGCTCTCTACTTTCAGGTAATAATCCGTATTTCGGTCAGAATTTACACGGCAAAGTTCAATTTTTTGTTTGCTGTTGTCTGTCACAGAAACGCTGACAGCACCGGCTTCAATGTTGTAGTTTTTCAGGCTTGAACGGTTCACGCATAAGTAATCATAGCCATTGTCCAATATCATTTCAGGTTTTCATCGCTGGCAATGCCTGCGTCTATTACAATCAGAGCTTTTTGAGTTGATGAAGATGTTTTGAGTCGCAACTTACCTATCATCCCTTCCAGGGTTTTGCTGTCGGTCATGTTCCCCTCCAGAATTGAGGAGTATTTGATAAAACCTTCAGGATTGATCACCAGTCCCAGCACAACCAATTTGGCATCGCTGCGTTTTTCTTTGCTTCGCCCGTATTTGGCAAGCTTGCTGCCCTGTTTACGACCTTCAAAATAAGTGTTTGTAAGGTCGTAAAGTATTATTTTATCATGGATATCAAACAGCTCGTTGGTGCGTACTGACAAATGTTGCTCCAAAGCTTCCTTTTCTGCATATAGCTTTCTGGAGATGCAATACAGCCGGTCTTTGGTAAGCTGCTGGATATCGTAGCCGGTAATCTCGCAAACGGCCGAGTTTTCTTTGATCCACCGTACGGTTTCCAGCTCTGAGGCTGGATAAACTGCACGGCTGATGATATGGGTCTGAGCCAGTTTGACCTGATCTTCGCTCCAGCCAAGGCTTTCCAAAAAAGGTGCTATTTGCAGCTGCCTCATTACCTAGTAAGACAACCATTCGGCATCAATCTCGCGCACATCTTTGTTACGGATGCTGTTCAGGTCGATCATTTGCAGATCTTTTCCAGTTGATGATGCCTTCTTTGGTTTTTTATCAATAAAGATATCGATGCGTTGTTCATCTACCATCCGCTGGTAAAACTCTTCAACATAGCGCATCACGGTTGTGTCTTCGGTATAGGGTAGTTCGAACAGAGGCTTATCGTGGCTGTTAACCTTGGCGGTAAGTATCTTCTGCAAAAGGTTTAACTGCTCGCTGGTCAACCCATCGAGATAGCCGGCATTCAAAATAGTCCGATGGCATACTCTGTTGCTATCATTACGGTAGCTTTCCACTAAACGGTAGTAACCCGAGTAGATGCCTGTGACAGGATTGGTGCGCATGGATACTTTGAAGTACATAAATGCAAAGCAATCACATAATTCATTGATAGTCAATACCCCCTTGGGGACTACAAATGAAATCTCAAAAATGTCGGAACTGAATATCAATCTGTTACAAAAACAAATGTTAAAATACCTGCTTTTTTGATCAAATAAACTTGAATTTAGCCTGTTTTTTCTCCTTTTTTGATGGTGGAACTGCAAGTTGGGTTAAAGAACCTCAAATTGAAGTCTCTTAAAGATTTGATAAATACATCTAGAAGTAGTGGCTATTTACAAAAATGACCGGCTTTTGGCCGGTCATTTTGTTTTAAATCAGGATTAGGAAACCTTACAGGGTTTATAGGAGTTTTGTTTGTCACCCTGATAAATCAGGGCGTTATGCACAGCTATGCCTTACAGGCTTTTTTCTATTATTTTACAAAGCCTCTATACACTTTTTGATTTTCTGCCAAGTTCCTTCAATATCATGGTCTAATCCCACACTAAAACGAACCAAACCTTCTGAAAGTCCCATCTCTCTTTGAATTTCTTCTGGAACTTCTGAGGAAGTACTTTTTCCACTATTGCTAAACAATGTTTTAAAGTAACCCAAGCTAACAGCAAGGTAGCCGACATCCTCTAATTCCATCATTTCCATAAGTTGACTTGCTCTTTCACTGGTTTCCATGTCGATAGCGATCATACCACCAAAACCAAAATCAGGATGCATCATTTTCTTCATCAGCTCGTGGCCTTTGAAATCGGGCATTCCTGGATAACAGAACTTCAATCCTGCTTCCTTGAATTTTTTGCCCAGATACATCGCGTTATAGCTATGCTGTTTCATGCGGATATGCAGCGTGTGCAGGTTTTTTAGGATGCTCGTGCTTCTGAAAGGATCGAGCACAGGGCCTAGTAACATGGCCGTGCCGGAATTCACATCGATAAGGCTATTGATAAAGGCACCATCGGCACAGATAGCGCCGGCAACACAGTCGTTTTTGCCATTTACAAATTTTGTGAGGCTGTAAACAACCACATCAGCACCTAAATGCGCTGGTGCAAAAATCATTGGTGTAAACGTATTGTCAACCACCAGTTTGCAATCATGTGCTTTGGCAATTTTCGAGAGCTCAGGCACATCGCTGATTTGCAGAAGCGGGTTGGTCATCGTTTCTGTGTAAATCATTTTGGTATTTGGCCTTATCGCTTTTTTTACAGCTTCCAAATCGGTGATGTCCAGGAAGGTAACTTCGATATTATAGCGTGGAAGCCAGTTTTTCATAAATGCAAAAGTGCCACCATAAGTTGTCACGCTCGAGATGATATGATCGCCTGATTGGCAAATTCCTAAAATCGCTACGGTGATGGCGCCCATGCCACTTCCCGTTACCCAACCCATTTCGGTGCCTTCCATTGCTGCAAGTGCATCGGCCAAGTATTTGTTGCTCGGATTCCAGTGTCTGGAGTACAGAAAACAGCCTTCTGCTTCGCCATGAAAAGTATCGACCATGGTTTTTGCTTGCATAAAGGTGAAGGTAGCCGAATCAGTAACAGAAGGGTTTACGTCACCGAATTCGCCAAATTGCTTGAGGTTTTGAATGTTTGTTGCCGGATCAAATTTCATAGCTAATATTTTTTATAATGTTATTGCTACAAATTTACGGAATTGTACAATATCTTACTTCATTTTGATAATATGACATGAAAAAGGCTATATTATTTTAAAAATATAAGTAAAATTGCATTTTTATATAAAATTCATAAATAATATCAAAAAAATGACGGTATGAGCTTTCAACTTGATATATTAGATAAACGAATTTTAAGTCTTTTGACTAAGAATGCGCGACTTCCTTTTGTGGAAGTAGCCAGGAAGTGCCGTGTTTCCGGAGCTGCCGTGCATCAGCGGGTGGCACGGATGTTAGAAGCTGGCGTAATTTCCGGATCACAATTCAAACTCAGTCCCAATGGATTGGGCTTGCTGACTTGCGCATTTATTGGAATTCAAGTTAATCTGGTAGCCAATAGTACGCATAATGAAGTTTTTGAAAAGATTCAGCAAATTCCTGAAATAGTTGAATGTCATCACATTAGTGGAAAATATTCTTTGTTGGTAAAGATTTACACACAAAATAATGAGCACCTGAAGCGCATCATCGTTGAAAAAATTCAGTCGATTCCTGAGATTTCCTTCACGGAAACCTTTATCAGCCTCGAAGCTGGCTTTGAACGCCCCTTGCCGCTGTTGTAAGCAATTGGATTTCGTTTGATGCCGGTAAATGACTAATTTTGTCCGTTATTTTCAGTTATATGAGAACATTATTTATAAGTGGAATTTTGTTGCTGTTTATTGTTGTTCAGTTGTGGCAGGGTGCCGATGCCCGACACACAATTGATGGCGATGGTAGTGGCTATTATTCCTATTTAACGACGGTTTTTCGCTATAAAACAACAGATTTTAAATCGGTTTATGAATATGAAAAAACCCGCCGTGGCCTTGATTATATGGGGCATTATTTCCATGAATACAACGGTAAGATCGTTAATAAATACTATGCAGGAACAGCAGTAATGATGTTACCTTTTTACGTTATGGCGAGTGTTTTATCTAAGCTTGCCAATATGCCTGTTGATGGCTATAATATTCTTTTTCAATATGCTGCGGCTTTTGCTGCAGCTTTTTATTTGGCAATCGGTCTGCTGTTGGTCAATGCCCTTCTCAAGACCTTCACAATTAGAAAACCTATTCGTGTGCTTACGTTGCTAAGTTTGTTACTTGGCACCAATTTGTTCTATTATGCTTTTATGCATCCTGCGCATTCTCATGTTTATTCCTTTGCTGCCATTGCAGGATTTGCTTATTTCGCACGGCTTTATATGCTTCACGGAAATGCTAAAGCACTGTATAGCATGAGTTTATTATTAGGACTTGTGGCTTTGATCAGGCCAACAAATTTGCTGCTGGTTTTACTAATTCCATTCTTTGCTACTGATTTTCAAATTGTTAAACAACGGGTTACAGCTTTGTTTAAAAAGCCGTTGCTGATATTTTCAGCTTTGATTTTCTTTTTAATGTTTTTCTCTGTGCAGATCATTTTCAACTACTTACAAACAGGAGAATTCATTTTATATACCTATAAGAATGAGGGTTTTCACTTTTTGCAGCCTGCAACTTGGTCTTTTTTATTTAGCTATCGAAAAGGCTTTTTTATTTATACACCGCTGATGCTCTTGCTTTTTTCGGGATTTATTGTGCTTTTCCGCCAATCTAAATTTCAGACCTATTGGCTTTTAGGCTTTTTAATTGTATTGGTTTATTTTCTTTCATCTTGGTGGAATTGGTTTTTTGGTGATAGTTTTGGCATGCGCGCCATGATAGATTATTATCCGATTTTTGCGATTTTATTGGCTTTAGGCTTTAGTGCTTTGTCAAAAATCAGGGCAGGTAAAATCTTTTTGACGTTATTTTTGCTGCTTATTGTACCCTTGAATTTAGTTCAAGCTTATCAGTATGAAGTGGGTATTCTGCATCCTGATTCGATGAATAAAGACAAATATTGGCATGTTTTTTTTAAGACTGACAAAGCATACAGAAATGTTTTGGGCAGCCAGCCCGAACCGGTTTTCAAATCGCTGAGTAGCTATCGGCAGTTAGATTTTTTTATGGATATGGAGTCCGTTTCGCCGCTTTGGACAGGCAATGCCATTCAACTTTCTGGCGAGGCGTATTCGGGTATGTATTTAGCTCAAATTGATGAAAAAAGTGCCTTTAGTCCAACACTCGTGCTGGCAAATTCGCAGCTTTTTGTCACGGAAAGTGCGATGTATGTATCAGCGCATTTGATGTACCGCGAACTAAAAATTAATGCTGCTGCTAAAGCTATGATGGTATATGCTGCTACAAATACGAACAACCAGCTTGTGTTTTATAAAGTGCAGAAGCTCAAGCAGCTTCCAGATGAAGTTACAAACAGTTGGCGCTATGCTGAGTTTGGAATGAAAGTGCCAGCCTGGAGCAGTGATGTAGCGCAGGTAAAGGTGTATATTTGGAATCCAGATGGCACGGCATTTCAGCTTGATGACCTTGCTGTAAATATTTATTATAAAGATAAGAATCACGATGAATAAGGAAGACCGATTTTATAAATTCAATAACCAACTCAAAGAAGGGGAGGATTTTTACCTCGAAAAAGGCTTTCGGGTAATGACCACGCATTTTTTGACCGAGCGCGGTTACTGCTGTGGAAACGGTTGCCGCCATTGTCCCTATCTTCCGAAACACATCAAAGGAAACAGTGTTTTGGCCGATTGATAGAATTTGAAAATTTTACTACTGTATTATATAAAATAGATGAAAAAAGAAGATTGTTTTTATTTTGGAAAAGTTGTTAAAACCCATGGCATCAAAGGAGAAATTAGTATTCGCATTGATGCGGACGAACCTACAGCTTATCTTGATTTAGAATATATGCTTATTGAAATTACTAATAAGCTGGTGCCGTTTTTTATTAAGAGCCTCAAAGTGCTAGGAAATAAAGCTTATGTAGCGCTCGATACCGTTACAACAATTGAGCTGGCTTCATCATTTGCAGGCAAGGATATTTATTTACCTTTGACATTATTGCCAAAACTAAATGATGACCAATTCTACTTTCATGAAATTGTTGGCTTCAAAATTATTGACGAGGCTGAAGGCCTAATTGGTGAGCTCGCTAAGGTGCTCGAATATCCCAATCAGTCGCTGTTTCAGCTATTTAAAGAGGAGAAAGAAATTCTGATACCGATTCAAGATGAGGTTATCAAGCGGGTTGATAAAAAGAATAAAACAATTTATATCCAGGCGCCGGATGGGCTGATTGATCTGTATTTAAATAGTTAATCTTTGTAAGAAAAATCCAAATACTGCGTTACTCTCGTTTTTGAAACAGTCGATTACTATAGTAAACTCCTTGATTTCCAAAACTTCGAAAGCCTTGTCTTTGGCTTTTTCTTATCAAAGCTTCAAAATGAGTAATTTTTTTTCAGACACAAGTTAATGACTGACAGACCGTTTCATTTCAAGCATTTTAGCCTTTTTCACCACCAATCGACGATGAAAGTGGGAACTGATGCCATTTTACTTGGCGCATGGGTTCCTGTTGATAAAGTAAAAACTGCGCTGGATATCGGGACAGGCTGCGGTATTCTTGGCTTGATGCTTTCGCAGCGTGGCGTGCCAAGGCTTGAGGCAGTAGAATTGGACGAACTATCGGCCGCAGAAGCAAAAAACAACTTTTACTGTTCGCAGTGGCGTAATCAACTCCAAGTTTATTGTTTGGATATCAGGCGTTTCGCTGATGAATTTCCTGTGAAGCAATACGATTTAATTGTTTCGAACCCGCCATTTTTTGTGAATAGCTTTAAAGCCGGTCAGCAGCGCCGAAATCAGGCGCGACATACAGACAGTTTGAGTTTTATTGATTTGGTAAGCGTGGCTAAAAAGCTATTGAATCCCAACGGCACTTTTGCGGTGGTTTTGCCTTTCAAAGAAGGTTTAGCATTTAATGAAACCGCCAAAAATGCTGGCCTGCATCTCCTGGCCAGACAATTAATTATTCCTGTTGAAGGCAGACACACCAATCGAATAAACCTCCTCTTTAGCTTAAATCCTGTGGATAAAGTACTATCAGAAAACTTTACGATTCGCCATGCTGACGGCGATTTTACCGAGCAATATAAGCTGGCGCTTAAAGATTTTTATTTGGGCTTGTAAAATACGGTTTTAAACCTCAAAGGCTTTAAAAAGCTTTGAGGTTTAGTAGTTAATTAGCTATTGCTTCACGTTTTGTCTGGATTTTTGATTGTGTTCTATCACTAGCGGAATTTGTTCTGCTTTGATGCGTTTGGCGATAATTTTCCGCTCTTTATTCAGCACATAAATAACTGGCGTTCCATAAATGTCATATAAATCATGAAAATCTTCCGTCATACTCTTCATGCCATTCACATTTACCCAAGTGAGATCATTTTCTATTATATAGTTTTTCCAGGCAGGGAAATCTGCATTGGCGGCAATAGCAAACACTTCAAAATCTTTGTTTTCAGCTGCATAAAGTTCTTTTAAAACCTGTAGTTCTTTCTTGCAAACGCCACAATCATGGTCCCAGAAGAACAATATCAGGTAGTCTGTTTTGATGTCTTTAAAAGACCGAAAACTATCCGTAGTATCCACAAGCCAAAGATCGGGAGCGGGAGAGCCAAGTGTAAGTTTGCGGATTTGATCTGCTCTGCTGAGGATTTTCTCGCGAACAGAAGGGGAAGTATTAGCAATTTCTAATTTAGCGAAATAGTTGTCGGCCAAATGAATAAACACCTGATCCAAACCCATAATTTTGGGGTTTTGATATTGATCCGTAAAATGCCAAATTAAATAATCTCTCATCACTGTATTTCCCTGCGTCTTGTCAATAAGCTTGTCTATTTCCTGGCTAATCGTGTCGGGAATCTGTGGCAATAATTGGTCAAAATATTGTTCTAATTTACTATTAATCAACGGTGTTCTTAAAAGACGTTCGTCAGAAAGATCTATATTATTCCAGAAATTTGATTTGTAATAATAATAGGCCCCTTTTTGGTCCTCACGCAAGTTTTCAGGGACTTGCGGTTCAGTCATTGCCAACAATATTTTACTAAAAAGGCTGTCGGGATATTGTGTTATAATTTCATTTTTAAGAACGTCAAGACTTGCCAATAATTCGTCACGTTTTGGCTGTTCTTCAGCGGTTTGGGGCAACTGCTGGAGCTGTCCATAAATGGCGTTACTCTGTTGCATTTGTTCAAAAAATAGCTGTGTCATCACACTGCCTTCGCACTTTATGCCGCTATTTTCGATCGAAGAGCTATTCGTGATGGCAAACTGTTGATCGTTTTCAAGCAGAAACTCCATTAAGCGGGCTTTCTTTGCGTCAACAAGTAAGTAAATTCCTGAAGGATAATTTTCGGCGGCACGGTAGTTTATCAGGCCTTTTTCAGCAAAAGTAGTATCAACCATTTGAAACTTATCGCCATAATACCGGGCCAAATAATAAGCACTGTCGTTAGTCTGTTCGAGTTGTATAGTGATGTTAACCTGTGACTTAAGGCTAAATGCTGTAAATAAAAGAAAAAGTGCTAAGAGTTTTTTTATCATGCTAGTGAACCTTGTTTTTAAGAACAATACGATTTTTTTAATGGCAGCAAATATACAAGCTTTGCGGCAGGCTGTGTCTTGATGCAGCATGATCTTATGTTAAAAAATGTTTTGGTGGTAATAAAACTGGTTCACTTTTCTTTCTAAAGAAATTTGTTGTTGAAATGCTAAAAATTGTGACGCAGCAATTTTCTCAATCCCTAAATGAAAATATTACGCCTTAAAGTGATCTGCCTTTTGCTGTAAAAATTTATTGCGTAGATTTGGAAATAAATAAGAGAAAATGCATGCAAAAATTACCAGCAAAAAATGAAAGTTAACATAATGTTGAGCGGCTTTTTGCAAATTTTTCAAAAAAAGTGAATTTTTAAGTAACACGTTAACAGTGTATTATAAAAATAATGAAAAAAAAGTTCATTTTTTTTCAAAAAAAGTGATGCGTTTTGCACTTTTTCGACATACTAGTAGTGAAGGGAATGGTAGTTCTTCAAAATTTCAAAATTATGATTATGAAAAAATTATTTTTTACAGTAGCGTTTAGCTTTAGTGCCTTTCTTTTGATAGGTCAGCATTATGTTGACGGCACATTGCTTTACCACCAAAATCCGGAGTATCCGATTCCGGAAGTGGAAGCCACTTTAATTGATGCTTCGGGAGGCATCGCAGGCATAACAACAACAGATGAAAATGGTTATTTTGCTTTTGTCGATGTGCCGGAAGGAGTTTATCAGGTGGGGTTTGAAACAAATCTGGAAGGAGCAACGGTTGGTATAAACGACGCATTAAACGTTTTGTATTATCACCTTGGTCTCGGTAATTTTACTGCAATGCAGTTACTTGCAATGGATGTAACAGCAGATGGACAAGTGAATATGGCCGACTTCACCTACATTCTTGTGCAGTATTTTATCTTCGGTCAGGATTTCCCTGCCGGCGATTGGGTTTTTGAACAAGTAGAAGTGAGCACTTCCAGCAGGGAGGGAGCCACCACTATTGGCGGAAGCCGGACAGGAGATTCTGAAGGGGCTTTAGTTCCTACTGGACGTGATGTATTTATGCCTTTCTTAATTGAAAATTCTCAATATACTTATGTGAAAAGTGGCGATTTAATTGAACTTCCGCTAAGTCTAAAGGCTGCAAACTCAGAATTTATGGGTTATGGTCTTGTCGTTTCTTACAATCCGCAATTGGTTGAGCTGGTAAATGTTGTTCCAGCTGGTGATGGCGCCCAACTTAACGTAATTGGAAACGAAATCAGGATGAGCTGGCTCAATACGGCACTTAAGCAGGATAAAGTTCAACAGGAAACATTGGCAACTTTTACGGTTCGTGTAATATCAGATGCTTTTCCAGCTAATGGAAATATTTTTACAGTTGAACCCGAAAGCCATGTGATTAGTACTTCTGGTGAAAAAATGCCCTACCTGAGTTTCGAAATGCCCGGGATAAAAAGTGCAATCAACACAAACTTTGCAGTATATCCTAATCCTGCCACGGATTTTACAAAAGTATCATTTGAATTACAAGATGCCTCATTGCTTGAATTAAGTATTATAAATGCAAATGGTCAACTTGTTGATCAGATGAAATTTAGTGGAACTAGCGGTCAACAAACAAAGCAAATAAGTGTGGCAGCACTTCCTTCGGGCCAATACCAATTGGTCCTTCTTTCCTTGAAAAACAAACAAATCCTTGTTAAGCAAAAATTACTCATCCATTAGTGTTTTGTTTAGCAGACTATTAGAGTGGAGGAGGTGCAAGCTTTCTCCACTTTTTTAATAATTCACTTTTTCGTGCCAAAAACATATAGGTTTTTTTTATTAATTTCGTAGCCTTAACCCCACAGGGAATGCTTGTTCGTTTACGCTTATTGCTCTTGTCGGTATTTGTTTGTTTTTTTAGTTTTTATACTGCTGCTTTGCCGTATAATGCAGTTGATAGCTTTACGACAAATAAGCAGACCGCTTTGCATTTCAGCCTGCAATCTAAGCCAGACAGTGCCATTTTGTACTTTCAAAAAGCATTGGAACAGTCAATGATTCTTGACAGTACGGCTGTTGTTTTACTTCATCTTGCTGAAGAATACCGCATTAGTGGGCTCAAAGAAAAGGCACTTGACCTTGTTTCACAACTTGAACTTATTCTTGAGAAAAAGGAAAGTGAAGACAAGCAGTTGTTATACAAATTTCTGCACCTTAAAGGCAAAATTTTTTCCAATTTAGGCAGGTATCAAGAAGCAATCGTTTTATTTGATTCTGCAATTCTTTTTATTGAAAACAACTTTGGAAAGAATACACCGTATTTAATTAAAATTATCAATTATAAAGGAGTTACAGCGTATTTTCTGGGAGATCAGGAGTTAGCAATGCAATCCTACAAAAAAGCGCTTAAAGTTGCGCTTAATAATGATATGCAGAATATTGACCTGGCAGATATTTACCAAAATATTGGTATAGGCTATATCTATAGAGGTAGTTTTGATAGCGCATTAATAAACCTTAATCAATCCAAAAATTTGTACGAAACACTTTATACTGAAGATGATCCGGTTTTAAGCGGTTTCTATATTAATTATGGCAGAATTCTAAGTATGGTTGGCGATGTTGGTAGTGCTTACGATTATTACTTGAAAGCTGAAAAAATCATGAATTTGCATGCGCTTGATAATGATGTTAAATGGGGGCATTTGCAAGTAAATATTGGTAGCTATTTGCAAATGAGAAATGATGCTGAAAAAGCGTTGGTATATTATTTAAATGCCCGCCAAATTTATATTGAAAATTATCCAGCAAATCATCCCTTGAATTTTACAGTTGCCAATAATCTTGCTAATATATATAATCAACTTGGCGATTATGACAAAGCGCAACAAATTGCTAGTGAGGCGCTTGAAAAAGTAACAAGCCCAATCACAAAAACGCAGCTGACCAGGAATATTGCCCAAGCTCAAGCTGGCAATCAGCAGCAGCAGGCTGCGATAAGGAACTACCTGAAGGCCATAGAAATTTCAACAGATGAACTGGGAGAAAAGCATTTTGAAACGTCAAATTCTCATGTAATTCTGGCAGATTATTATATGTTATTGTCTGATTACACAAGTGCTTATGAACACTATAGTTTTGCTAATGGAATATTAGTGGAAATATTTGGTAAAGGCGACACAGAAATTGCTGATGTGCTTTTGAAGCAGGCAATCTGTGAGCTAAACCTTAAGAACTTTGAAGATGCGCTGGCATTAATTATTGATGCTGAATCGAATCTATTATTTTCTGCTACTGATTCTTCGGAACAGTCAACAGCCACCAATAGTTTTACAAATATCAGATTAGCAGATGTTTATTTTTGGTGGGGGACTTTATATCATCGTTGGCAAGAACATGCGCCAGAACTGCAAAAACTAAAAAACAGCTTAGATTATTTTCATAAAGCAACAAAACTTCTTGATCAGGTGGGGCTGTATATTACTGATGAAAGCCGAATTTTATTGAATCAGGATATTCGGCCCAAACTTAATGAGGCCTTTTTGGTGGCCGCTGAATTAAATGCACTAAGCGGAGATAGTAGCTATATAAAGGATGCTTTCTATTTTTCGGAAAAAAGTCGCGCAGCAGTTTTGCTGTCGTCAATCAGAAAGTCTGATGCCATGCATTTATCAGGAATAAATGATTCTATCGCCAGCAAAGAATCGAATTTGAGAGAAGATTTGTCGCTTATCCAAAAATTGAAGTATGAAGAGCAGCAAAAAAGTTTTCCCAATGATTTTAGGCTGACTTTTCTTGAGAAAAGGCAACTGGAGATCATGCGGGAAATAGAACAGCTAACAACCTATATTCAACAGAACTATCCTGATTACAATGCTTTAGCCCTTAGCGCAGAGGTTTTGACATTGGAAGAAATCCAGCAAAAAATTAAGCCTGACGAAACCTTGATTGCTTATGTTTTGGGTCAGCCTCAGGCTTTTGCCATAGTAGCAGATCGCCACTCCAGCCATATTATACCGCTTAGCAATTCAGATTCTATTTTAAGCACAACAGATCATTTGCTTTCGCAGCTTCAGACTGATTTTGGACAGCATGGGCGTGCTGATTTTGATCTTTTTAAACTAACCTCAAATGCACTTTACAAGGTTTTGATAGCTGATCTGAAACCTGTAATAAATAACAAGAAATTAATTATTATTCCGGATGGAAGATTAGGTTATTTGCCTTTTGAATTACTGATCAGTGAGCCACAAATAGATGCGGAAAAAATTGATTACCGTTCGCTGAATTATCTGGTTAAAGACTACGCGATATCCTATCAATACTCCGCAACCATTGGCTTTGAATCCAAACCACAACGGGCAAAGGCCAACGGAAAAATACTAGCTATGGTGCCTGATTACAGTAATTTTGTAGCGGTTGAAATGACGGGTGGAATTCAAATTCAACTGAATAAGCTCCCCTTCGCAAAAGCAGAAGCAGAAGCTGTATTAAATCATTATTCCGGTAGTCTGGCTATGGGAGACGAAGCTTCTAAAAAAACTTTTGTGCAACAGGCTAAAGAATACAGTATTTTGCATTTAGCCATGCACACTGTTATTGATGATGAAAACCCGATGTATTCTAGGCTAATTTTTCAGCAAAAAGGCGACAGCCTCGACTATTATGCGCTCGGAACCTACGAGCTCTTTGGTTTGCGTTTGAATGCTTCTATGGCGGTGCTCAGTGCCTGTAATACGGGTTATGGTAAGCTGAGGCAAGGGGAGGGGATAATGAGCCTTACACGCGGCTTTGTTCATTCAGGCGTGTCGGCTATTGTAATGACAAATTGGGAAGTGAACGATCAGGCTGGCGCACAACTGATGGAGAGGTTTTATAGTTACTTGAGTAATGGAATGGATAAGGACCTGGCGCTGCAAAAAGCAAAAACTGATTTTCTTGCGCAGGCAAATCAATTAAAAGCACATCCCTATTTTTGGGCTTCTTATGTAATTATTGGAAATACAGAACCAATAGAACTCAAAACATTTAGCGAAAAGCTTACAACAATTCTATTGTCGGGCTTTTTGGTTGTAATGCTAGTGTTCGTATTTGTAGCTTATAGAAGACGTTTACAAGCTCGGAAAAGTAAATAATTCTGCCATTTAATAATTGTTTGGTGCGTTAAGCTTTATTGTTTATTATTTCTGCATGAGTTTGACCAGTCAGGCCACGACTAATCCGACGTCGATTAGCAGTCGCGCCCTGACTTTCCCAGTCCAGTCAGGCTGCGACGTATCCCACAAAGATTAACAGTCGCACCTTGCCTTTTGCAGTAGTTTCCATGTTCTTGTGCCTCGCACGATGAAAATTTTACGCAACGTGATAGACTTTTGAACGTCCAACAGCGCTTCATAACGAAGGAAAGATAAAACGAGAAAAAACTTTTCAATATTTCCAATAGGTAGAAATATCAGGCAAGGGTTCCAGCCTGAAAGGAGAATAAATTATTTTCTCGTACTTTGAAAAGCCCAAAGTACGCAAAGGCTTTTCGCAAAGGATTGCTTACCCGCTTCTTTGAAAACGCTACAAATCCTGGCGAAAAAGTGGATTCTCCTCCGTCCGAACCCAAATGAGGTAGTCAAAAAAGTAGTTCTGCCTTTATTTTATTGTTTAACTGCTATGACAGCATTAAAAACGTTTATTTTTTTAACCACCTCATTTTCGCCGGATTCTAAGCATTTCCAAATTCATCCCTAGACCGCTTCTCCTTTGCTATGGCTTGCGCGCTGATGCCTAATATAATTTTTGGTATGCTGAGCAAATTCTACTCGCTTATTGGACGGGACTTCGCAGAACTGTCTTTTGAAAGTCCGGTTAGGACTTCAAAACGACGAATATAAGAGATGAAAATACCCAATTAAAGGATTCGTGCAGCGTAGCTAAATGAACAAAAAACAAAAAAAGCACAGGTTAAATCCCCTTTTAACCTGCGCTTTGGGAATAAATAGGTTTTTATGAGATTACAACAATAACAAATCGTTATTCGGCATCCATCTCTTTCAGGATTTTCAATGACTTCGTTTTGTAAACGCCATTATCTGCTGCAATGCTTTTAAAGCTTTTGGCGGCTAGGTCGCGATCTCCTGTTTTGAGGTAACATAAGCTTTTGTACCATGCAGCCTGATCGATAAAAAGGTTATCGTTGTGGTCAACAATATACTGAAACTTACTGATGGCATCGCCATATTCGCCCAGCTCCATAAGCGACAGGCCAGCATAAAGCTTTCCCATCAGGTTATTGGGTGATTTCTCGAACATTTCGATGGCTGCGTCGTAGTTATGCAATTCATACAATTGCATTCCATCAAGCACAGGCTCCTCCATATTATTGGTGGCCGAACGAACTGCAAAAGCGGCAGATTCTGTTTGAAAATAAGTTTCAAAAAGCTTCTGATTGCTGTTTTGGGTTCTGATGCTTAAGATACCAAAGCCGGCTGCAACAAGGAAAATAAGGCTGGCTGCAACTGCCCAGCTGCGTTTAAAGCTGTGAAAGCGCTGCTTGCCTTTTGGTTGCTGTGCTCTATGGATGTCTTTTAACTCTTCCATAAATAATTGTTTTTTGCTGTTGGTGGAAACTTGTCGTACGGCCTGATAAAGCTCAAACTGCTTTTTCAGGTCAGCATCCTCTTCTAGGGATTTTTTAAACTCCCAAAGGTCGCCTTCTTCAAGTTCTCCGTTGATATACTCCTCAAATTTTTCAAGGTCTTTCATAGTCAGATAGGTTTTTGTAATCCGGATCATTTATGATCCGATCAATTAATTTTCTGATACATTTCCGCCGTTGGTTGTGAACAGCCTGATTTGAATGGTAGTTCAATTTTTTAGCTATTGAGGCTGTATCTATTCCTAAAGTAGAAAATTTGATATGTTGTGCGCACCGCGCATCTAATTGTGAGAGATGTTTGCTGACTAGTCGACTAATCACCTGATTGTATAACATTTCATGAAGCTTTTCGGCTTCTTCATCAGGTAAGTCCTGCAACTCGTCAGAAATTAAATCTACACCAACTTTCCACTTTCTTAATAAACCAAACCATACATTGCGGGTAAGAATAAAAAAGAACTTCGGAAAAGGAATCCATAAAACGAAGTCCGGCTTTTGAGAATAATCATAAATCACACCCATCACATCCTGAAAAACATCCCAGGCATCGCTTTCGCAACCCTTACGGTTTTCAATAAACTTACACACCTGTGGAAAATAGATGTCATAAACATATTGAAGGATGATCCGGTCGTGGTTTTTTATTCCCTCGAGGACTTCAAAAGAACTGTATTTAGTCTCCTCTTCACCCATAGTATGTCAGAAA
>Ga0222672_1000476_pt1 | contig 15771 bp, 5 predicted proteins | sample AntAcemetagen799_FD_179810 | JGI IMG/M metagenome (GOLD analysis project Ga0222672, IMG submission 179810) | Saline water microbial communities from Ace Lake, Antarctica - #799 | ecosystem: Environmental > Aquatic > Non-marine Saline and Alkaline > Saline | place: Antarctica: Ace Lake | collected...
CATCAAAGGATACCTCGGCGACGGTGATGGATGATCCGTCGTCTTTGGTGGCCGATGTATTTTGCCAAACCGTGTTGCCGTTCACGACGGACCCATCGGCTGTGCCGTCCAAGCTGATCGACGAAATGCCGTGCTGAGCCAGGGTCAACAATTCGCCATCGTCTGTGATGCCATCGGTATTGGCGTCATCCCACATCTTCAAGATGCCCCAGATATCGTCCGACGCATCAATCTGTCCGTTGGTATCGTCATCGAACATTGCCAAAGCATCCAAACTGCCGTTTGCAGAACTGGCGATTCCGTTGTTGTACGTGAAGTACGGCGAGATCACTTCGCCCATGCTGTCAATCTGGCCATTGCCGTTCAGGTCCGCAGACAACAGGCCATCACCCGGGCCGAACCAACCCAGTGTGGGCGTTGGGCTGCCGTCATCGGTCAGGTCAAACTGAACACCGGGATCAGCACCCAGCAGGTCAATTCCATCACCATCCAAGTCAAACACCAGAGGGTCAATTTGTTTCCCCATGCCCGCATAGCCATTGAAATCAGCGTCGCTCAAAGTGTCAGCCCCGACACCCTGCAACAGGGCCAACAAGCTAAGCTCGCCCGAATCGAGCGACCCATTTGCGGTTACGGCCGTATCATCAAACAGGAAAATACCGGCGTTTGCTGTTGCTAATGTGCTGTCATAAAGAACAATCACATGGGTTCCTGCGGCCGTTGTTGTGAAGCTGCCGCCTGATAGAACCGACTCAGCTTGGGACACAGCATTGGCGACGTTCATTGTTGCACCAGTTGCAAAACTGCTGGACGCTAATTCGAAGATTTGGGCCGTGTCGGATGAAACGTCGAGGTTCGACAAACCATCATGAAACTGCTTGATACCCTCTGCGTTGTTGTCTCCCGCTCTTAGGTCGAATGTGAAGTCGATGATGTCCGTGCCAACGATGTAGTCATTGACATCATTGTTTGTCGCAGCCGTTGAATTGAACCGGAGGGTATCTAAGTCTGTATCTGTGTTCATATTGATACTGTCAGACCCGGTGCTCATGATGAACGTATCCTGACCGTCGCTGCCTGTGAGGGTGTCATCATCAGCGCCGCCATCCAACGTGTCATTACCGGCACCGCCAACCAGATTGTCGTTACCTGCATCACCGTTGAGAATGTCATTATCAGCGAAACCGTTCAGGGTGTCGTTATCGGCACCGCCATTCAGGGTATCGTTACCAGCAGCGCCGGTTAACGTGTCGGCACCGCCGCCGCCATTCAGGATGTCATCGCCCGCGCCGCCGTCGATGTTATCTGCAATCGACGATCCCGTGATCGTTTCCGCCGTTGAACCCGCCGCCGATGTGATGGTGGTTGATCCGCCTGTGATCGCCTTTGCCGAGAGATCAAACGTGGCGCCACCGGCAACCTCCACGGCCAAGACGCCGGATGTATTAAGTGTGATACTACTGTTAAAGTTCCCATCGAGTGAGCCGTTGGAGAACGTGGCGGTTACCCCGTCCGCAACGGTCAGCGCTTCGATGCCCGAAATAAACACGCCGTCAAAATTATTTGTCCCGGTGACGGACATGGTATCAGTGCCCGAGGCACCAGTGTCGGATATGGATTCTCCTGTCGACGATTCACCAGCCCCGATAACATAGGTGTCTCCGTCGGCTCCGCCGTCCATGGTGTCATTTCCATTGCCGCCGTTTAGCGTATCGGCACCATTGGCCCCGATCAAATTATCGTCACCCGCACCACCGTTGAGGATATCGTCACCGTTGCCGCCATTCAATGTGTCGGCGGCACCATCACCATTAAGCGTATCGTTGCCCTCGTCGCCGTTCAGGATGTCGGCCCCGCCACCGCCATTGATCGTGTCGTCGCCAGAACCGCCATTAAACGTTTGCGCCGTGATGCCGCCGGTTAGTATGTCGGCATAGGCAGATCCATCGGCCTGAAGGGCATTATCGCCGGTGTTGATGGTGACGCCGGTGCCTGAATCGGTGACGGAAACGATTGAGATACCTGTCGTCGTAACGCCCGATAAATCAGCCGATCCATCGGTGACCACCAAACCTGTGGAACCCACCCCTATGATGGAAGAAAGCGAACTGACCTGACCGGACGACAGTGTGATTGTTGATGCCATCAACGAATTTGAAACATCCACAGTTTCAACATTTGAGATCGAGAGATCGGTGATGTCGATGTTGTTGGCATTCGGATCTTCAATCTTAATCGTGTCGGTTCCCAAACCCCCATCAATAAACTCACCCACAACGATTTCAGCCAAATCCGTGTAGTGGAAGGTGTCATTGCCATCATCGCCATAAAGTGAGTCGGCACCGCCATCACCATAGATGGCATCATCCCCATCACCACCATAAATGATATCATCGCCACCGAAACTGTTGGGAATCACACTGTCACCATCGAAATTTACATAGTCACCACGAAGGGTATCGGCACCACCCCCACCATAGATGATGTCGTTTCCTTCGCCGCCGTAAACGGTGTCATCGTTTGAATAAATGAACGATGAGTCGGAGTCTTCGTCGGCATGAACCAAGTCATCGTCGCCACCGGCAAAGATCAAATCCGCGCCATCACCACCAAAGATTAAGTCCGCCCCATCTTCGGCCTCGACCGTGTCGTCGCCGGCAAAAAGGCGAAATTCATCAGCGCCGGGTGTGCCGAAAAGACCGCCTTCTAACGTGAAGTTATCGGGGGTGCGGGAGTCGTCTGAACCCAGAAAGAGTGTCCCCTCGCTGAAATCTTGATCTTCAGGAAAGACGAAGGGAACTTCAGGGGGAATAATGATTGGTCCGAAGTCGATTTCACCGAAAATTTCTTCCAACTCTGCAAGTAAGTCTTCGAATGCACTCTGTTCTTCTTCCGTGATTCCAAGCAACCCTTCGTCGATGCCCAGCAAGTCACCGCCAAGGCCGCCCAGAAGGCCGGGGTCACCAAAAAAGCCCGGATCACCAAAATCGTCAGGGCCATCCGGACCGTCGGGGCCATCCGGGCCATCCAGCCCATCAAAGCCATTGATAAAATCGTTGAACTGTTGCTCGGTCGCGCCGTCGATGAACTCGTCAACCGGCCCCAATAACAGAAACGCGTCTGTCTGTTCGACCACCTCTGTTGCCAAGGTCAGGGCTTCTTCCAGCGAAGCACCATTGGCCAGCGCCTCTTCAAACGCGGCTTCGGAAGCAGCTTCCGCCTCTGAGACAGCCTGATCGACAGCAGCTTGTTCCGCATCTCCACCCGCCGCATCGTTGTTGCCCGTCAGCGTATCGTTGAACCCAAAATTGGCCCGTGCATTGGTCAGTGACCCGGTCACGTTCCCGAATACTCGCGCAACCACAGACGCTGGCAAAATGACGGGCTGGCTTGGCGACACGAAAGAACTCGACATTTGAGTCGAGGCAAACGGCACGTTCAGCACGATGGCACCGGTCTCGTTGAAAATAACCAACTCGCCAATCGAGCCGTCCGGGTCGGGGATTAGAACAAAGGTATTCTTGCTGCCTTCCGGGGCGGCGGTTCCGGTGCCGGATGAGCCGCGAATACCAATCGTCGCCGTCGGTGTGGTGATGAGCATGGCGTCCGAATCGACCTTGGCCAATTGGCCAGAAACGAAACCGAACGCCCCCTGCACGACATTAAACACCGCGCTGCCGCTTTCACCGCTGGCGTCGTAGACCATTTCATCGATGGTCATTTCACCATCAGAGCCGAGCGAAAACGTGGTTTCATCGACAAAGACCAAGCCGATTTCGCCATCAGCGCCGGTCACGATCACGTCGCCTTGGTAGATGTCGCCGCCGTCTTCGGCGGTGACTTCCGTGCCATCAACCCGAATAATTGTCGCGTTACCGGTCAAGCTTGCGACTTGGCCGATGGGCTCACCAGCCTCGGTCGCTTGGGCCAATTGGAGAAGCGGATCATTTGTATTATCAGCCACGAGGACGCATACCTATTATCAATTACCACAGCACCATTCTGGCACCCTATCTAACCAGTATAGCGCACCAGACACCACCATCGCCTGTGATCATTGACACAGGGTTAAAATACCAATCTTTTCAGGAACTTAAGATAATTTTTTAGGCTTTAAGATGACGTCGAGTTCTAAACGACCCATGGCGGTAAGCAGATCATAGACCGCAATGGCTGTGTCGGCACAACGGTGACGGTTGCTCTGCCCGCGCGGTCCCACCGATATGCCCACCCGACATTAACGAGAAACCACAGCCCGCGTCGCGCTTCTTAAACCATTGCTCCGGCAGTTGTTTGATCAGTATCCGTTGTGGTGTGGACATCAACGTCGGCGATATCAAACGAGACTTCGGCAACAGTGATCGACGATCCATCGTCTTTCGTCGCCGACGTATTTTGCCAAATCGTGTTGCCGTTCACGACCGACCCATCTGCCGTGCCGTTCAGGCTAATCGACGTGATGCCATGGTCTGCCAGGGTTAGCAATTCGCCGTCATCGGTGATGCCATCGGTATTGGCGTCATCCCACATTTTCAGGATGCCCCAAATATTATCCGACGAATCAATCTGGCCGTTGGCGTCGTCGTCAAACAGCGACAAGGCTTCCAAGCTGCCGTTTGCAGAACTGGCGATTCCGTTGTTGTACGTGAAGTACGGCGAGATCACTTCGCCCATGCTGTCAATCTGGCCATTGCCGTTCAGGTCCGCAGACAACAGGCCATCACCGGGGCCAAACCAGCCAAGGTTCGCAGTTGTGTTGGCGTTATCACCCAGGGCGAATTGTACACCTGGGTCACTGCCCAGCAATTCGATGCCATCGCCGTCCAGATCAAAGACCAGGGGGTCACCAGTTTTGGCGGCGTAACCCGTGAATTCAGCAGCGGTAAAGCTACCGCCAGCAACACCAGAAAAGTGCGCTAGCAACGACAGTTCGCCCGCGTCAAGGGTTCCGTTGGCAGTGGTGTCTTGGAAAAGAAACAGCCCGGCATTACCGACAGAGACGCTGTCATAAATGACGAAGGCGTGGGTACCGCCCGCCGTTGTTAAAAGGATGGGGCTACCGCCGGACAAAACCGTTTCCGCCTGCGATACCGCATTGCCTGCGGTCATGGTAGACGCTGTCAGAAAGGTGCTGGCATCCAGCTCAAAGATACGCCCCGTGCTGCCGGAGATGTCTAAGTCAGTTACATCGTTAACGAACTGATTTGCCGCAACACTGCCGTCGCCGGCATCAAGGGTAAAGGTTATGTCGATGAGGTCCGTGCCGACGGTATAATTTGAAACCACATTGTTCGTAGACGTGGTTGCATTGAACCGCAGCGTGTCAGTGCCAGAATCCATATCAATGGTATCATTGCCGGTGCCCATGATGAAAACATCATCGCCCGTGCCGCCGCTCAGGGTGTCATCGCCCGCGCCACCGCTCAGGGTGTCGTTATCGGCACCGCCGTTGATCGTGTCTGCCGCGCTGCCGCCAGTGATGGTATCGGCCCCCGTGCCACCATTGATCTGACGCAGGATATTTGAGCCTTGCGACGTGCCAACAATGGTGTCGTCACCTGTGGTGCCGTTAATTTGCAGAACATGGTTGAGGTCGTCGCCGTTAGTAAAATTAAGATCTGCCGAGTTCGACACATCGAACGACGTTGAATCCATATTGATGATCAGCGTGTTCGCGGCACTGCTATTCGGCTGGAGGCTGGTGATGCCTGTGCCACCCCACTGGCTGGATTTAAAGGTTGCCGTATTGGCGGGGCCTTGAAAAGCGAACTGCTCCACGTTGGAAATTGAAACATCGCTAAAGTCGTTGTCCTGATAGGAGGAAATTTTATCAAATGTGCCATCGCCGCCATCAATTGATCCGCCTGTCTGAGTATCCGCGCCAAGCAGCGTGCCATCAAATTTACGGCCGATGTGGAAGCCGTCGTCTTCGGTGCCGCCACTTAAAATGTCGTCGCCCTCTTGGCCGTACAATTGGTCGTTGCCGGCAAACCCGTTGATAATATCGACGCCCGATGTGCCATCGAGTTGATCACCAGCGCTGGTTCCGTCGATCACGAACGCAATATTGCCAGAGTTGAATTCGCTGCGAGATGTGGAGTCGAAGGTGTTACCGATCATTGCGATGTGGATCAGTTCGGATGAATTGATCGCCGCCGTTCCAACGTTGGTCAGTAGATAGAAATGCGATGTCGAACTGTCGCCAACCAACAACAGTGTCGTCGTGGACGGGGCTGCGGTGAAGCCGCTGAGCGCGGAGGCTATCGACGTTCCATCGGTCACGTCAATGTCGTCGGTGATGACCACAAGCCCGCCGGTGGAAAATGATCCGCTAGACGTTGTTGATGTGAAAGTCGTCCCGGAAAGACTGTTTAATAGATTACTGCCGGGCCGGAAGACATCTTCATCCGTAAAGACAGAGAAATCGGTGATGGTGTCGCCATACTCGCTGGAATTGTCAAAGATGAAAGAGTCGTTCCCCGCACCGCCGGTCAATTGGTCGACGCCGTCGCCACCGGTGATCTCATCGTTGCCAGCACCGCCAGATAAGGTGTCGTCGCCCGCAGCACCATTCAGCTTATCGGCACCTGTACCGCCGAAAATGTTATCGGAAACGCTGGAGCCTGTCAGGGCATCATCACCGTCGTAACCGAACAGGATTGCACCGACGTCAATGGAGATGCTCGAGCTTCCAAGTGCATTTTGCAAAAAATTACTGCCCGTGTCGCCCGTTGTAAAATCGATATTTCCCGCGTCAACATTTGCCGCATTGCCCGCCGCATCGGCAAAGATAACGCCATAGTTGTTGGCGGTGTCGATCACGTTGACGGTTGATGTTTCACCGTCTGAGGCCTGTGCAGTCAGACTAGAAAAGTCCGTTACGTCCAAAATACCAGTAACGGAGCCGTCAACCGATTCGTTGCCACCAACATCATAATAGAGATCTTCGAAAGAACCCGTGTTGGCGTAAATACCGACAAAATCTGATAGGTTAAATAGTTCGATGGTATCGCTGCCGCCGTTGCCGATGAAACCGTCGAAACCGCCCAGGTCAGTACCCTGAGTCATTGTCACTGTGTTGTTGCTGGCATCGCCAACCAGATTGTCATCGCCTGTTGTTGGCACCAGATTAAGCGTTACCGTATCGATTGGACCAAAAAAGGGATCATCGGGATCATCGGGACCAAAATCAAAACCTTCTTCACCCTCCCCGAAAAAATCATCAATCGTAAAATCATCACCAAAAAGCCCGTCGCCAGGGCCCAAAAGATCACCGCCGATGCCACCCAGAAGGCCGGGATCGCCAAAAAAGCCCGGATCACCAAAATCGCCGGGGCCGTCGGGGCCATCCGGGCCGTCGGGACCATCCGGGCCATCCAGCCCATCAAAGCCATTGATAAAATCATTGAACTGTTGTTCGGTCGCGCCTTCGATCAACCCATCAATGGGACCAAGTAGCTGAAAAGCATCGCTTTGTTCGACAACGTCGGTGGCGGCCGTCAGGGCGTCTTCCAGCGAAGCACCATTGGCCAGGGCCTCTTCAAACGCGGCTTCGGAAGCCGCTTCGGCCTCTGATACAGCCTGATCAACAGCAGCTTGTTCTGCATCTCCACCCGCCGCATCGTTATTACCCGTCGGCGTATCGTTGATGCCAAAATTAGCCCGCGCATTGGTCAGTGACCCGGTCACATTCCCGAATACTCGCGCAACGACCGACGCTGGCAAAATAACCGGTTGGGTCGGCGGAATGAACGAGCTCGACATTTGGGTCGACGCAAACGGCACGTTCAACACAATGGCGCCGGTCTCGTTGAAAATAACCAATTCACCAATGGTGCCGTCCGGGTCGGGGATTAGAACAAAGGTATTCTTGCTGCCTTCTGGGGCGGCGGTGCCGGTGCCGGATGAGCCACGAATACCAATCGTCGCCGTTGGCGTGTTGATGAGCATGGCATCCGAATCGACCTTGGCCAATTGGCCAGAAACGAAACCAAACGCCCCTTGCACGACATTAAACACCGCGCTGCCGCTTTCGCCGCTGGCGTCGTAGACCATTTCATCGATGGTCATTTCACCATCAGAACCCAGCGAAAACGTGGTTTCATCGACAAAGACCAAGCCAATTTCGCCGTCGGAACTCGTGACGATCACATCGCCTTGGTAAATATCGCCGCCATCTTCGGCAGTAACTTCGGTGCCATCCACACGAATAATTGTCGCGTTACCGGTCAGACTGGCGACTTGGCCGATGGGCTCACCCGCTTCGGTGGCTTGCGCCAATTGAAAAAGCGGATCGCCTGTCAAGTCTGCCATAAGGCGTCACCTGTTCCGGTTTCCAAGGCATCGTTCTGATGCCATGTGAGCACAGCATAGCGCACCAAGCACCACTATCGCCTGTGACCGTTGACACAGGGTTAAAATAGTAGGCTTTTCCTGGAGTTTCCCGGGTTAAGACCGCTTTTTCGATTGTGGGATGACGTCGAGTTCTAAACGACCCATGGCAGTGAGCAAATCATAGACCGCGATGGCGGCGTCAATTTCTGCCGATGTGGCATCGGACGTTGCGTTAATCAGCTCGGTCTCGCCGGTCAGCACATCAATCAACGACCGGTTGCCCAAGGCTCGTTCGCGGCGGGCAAGCTCCAAAAACTCAGAGGCAATGTTGGCTTGGTTGTTTAGGAATTGGGCGTTTAGCCGGGCTGTTTCCAGCCGGGACCAAGCCGAGCGAACGCGTTCTTCAATCCGGTCACGGGCATCACCATACAGGTATTCCGTCGATAAATGGTCTTGCTTTGCCGCTTTCAGAGTATCGACAGCGGTCATGCCGAGATTCAGATTATAGGTCAATTCAATCCGCACAGAAGATGTGGTTTTATGACCGACGGTGCCAGAGACATCGTTCTCTTTTTTCAACACCCCAATCGCGTTGACCTCTGGGAAGAAGCTGGAGGACCGTGTTGAATCAATGCTGGCACGTTGGATTTGCGCTTGTAATGCGGCGGATAGAAGCTCTGGGTTTTCCTTCATCGCCATATCGACCGCCTCGGGCAGCGTCGGCGGCAACAGATCAATTGGTGGGGCTGGTTGGATCATCATTTTTACGTTCGGCGGCAATTCACCAAACACAGCTAAAAAGCGGTTCACGGCGGTCTTTAGGCGACCTTCCGCGCGCACGCGGCGGGCCTCGGCACCAGCCAGTTGGCGTTTGGCCTGTAAAACATCCGTTGAAAAGCCCGAACCCCGATCAACCTTGGCATCTTCTAAGGCCGATTGGCGCTTGATGTTCTCAACCGAGGCTTTCGAGAAATTGAGCAGCTTTTGCGCCCGCAGCAAGTTCAAATAGGCCCGCACGCCTTCCCCGATCACAGACTGGCGGACGGCGACCTGATTCACCTCGGCGCGCTCTTGTTCCAATCGTGCCGCGCGGATCAGCGCATTGGTTCCGCCAAAGTCATAGACCTTCTGCGTCAACGTCAGATCAAGCACGCGGGGTTGCAAAGTTGTATCGGCGACGCCTTCGCCTTTTTGCTGGTCTTCGTAACCGTAGCTGGCCGTTGTATCGAGTTCGGGGAACCAATCACCACGAGCAACCTGCACATCGGACTCAGCTTTTGCGACGTTTGCCGCTTCAGATTTGATTCGTTTATTGTTGGTGTTAAGATCAGCGATCCAGTCATACAAATTAACCGGACCCTCCGCACGGCTTACCGCAGGCGTCCACGCAACGAACAAGGCGACAGCCAACACGGTGGCCTGACCAACCTGCTTCCATGTATCAGACATCGCATAGAGTGTTACCATATTTTGAAATCGTGGCACCTAGGTCCGTCCTTAATTAACCGCGAATCGCGTTATATTTTGCTATTCTTGCGGGAATCGTGCAAGTCTCGTCAAGTGGCATTAACCATAAGACCTACAAAATATAGCCCTAATGAACCGTTAACGGTGGCATAAATTATAAAATTTAAATGATGGCTATGTGGCCGTGACCGACTACTTGTTGGCCTCGATGTACTCGCGCATAAAACGCTTAAGGCGTGGCTGCGGGGTGAACTTCACCGCCAGCATGCCATCTTTCACCCGCACGACATTGGCGAAGCCGTCGTATTCGACGTCTTTTCCCTCTTTCGTGCCAAAAAACTGAAATTCTAAATACTGATTGCCTTTAAGCTTGCCTTCATAGCCGGTTGCGGCAAATCCGCCCAGGCTCATATCCAGCAATTCATAGATGGTGCCACGGGTGCCATCACCGAGAATACGCACCGTCTCGCCGGTGCCAGTGATCCGATCAAATTCGCGCTTTGGACCTTCTTCTGCTTTCGCGTCAGTAGGCGCGCCGTCGCCATTCGTTTTTGGGGGCGTGTCTTTTTTGCCGGTCAGATTTTTCAGCCAACCCATGGCCAACCTCCTAAAGCGCGCGCTCTGCTACCGATGACTTAAAACAGAATTGCATGTTTTGAAAGACAGCGAAAGCCATCCCCATCCTCTTGATCCCCTGGGTTTAACGTTCACTCATCGCCATACGCATCGATGCGATGTACGGGTCCAACATATACTGCAACACGGTGCGGGTTCCGGTTAAAATATTCGCCTGTAACTGCATACCCGGATACAGATCATAACGCGCCGCGCCTTGTTCAAAGTAGCTGGCGTCCGTTTCAATCTTAACCTTGTAGTAGGGCTGACCCTCTTCGGTAACCAGCGTATCGGGGCTGATTGCAGCGACGATGCCATCAAGCACGCCAAACCGCTGCGCATCGGCTGATGTCAGTGTTAAAGCTGCCGCTTGCCCCATTTGAACAAAGCCGATGTCTTGGGTTGCGAGCCGGGCCTCGATGATTAAGCGGTCATCAACCGGCACAATCTCGACCACCGCTTGCCCGGCTTGGACAACACCGCCGCGCGTGACAACATTCATGGTCTTGATGATGCCATCAACAGGCGCGCGCAACACCGTGCGCCGCAGTGAATCGCGCAACTGTAAAACCCGCTGTGATTGCTCTTTATACAGACGGCGGGCTTGGTCGAGTTCAACCCGCGCTTCCTCTAAAAACGCATTTTGAATGGCTCCGACCTGCGCGTTGGCTTCGGCCATTGCCGCCTGCGCCCGTGGCAACAAGGCCTTGTCGGCACCTATTTGGCCGCGCAAGCTTAGCTCTTCGCGCCGCAAGCCCAAGTGCGTCATCCGGTTGGTTAATTCACGCTTCAACAGGTTCTCTGAGATTTCGACCTGCTCTTCAACCAGCTTCAGCATTTCGCGGTTGTTGCCAAGGCGACTGCGCACCTCGTTAATCTCTTGCTGCCGTTGCGCGATGAGTTGTTCTTGAACCGCGATCTGACTGGACAGCCGCGCCCGGCGGGCATCGAACAAGGCCTGAGCCTGAGCCACCAATTCCGGCTCTATTTCAACATCAAAAGACTGCTCAACATCCAAGGAAAATGTCTCTGCCCCAGCCAATTCTGCTTCCAATCGCTTCATCGTGACATAGATCGCTGCAAGGCGAACGCGCACCTCTTCGATTTCTGAGCCAATCATCAGCGGTTCCAGCGCGATCAATTCTTGGCCTTCACTGACTCGCTCGCCACTGCTGACCAGAATATTTTGGACGATGCCACCTTCTAAGTGCTGCACGGTCTTGACTTGCGATGACGGCACAACTTCGCCGAACGCCGTTGCAACCACATCCAAGCGCCCAACCGATGCCCAAACAAAAAAGGCGACAACGCTGAGGATGCAGACAAACAAGAAAACATGCGTGCTGATTAACGATCGGGTCGCTGTGATGTTTGCTACGGGGCTCATTCCGCCACCTCTTTATTCGCCTGAGCGGGCGGTGGTGGCGCATCCGCTGCTGGCGCTGGTGTTGATATGGCGTCTTTGCTCTTTTTCAACTCTGAAAGCTGTGTGTCAGCAATGCCCGTAAACTTTGGTTCGGGCTTCATGTTCATATCCAAGACGAGCCTCGCACCCTTCAACAAAACTGGATCATGCGAGAATAAGATGAGCGTTCGACCCTCTTCCGCCAATCGTTTCATCACGGCATAGATGGCTTTTTTTCCCTCCGTATCCAGGCCCTCGGTTGGTTCGTCAAAGACGGCCAATTTGCCATTCACAGCCAAGGCCCGCGCCATCGCCAAGCGTCTTCGAATCCCCAAGGCAAAGTTCTGGCCACTGTTTTGGATCGGCATGTCCAAGCCGTCAGGGCTTTCATCAATGAAGCGACCCAAGCCAACATCACGCATGAGGGTGAGCAACGCGTCATCGTCCATCTCTCGATCCCCTGCCGCTGCAAGCAAATCTTCACGCAGGGTTCGACCAACGAACGATGGTTCTTGCGGGAGGTACAAAAGTTGCCGACGCCACCAGTCCGGCACCAGTTGACGAACATCGATGCCGTCCGCCAGCATTTGACCCTTTTCCGGTTCCAAAAGCCCGACCAGCAATCGCGCCAACGTTGTTTTACCCGTGCCGTTTTTACCGGTGACAACCATCACCGCCCCCGGCGGTAGCTTGAAGGTGACGCGTTCGAAAAGGGGGGTTGGTGCGCCGGGATAGGTAAAGCTCACATCGCGAAATTCAATGGCGCCATTGTAGGAAGACAGCGCCGTGCCTTGCTCGGGCTCGGTCGGCAAGGCAACCAGTTGTTCAACTTTACCCAGGGCTTCGGCTGCTTTGGCCATCGACTCGTTCAACTGTGCAAACCGCGTCACCGGGCCCAAGGCGCGCGCTGACAAAATATTTGCCCCAATCATCGTGCCCACGTCCATCTTGCCCATCAGGACCAAGATCGCGCCGACGGCAAACATGGCAACACTCATCAAGGCTTGTGCCGTCTGCGACACCTGTTGGGCGCGGGCTTGCCGATCCGCAATCCTGCGCCGCACGGCTTGCACCGACCGCACATAGGTTTGCCATGCATCCATTAACAAGGGCTTTGCCCCAAAGGCGCGAACCGCATCGGCCGCCGTGACCGAACTTGCCACCAAGGCATTTCCCTCTGCCGCCAAAGATTGCGCCTGCGCCATGGGATCGCGCAGCATTCGTTGGCTGGTGATGCCGTAGATAAAAACGATTGCGACAAACACGGCGGCAATTAAGCCAAGCCACACATTCAGCAAGACCAAAGCAAACAAGAACAACAGCGCAAATGGCACATCCAAAACGGCGCCCACATTGCTGGCGTTGTAGGTGGTTTCAACCGTATCCAGGCCGCGCATGGCTTCACGTCGTTCACCGGCGGGGATCGCATCCAAGGCCCATCGCTTGGCCGTTGCTAATACGCCTAACGCGCCAATTGCACGTTGTTCATCGCGCACACTCAAGGCGCTGGCCGCTAAGGATTGACGCACTTGGCGAAAGCAAACTTCCAGGGCAATGGCCATGCAGACGCCCGCCGTCAGAGTCCACAAAGTCGCATCAACACCGCTGACCAAATAGCGATTCAGCACTTGGATTGAAAACAAAGGCGAGGCCAACGCCAACAGGTTGGCGAACAGCGATGCCAACAACAACTCTGCGGCGATCCAAGGCCTGTCAGCCAGTCTTCGAAACAATTCATGCATCGACCGCGCACTCATCTTTGTTGTTTGGCTTGCCGGGGACCACATGATCCGCCCGTTTATATTTCAAGGCGCAATCGTCGCAGATCATGAGATTCGGCGCAATCCACCCCTCTTAGGTCACACCACCTTACGGCACTGCGAAAAAAAGTAGGTGATGGCATGTAATGGTTTGTGATGGTTGCGGCGTGCGTCTTACGGTTTTAACAGCCCACTCAATACAGTGGCAAAATCATCAAATGAATAGCTCGGAACACCGCCGTTTTCTGCCGATGGTGTTGTCTGTACAGTCGCCACCGTTGCTTGCTGAATTGCTGCTGGTTCTGGCGGATCAACCTGGGTCACGGGTGCGCTTGGTGCCTCAGTGCCGCCGCCGAGCAACTGCGACAAAGCCTGAAAGAACAATGTCAAATGATTATCATTTTCCGATGCGATGGCTTCTGGGGCGCGCTCGGTTTGCGGTGCCACGTCAACAGTGACGGTTGGCTCCATCGCAGCCACAGGTGTCGGGTTCGCGCTGGCGGCAATGGCCATTTCAACGTCGGCAGGTTCCGCCGCATCAGGCGCGTTCGAAAACCACGATACGACATCTGATAGCGAATAGCTGGGCACGTTGGCCTCGGCGCGGGCAGGCGTTGCCGCACTGTTTGGAGCCACGACCTGACGCAGGGTGCGCTTCGGTTCGACCGCCGCAATTTGGATATAGCTGTTTTCTTCTTGCTCAATGAATATCTCAGAGAGTGAGAGCACGTCGGCCAAAGGTTCTGCGCTCACGGTCCTCTCACCAACGAAAAAGGCGGAGTCCGTTGCTTCCGATAGTGCCGCCGGTTCTGACGATGTGATGGGACCCGCCTGGGGCACATCAACAATCGCAAGCGGTGCCTCAACAACCGGCGTCACAGGGGCAGCCTTTACCGCATTGGCCGACTCTAAGGCCGCAGACAGCGCTTTGCGCGCTGCCGTCACAGATCCAGTTGGGGCATCGTCAACCAAAACCGAAGGCGTTGTGGACTCGGACAGTGTGGGTGCGGTTGGTACCGTATTTTCTGGTGATTTTTTAAGGGCATCGCCTAACACTGTGCCGATATGGACTTGATGATCATCAGGAAACTCTGTCGCCGCAAAGCCTTTTGCGATGCCAGCTTGAGAAACCCGTTCCAGGTCTTCCAAGGTTTTGACGTCGCGCGGCTTAAACGACTCGTAATTCAGTTTGCCCAGATTCCGCAGCATGGAGAACGCTGCCAATAAAACGTCCGTTTCCGCAGAAGCCGCATCCGACAAGGCATTGATGTAAGCCGTTTCACCGGACAGCACGTCAATCAATGACCGCTGGCCCAACTGGCGTTCTTCACGGGCCAAGTCTAAGAAAGCCTTGGCAATCTGGGATTGGGTGGTCAGCGAACTGGCCGTCGACCGGGCGATGTTCAGGCTAGACCAATCATTGCGAATAGTTTCTTCCATGCTGGTCAACGTGTCAGCAACTGTTGCCGTTTGCGCCGCCAGATCGGCTTGGCTGGCGCGAAGATTATCCAGGCTCTGGGCACCCAAGTTAAAAGAATACGTGAGTTCCAGCTTGGCGATGGTTTCTTCTTTGGTCCCGAGCGTGCCGCCAGAATTACGCTTGGTGTTGCGCTCAATAGACCCGTTTAAGGTTGGGAAAAACTCAGATTGCCGCGTGCTGTTCAGATCTTCGCGGCTGATGGTTTCGGCCACATTGGCCAACGCCAAGTCTGTGTTCGATTCTTGCGCGATTGAGATCGCTGATCCCAAGTCTGGCGGCAACCAATCAATGGGCAGATCGACGCCATCTAGATCAGCAAGTGTATCCGGCACTTCGTCAAACACAGCGCGGAAACGGTTGCGGGCCGAAATCAGCGCGCCTTGTGACTGGATGCGCCGCGCCTCGGCCCCCGCGAGTTGGGTTTTTGCCTGCAAAACATCAGTCGAAAGGCCCGAACCGGTCTCGACCCGCGCATCTTCCAACTCGGTCTGCTTGCGGATGTTTTCTTCAGACTGGAGGGCGTATTCCACAACCTGATAGGACCGCAGAAGGTTCACGTAGGCCTGGGCCCCTTCCAAGATGAGGTCTTGGCGGGCCGCAACCAATTGCAATTCTGCATCCAATAAATTCAGGCGCTCGGTTTCAATGGCGGTGTTGGTCGCGCCAAAGTCCCAGAGCAACTGTGTCAGTTTCAAATCAAGCGTATAAAA
>Ga0222672_1000481_pt1 | contig 15664 bp, 15 predicted proteins | sample AntAcemetagen799_FD_179810 | JGI IMG/M metagenome (GOLD analysis project Ga0222672, IMG submission 179810) | Saline water microbial communities from Ace Lake, Antarctica - #799 | ecosystem: Environmental > Aquatic > Non-marine Saline and Alkaline > Saline | place: Antarctica: Ace Lake...
GGTCTTTTTTCATCCCTACCGAGTCGATGGAAGCCACGTTGATTCGCGATGATCGCATCATTGTGAGCCAGCTCACTCCTCAGGTGTTTGAACTTCATCGTGGTGACGTCATAGTGTTTGTCGATCCAGGCGGATGGCTTTCCGCGCAAACCGGGGTGAGCGAAGACGACCCGCTTTCTCGCATCCTTAATGGTGTTTCGGTGTTTATTGGTCTTTCTGGCGCCGATGACAATAAACACCTGGTTAAGAGGGTCATCGGGCTACCGGGTGACACTATTGTCTGCTGCGATGAGCTCGGTGCCATGAGAGTCAATGGTGTTCCTCTGGCGGAAACCTATCTGAACCTTCCGGAGGGGGTATCCAAAGTCAGCAGCAATGATTTTGCGGTTACGGTCCCCAATGAAGCGTTGTGGGTGATGGGAGACAACCGCTATAACTCCGCTGATTCCCGGCGCAACATGGATAAGCCAGGAGGTGGTTTTGTGCCAGTGGACAATGTTGTCGGTCGCGCCATCGTGATTTCTTGGCCCCGGGACCGCTGGGAGTGGTTGTCGAATTATCCCACCGTCTTTTCCGGCATCGAGTCGAGACTGCCCTGATTTCTCGGGAAACCCCCACCCTCGCCAGTGAAGAAAAACTGGTCGCGCACGGGTATCCCCGGGTAATTGGGTGTGACGAGGTGGGGCGGGGACCGCTGGCAGGGCCTGTCGTCATCGGTTTAGTCGTATGGGAGCCCTCGCAGAAGGTGTGGCCTGAGGGTTTGCGCGATTCGAAAGCGATTAGCGAAAAAAAACGGCCCGCTATCGCCCAGGCCGTGCGGGAGTCTTTTTCCCATTGGGCGCTGGGCGAGGCCAGCGCTCAAGAGATTGACGAGCGGGGAATTATGAATGCTCTCGCGACCGCTGTGGTGAGAGGGCTTCAGGAATTGGCCCGCAAGGGCGTTGCGGTGGGACCGTCGGTGTTGTTGCTCGATGGCGGCCACGATTTTGTGACCCCCCATTTGCCCCATCCCTTGGCCGTGGTGACGAAGGAAAAGGCGGACCGGGATTGTGTGTCCGTGGCAGCGGCGTCCGTCATCGCCAAGGTTCATCGCGATAATTTCATGATTGAGCACGCGGCGAGATATCCCCAGTACGGGTTTGCCAGCAACAAGGGCTACGGCTCGGCGGGTCATCGTGACGCAATTAGTGAACACGGCGTCACGCCGCTTCATCGGCGCACGTGGATTCACTTCTAGTTCTTGCGGCTTCACTAGACTCCAGGCACCATGCAACCTGAAGACTTTGAGGACTACGACCGGGAGGTCGAGCTTGCCCTGTATCGGGAGTACCGCGATATTGTGAGCCAGTTTCGCTATGTCGTAGAAACGGAGCGTCGGTTCTATCTCGCCAACGAGGTCACCCGGGAAGTCAAGGAACGCGGTGCAGACTTTTATTTTGAGCTCACCTTGAAGGATGTCTGGGTGTGGGATGTGTATCGCTCAGATCGTTTTGTTTCCTCGGTCACCGTCCTTACCTTCAAAGATGTCAATGTGGAGGAATTAGGAAGCAAAGATTTGAAGCTCCCCACGGAGCTCGCACTCGACGAATAAGGTGTCCACATCTCTGCGACGCCGCGCGGATACTCCCGCCGCGCTCCCGCTGCACTGTTCCCGCTTGGCTTCTGTCACGGTGCTCCCATGGAATCAGAAACTCTCGCTCGTATCGCCTGGGGTTTTATGGCCGACCCCGGTGATGGCCTCGCCCGGGCACTGACGCAGCGCCACGGAATCGAGGCCGCGGCCCAACTGGTGGAGTCGACAACATCACCCACAAGGGTGCTCACAGGCCTCAGCGAGGAGATTTCTCCCGCAAATTATGCTCAGCTGGAGCGGTGGCGTGCCCGTTATGACCCTGCTCAGGTTCAGGCGTCTCACCGGAAGCAGCGCCACGCAGGAATACAGGTGATGGGCTCCGAAGACCCCCTGTGGCCGACGCGGATGAACGACTTGGGGCCGGCGGCACCATTGACCCTGTGGGTGCGAGGAGACCCAGGCGTGGTCGCCCGGGGGAGAGCAGTGTTGGCGGTGGTGGGAAGCAGGCACCCCACGGGGGCTGGTCTCGCCCACACCACCGCCATTGTCCAGGGGGCGTGGTGCGAGGGTGTGGGCATCGTGTCCGGGGGAGCATTAGGAATCGATTCCATCGCTCACCAGGCTTCCCTCGTCCATGGGCGGGTTCCTATCGCGGTTCTTGCCGGAGGGTTGGAATCGGTGTACCCCTCCGACAACGTGTCCTTGATGACACATATTGCCGAACGTGGAGCGGTGTTTTCAGAAGCGCCGTGTGGAATGAGGATTCGGCCCGAACGGTTCCTCGCGAGAAACCGCCTTATCGCAGCCCTTTCGCAGGCACTGGTTGTGGTCGAAGCAGCACACCGCTCGGGTGCCATCAACACCGCCCACCACGCGGCAGGACTGGGGCGAGACATTGGCGTGGTGCCTGGCCGATGGGAAGACACACATGCCAGAGGGTGTTTTCGAATTGTTCGAGAACAAGGCGCCATGGTGCTCACGGAGCCCGCCGATGTGGGTTTTTTGCTCCCCGGTGTCCCGACCCACTCACCTAAGCTGGGGCCATGAGCGCGTTTAGCCAACATCCCGAAGCCGAGCACATTGTGGTGCACATTAGCGACACACACTTGTTGGCAGGCAACGCCAAACTGTTCGGCTCTATTGACTCGGAGGGACCTTTAGCCCTTCTCCTGGAACGCCTGGTGGCCAGTGGATTGCCTGTTGATGCGCTCGTGTTCACGGGTGATTTGGCGGACCGAGGGGAAGAAGACGCCTATGTGCGTCTGCGTTCCCTCGTGGAACCGTGGGCTAAGAAGCTGGGCGCCCAGGTGTTGTGGGTGATGGGCAATCACGATGACCGGGAACCTTTTTCCTCGGTGCTTATGGGCGCTCCGGCGACCACAGCCCCGCAAGATGCGGTCTATTGGGCCGGAGGGCTTCGCATCATTGTTTTAGATTCTTCGGTGCCGGGGTTTCATCACGGTGAGCTCACGAAAGACCAGCTGGCATGGTTGGCCAGCGAACTAGACACTCCCGCCAATAAGGGCACGCTGCTTGCGCTTCATCACCCCCCCATTCCCACCCCCATCGAGTTGATGGGGCTGATCGAGCTGGAGAATCAAGCTGCCCTGGCAGAGGTGATTCGCGGAACGGATGTCCGGGGAATTCTTGCCGGACACCTGCATTACTCTACGTTTTCGACCTTTGCCGGAGTGCCAATTTCTGTCGCGGCTGCAGCGTGTTACAACATTGATCTCATCGGGCCAGCCAGCACTATTTTGTCCGCAAAGACCACCGGTGTGGCAGCGTCCCTGGTGCACGTCTACCCCGACCAGGTGGTGTTCTCCCAGGTGCCTCTCGAGGATGTCAAGGAAATTATTTCTTACGACGCAAGCTATCGCTCGGTCGTGAGTGCCATGAGCGCTCAAGAGCGCCGCGCGATGTTTTCTCAAAAAGACTCCGAGTTCAACACTCACGCAGATCAGGTTCAATCCGGTTCCTGATGACCACCCTGCTGGCAGCTTCGCGCTCGTATTGCCACACGCTGGCGCAGAGCCGTCGCCTGTCCGAAAACTCTCTTCTCGCCTATCAGGGCGATCTGGAGCAGTTTGTGGGCTTTTTAGCCACGCAGCGCGTGGTTGATTCCGCCGAACTGGACACGGAGCTGTGTCGCTCGTGGGTGTGGTCCCTGGCGGAGTCAGGAATGGCGGCTTCCTCGCTGCGGCGTAAAGTGTCGTCACTCAAAGGTTTCACCCAGTGGCTCGGGCTTAACCATCACACGACAGGGGACTTGGGTGTGCGACTCCGCGCGCCGAAAGCAAACCAATCTTTACCCCGGGTGCTCACCCGCTCTCAGATGGAGACGATTCTCCAGAGTCTGGAGGACGCAGCTGGCACGGGTGACCCTATAGCGCTCCGGAATGCCGCCATGGTGGAGTTGCTCTATGCGACCGCTATGCGGGTTGGCGAATTGACGTCTCTCACGCTGTCTCGGATGGATCTTGTGTCCCTCACGGTTCGGGTGCGAGGAAAAGGGGACAAGGAGCGCGTGATCCCCCTGGGGCTCCCGGCACAGCGGTCACTAGCGCACTACCTTGAGCACGGGCGCACCCACCTTGTGGGGGAGCTTTCGGGGGACGTGGTTTTTCTGTCGACCACCGGAAAACCGATAGGTTCGCGCTCCGTCTATCAGGTGGTGGCACGGTTCTTAGCGGATTTGCCAGGGACGGGAGGGCTTGGCCCCCACACTCTTCGGCACACCGCGGCCACGCATCTCTTAGACGGGGGGGCGGATTTGCGCAGCGTTCAAGAACTCTTGGGGCATGCCTCTTTGGGCACCACACAGATTTACACTCACGTGTCCACCGAACGGCTCAGGGGCGCCTATGACAAGGCGCACCCACGCGCTTAGCCAGAGGGGTCCCAGGGGAGCAGTCTTGCCCTCTGGAGGACTCCGAGTTCCCTTCGGGGAGACCGATACTCTGTGCCTACACGAAGCCCCAGGTGCAGGCACAGCGTCGCGCAGTGCCCAGGCTCCACCCGCGCGATGACCTGGCCTCGGCGCACTTGTTCCCCGCTTTTTACTGCGGGGGTGACTGGCTCCATGCTGATGAGCATGCCCTCAGGGGTCGTAATGGTGAGTACACCGCGATTCACCACCCACCCGCTAAAACTGATGGTCCCGCCGGCGGGGGCGACAATGGTGGTGCCCTCGGACGCAATATCTAGCCCTCGGTGTCCGGCTCCCCAGGGAGTGAGGGGAGCGGTGAAATCCCAGATTATCAGGTGATCACCGCTCGTGGGCCACTCCCACACGGCCTGTGGTGGCGGTGGAATGAGGCCGAGAAAGAGCGCTGCGACGAGGGGAACCATGAGGGGAACCATGAGGGGAACCATGAGCAAAATAGTGCAAGGTTTTGGGTGGCAGCTTATGTCTGTGCGATTTTTTCGTGGAGGAAGTTCTGCGTCCAGGGGTTGGGGACACCAGCGCTAATAGGCTCCTGTTTGCGTTTTTGGTCACCGTGGGGGCGGGCTCTGCGACTACGGCAGGTGCTACCGTGGCGATTTGCGTAAACCCCAAAAGCAACGGCAAGTTCCTGGTGATTGCTTTTCTGGGGGGACTCGCTGGCATAGCCGTGCTTTGTTAACTGATTCCAGGCTTGGAGCACCCTGCTCTTGAAGACGGAGACACCTCGGTAAGACTCGGTGACGAAGGTCTGATGGAGAGGATGGATAGGTTTTTGCTCCGACGGGGATGGGGTCGCGTGGGGAAGCGCCCTCCACAACTTTCCTGAGGGCATGGCCACTTTCTTCCTGACCCTGGTCAACGCTCAAGTGGGTCTGGCCGTGGGAATAGCAATCACTATTCACAGCATCCCGGAGGGAATCGTGGTCGGAATCGCCCTGTATTACGCCTCCAAGTCCCGTGCGAAAGCTTTTGGGTTTGGCGCGCTGTCGGGTCTCGCGGAGCCGCTCGGCGCAATGCTTGGGTATCTCGTGCTTCGCCCCTCTGTGAATGACTCCGTCCTGAGCATCACGTTCGCCTTTGACGGCTTTGTTGCCGGCCGCCCGGCAGTATGGCAGCGGCCAACTCGCGATTCACGAGCTGATTGCTGAAATGGCTGTTACGGCAGCATCGCTGGTTTTATTTCTGATCTGAGTGTGGTCGCGACCAGAGGAACCCTCCGCGAAGCCTCAGCGTCGCAGCCCTTCATGAACCACAATGTTATGCGCCACGGATATCGCCCCCCATTGAGTTTCTTCATCTTGGGGACACAGTCATGCGGTGTCTGATTTTGCAACGAAAGCCAGGCAGGTTTAGTCCTAGGGGCACCCTAAGTTTTCACGAGGAGCTGGAAGAACCTCGAGTTGATAAAGATGCGCTCTCGCCCTGCCTTAATGTCCACTAGCACGCCCTCTCGGACCAAAGCATTCAACCAATTGGTTGCGGTGGGTCTCGATACATGGCAACGCGAGACCACATTGGAGATGCGGCAGTACGGCTGTTCGAAGAGGACGGCCAAAAGGTCGGCATTGGCTGCGGACGTCACTTCTCTAATCTCGCTGAGAGTTTCGTTTTGTAGATCCTTAATCTGACCAATTTTGATCACGGTGCTCAATGCGGTTGCGCGGATTCCCTCCAAAACGAAGAGGATCCATTCTTCCCAGTTGCCGTCCCTCGTTACCTCGAGGAGCAATCGGTAGTATTCATCCTTCTTTTGGATGATGTATCGGGAGAGATAGAGAATGGGCTGGTCAATCAGTCCGGCACTCATCAGTATCAGGATGTTCATGATTCGACCGGTCCTACCGTTTCCATCCTCAAAAGGGTGAATGGCTTCAAATTGGTAGTGAGCAACTGCCACCACAATGAGTGGGTCCAAGCCTTGAGGCTCATGGAGGAAGCTTTCCCAATTGCCTAGTTTGTCTCGAATGATACTTTCACTGGAGGGTGGAGTGTAAATGGCAGCCCGGGTGGCGGGGTTTCCTATATACGTCCCCGGCAATTTCCGAACGTTCATCTCACGGCCCTGCACGATCGTACACACCTGCGCTGCGGTCGTTGATGATAGCGGTCTGCTCTCAATCAACCGGATCCCGGCAAGGAGCGCTGTACGGTACCTCAGAGTTTCTTTAGTCGCGGGGTTTGTCGCTGCTGATTCATCGTGGGCGAATTTGAAGAGGTCATCTGCGGTCGTAACGATGTTCTCTATCTCAGAACTTGCCTGCGCTTCGAGAAGAGGTATCGCGTTGATCAGAACGGTTGGGTTGGTCATTTCTCGGGCAGCCTGGGCTAGCGTCGCTAACGTGGCCCTGGCTTCAATTGTCGCCTTTAGCACTCGCTTCGTTTCGAGTTCGATGCTCGGCGGCAGCTCAGGAAGGTCGTTGTAAGGATCCGCAGGCTGCCACATCATGTGTCAAGCGTAGCAACACATTGCTAAAACGTGTAAAGAAAAAGCCCTAAATTTTACACGTTGACGTGATCTGTCAAAATTCTTGCCTTTACTTTAGCCCCACCGGGCTCAAAATCAAACGCATATGGCGACCAGATCGTTGGGCCCGCATCTTTGCAGCCTCTAGTGCTTTCTTGGGTGCAACCGCGATCACGACATCGTCGTGATCGCGGAAGGTGTCCCATTCGCCGGCTGGCCCGAGGCGGGAGGCGGCGCACTCACCTGCATGACCTCGACAGTGACCTAGGCGGGATTCCGGCTCCAGCCTCACGGACAACGGATTTGGTGACACTTCCCAACTACGCGACGGCAAAAAGGCTTCCGAACATCCCTTGGCTTACGTGGGTGTTGAGTAGAAAACTCTCGCCACTACCGCCCACAACCTCGGGGGAGATCGAAAGGTTCCCTTTCCCCGTTTAAGAAGTGGTCGGCCGCTCTCCCGTGCAGTGCCGACCAGCGTGGACGCGTGTGCCATGCTCATCACCATCCCTCCTTCGTTTCTATGATTTACGCGCTTATTTTGCCTGCTCCCAACTTGGATTCTGCAGATCTGGCGATTTCGTGGATTCGGGTCTCAACACCCTGAGCATCTTTTCTGGTGCACGCTGCTGCACGATTGGTGCCCCTGGTCGGACGTCGAAGAGCGTACGCAGTGCGAAGCGCTCCGACCATGAGCACAAAGTCACCCACAGAGCCAGATGTCACCTATCGGTGTGGCGGATTCCTAAGCCGTTTGCGTTGTGGGTTGCCGAGACATGGTGCTCGCACCATGGAAGTGTGCCGTCTCAGGCAAAGAGTGAAACAACTGCCTGTCGCGCCTGCGAGGCGGTTGCCGCATCGCGCGCGACGCGGGCCGCGCGCTGACATTCTTCAAGCGTTGTCTCGCCGAGCCGCGCGGCAACGGCGGCGATTGCCCGTGCCGACATCGACAGGCTCGTGATTCCCATTCCAACCAGGACCACCGCAAGCAACGGATCGGCTGCGGCCTCTCCACACACACCCACTGGCTTCCCCTCAGCGGACGCGGCTGCGGCCGCCACGTCAATCAGACGGAGTACGGCTGGCTGCCACGGATCGTTGAGTGCGGCCAACTCGCCGACGAGCCTGTCGGCAGCCATCGTGTACTGGGAGAGGTCATTCGTGCCGAGGCTCGTGAAGCTCACGACGCGATTGACCTCCGGCGCCAACAGCGCTGCCGCCGGAGTCTCGATCATGACGCCGGAGCTGGCTATACCGTGCCTTGCGCACGCGGCAGCAAAGTCCTCCGCCTCCTCGAGTGTCGCCACCATGGGTGCCATAACCCACACGGTCGCCTTCTCTGTTGCTGCCGCGAGTGCGATTGCGCGCAGCTGGTCGTTGAGCAGCGTTGGCTGGCGCCACGAGGTACGCAGACCGCGAATGCCGAGAGCAGGGTTTTCCCCTGTGCTGGCGGTCACGAACGCGAGCGGCTTGTCTGCACCTGCGTCCAACGTGCGGACTACGACTTTGCGACCGGGGAATGCGGCGAAGACCGGGCGATAGGCCGCAACCTGTTCTTCGACCGTTGGCGCCGTATCCCTGTCAAGGAAGCAGAACTCGGTGCGGAACAGGCCAACTCCCTCGGCGGCGGCCTCAACCGCGGACGCAACGCTCTCTGGTGAGCCGACGTTGGCGAGCAGTTGCACGGCATGACCGTCTTTGGTTGCGCCACTGCCAGAGAAGGCAGCGACTTGGGGGGTGTTATCTACCTCCTGGAGTTCCTTCGCGGAAGGGTTCGGTTGTAGCCGGCCGGTCGTTCCGTCGACGAGCAGGATTGTGCCTTCGGGAATTTCGAGCGCACCGGTCGCGGCGACGACGGCCGGAATCCCGAGGCTGCGCGCGAGGATTGCTGTGTGCGAGGTCGGGCCACCCTGTTCCGTCACCAGCGCGAGACACGTGGCCGCGTCAAGCAGAGCGGTGTCGGCGGGGGCGAGGTCGCTAGCGATGAGCACGAAAGGTTCGGTGCGGACTGGCACGCCGGGAGCCGGTTGGCCGATCAAGCTGGCGACAAGCCTATTGCGCACGTCGAGCACATCGCTCACGCGTTCGGCCATGCGCCCGCCTTGCTCGGCGAGCACGTCGGCAAATTCGGTCACCGCAATCCAGGTGGCGAGCTCTGCGCCCTCGGTCTGTTCAGTAACGATTCCGCGCGCACGCTCGAGTAGGTTCTGGTCAGTGGCCATGAGCGCTCCCGCCTCGAGAATCGCGCGCGCGTCGCCAGTGACCCGCGCAGCTCGCTCACGTAGCGAGGCTTCCACTGCGGTGGCAGCCTCGGTGATGCGCCTCAGCTCCGAATCGATATCGACTGCCAGACGGTGCGCCGGTTTGCCGACGGGCTCGGGCATGCGCAGGACAGGGCCGACGACACGACCAGGGCTGACGCCCATTGGGCCTGTAGAGGCTCGGCTGCGCCCGTCGGGGCGCAGCGCTGCGACGGGCGGGTCGAGTTCACCAAAGCCAGCACGCACAAGGTCCGATATCGCGTCAAGCGCGGCGCGTCCATCAGCGCCGCTCGCGGTAGCGGTAAGTCGGTCTCCCATTCGTGCGGCGAGCACGAGAATCGACGTGGGCCCGGTAACAGCGACGGGTGGCGTGCAGGTCCGTAGATTGGCCAGCGTCACTGTGGCACTCAGCCCGGCGATCGCACCGACGAGCAGCGCAGCGGGGCGAGCGTGCAAGCCGTCAGGGTTAGCGACTTCAAGTTCGCAGCTAAGTTCTCCAGGCCCAATCGGCATGACCACTGGCGTGGCAACCTCGTCACTGTCGACTCCGAGTTGGCTGCGCTTGGCGCGGAGCGCCCCACGGGCTTCCCCCTCGACTGCCTCAAGTGAGGCTCCGCCGGCGGCCATCACGACCGCGGCGAGCAATCCTTCGACGAAGGGGGCACTGCTCAATTTGATGGGTGTTGTGGTTTCCGCGATGAACTCGATTGCCATTTCCGCGCTGAGAACAGCACTGCCGAGGTCCATCATGACGAGGACACCCTCTGGTGATGAGACCGCGGTAATGGCCTCGCTGACGCGCACGGCGTCGGTTCCGGTCATGCCGTCACCGGTTCCCGCCGCAATCGCGATGGCCGGCTTCTCTCCCGGAACCATTTCGAGCGCAAGTTCCACAGCGGCGCTGGCCAGTCGCGGGCTATGCGAGACGACCACGATTCCAATCACGGCCTACCCCGCCGTGATTGCCGAGGCTAGCGCCTCGAACAGAAAGGCACTGGAGGTGGCGCCGGGGTCCAGATGCCCTGAACTGCGCTCCCCAAGGTAGCTGGAGCGTCCTTTGCGAGCTACGAGCGGTTCGGTGGCATCGCGCCCGGCCTGTGCCGCCGCAAAAGCCACGGCAGTAGCAGCAGCGATATCCGACCCACTGCTGATGGCCGAGTCAAATGCGTCAACCGCCGGTGACATCGCATCAAACATGGTCTTGTCGCCGATCTCGGCCTTGCCGCGTGCCACAACTCCTTCGAGGCCTGCCCGGAGAGCGGTTCCGAGTGCAGGGCCGTCAAGGCTGGCTTGAGCCCCAGCAGTCATGCCAAAACGCAGAAAGAAAGTCCCGTAGAGGGGTCCACTGGCGCCGCCGACGGAGGTCACGAGGGTCATTCCGACCTTCTTGAACAACTCGTCGACGGCAACAGCAGCCGTGCCTGCACCGATTTTCTCCATCACCGCGGTCATGCCTCTGGCCATGTTGGCTCCGTGGTCGGCGTCGCCAATCGCGGAGTCCAACTCTGTTAGGTATGCCCGGTGCTCCGTCACCAGGGCTTCAAAACTCGAGAGCCAGGCCGTGAGCTGGTTAAGTGAAACGGTGCTGTGTGTCATGTCTCTAGACTCCCCATCGCAGTCCGGCGGTGTTCACTGGAGCATCCCAGTGGCCGAGGAGTTCGGCGTCTGCTTTCATGAGAGTAACCGTGCAGCCTGCCATATCGAGTGCCGTGATGTAGTTGCCTACGAGGTTGCGGGCAACCTTCACACCGGCTGAATCGAGGAGGGCCTTGACCTCGCCATACATGATGTACAGCTCGATGAGCGGAGTGCCGCCGAGCCCATTCAGCATGACGATCGTCTCACCAGAGGTGAAGTCGAGGTCAGCCAGAATCGGTTCGACGAGCTGCCGCGCAATCTCCGAGGCCGACGCGAGGGGAACGCGGTGGCGTCCTGGCTCGCCGTGGATTCCGACGCCGATTTCCATCTCGTCTTCACCGATCTCGAAAGTTGGCTTTCCTGCAGCAGGAACGGTGCAGCTGGTGAGCGCCATGCCCATCGAGCGACCGCCGTCGTTGACCTTATTGGCCAGAGCGACGACCGCATCCAGGTCTGCACCTGCTTCGGCTGCTGCGCCAACAATCTTCTCGAGCAGCACCGTGACACCGACACCGCGTCGACCAGCGGTGAAGCTGGAGTCCTCCACCGCCACGTCGTCGTTCGTGACGATGGTCTCCACCCGCACCCCCGCGTCCGCAGCGGCGAGTTCCGCCGCCATCTCGAAGTTCATCACGTCACCCGTGTAGTTCTTCACGATGTGCAGCACGCCGGCGCCAGCATCAACTGCCTTGGTGGCCTCCTGCATTTGATCGGGCGTCGGCGAGGTGAATACTTCACCAGCGCACGCAGCGTCGAGCATGCCGAAGCCGACAAAGCCGCCGTGCAGCGGCTCGTGGCCAGATCCACCTCCTGAAATGAGCGCAACTTTGCCCTTTTTCGCGGGGGTAGACCGGTAGATAATGCGGTTGGTGTGGTCCACTTTGAGCTCGGAATGCGCCGCCTCAACCCCACGCAGGGATTCGGCGAGCACTGAGCTCGGATCGTTGATGAGCTTCTTCATTAGCTGACCTTCTTTTCTGTGAGGGCCTCAGTGAGGCTGGTCTTATCGGCCTGCGTCCTGGAAAGCACGACGAACAACAGTGCGGCGACGACGCCGGCCAGCAGCTCAGCGCCAACGTACACGAACCACTGCTCCCACTGCACTGTGCCGCCGAGAAGCTGCTGCACGAGCATCGGGCCAGTTGTGCGTGCCGGGTTGATTGAGGCATTCGTAGTCGGTGCGACCACGACGATAACAGCGAATACGACGAGACCAATCGACAACCCCGCCCAGCCTGGCGCTGCCTTATGGTGAATGACACCGAAGACCGCGAACACGAGGATGAAGGTACCGATGAACTCGGCGAAGAACGCTTGGCCCCATGGAGTGGATTCTCCGTAGGTAGCGACCCCGAGACCGAGCTCAGATGCCTTCTGCCCGAGCACACCCACAATCGCGAACGCACCTGCGGTTGCACCAAGCACTTGCGCGATCAGGTAACCGGGCACCTGCCTCCACGGAAACTTTCCCGTAACAGCAAGACCGAGCGTGACAGCCGGGTTGATGTGATTGCCAGAGATGTAGCCGAACACGTAGACCGTGACGACGACGATGGTGCCAAATGCCGCCGATATGACGCCAAGGTCTGCCATCGTGAACGGCGCGTTACCATTGACAATCAGAGTGGCGGGAACAGATCCGACGCCGATAAATACGAGAAATCCCGTGCCAAGGAACTCCGCTAAGAGTTTCTGCCACGTCTTGTGCTCATCCATATGTGCTCCTTTGAACATTGGGTGTCGAGTGCGGTTCATTCCGCTGGCGCCATTTTCTGGAATACCATTCGACAATGCCGAATATCCTCCCATTAGTGGGTGCTTGTCAAGTCAGAAATTGAATACCCCCATAATTAGGGAACCGAAGGAGAAAAAACCGGTGATCCAAGCAATCGATCGTGCGGCCAAAGTACTGTCGTCGCTGCAGGGTGCTCGCCACCTCGGCATTAGCGAACTTTCCGTGCTGCTCGAATTACCGCCCTCGACGGTGCACGGCATCGTCAAGTCGCTGCACCAGCACGGCCTCGTAGCCAAAGAACCGGGTAGCTCGCGCTACATGCTCGGTCCGGCGTTGCTGAAATTGAGCAATGTCTACCTTGACACGCTCGATGTGCGGGCGCGCGCAATGCGCTGGACGCGCGAGCTCGCCAAGAGAACCGGATTGTCGACACGGCTGGGCGCCGAGTTATTTGACGAGGTGATAATCATTCACCACAACCGACGGCCGGATGGCACTCAGCAAATGCCGGAAACGGGATTGTCGATTCCCGCCCACGCGTCGGCCATGGGAAAGATTTTGCTTGCGTACAACCCCGAGCAAGCCGACGAACTTTTCGCCAAACCACTGCGCAGCCTCACCGGCGACACCATCACCGACCCGGCACAGCTCATTATCCAATTCGCGCAGATTGTCCAACGCGGAATCGCGACAGAGGAGGATGAAGCGGTGCTCGGAGAGTCGTCCATCGCCGCACCTGTCGTGGACCGCAGCGGCTCGGTGATCGCCGCTGTAGCAGTGGTGCTACCGTCGAGCGAATGGCCGCCGGAGGACAACGTCCTTAATGGCCTGAGGGAGACCGCGCGCAACATCTCACGCGAACTCGGGGCGACGTCGTGGCCCCCTTCTGCTCAGCCGCCTGTGCCATCGCGCACAGAAGACACCTAGCTACTTGGCCCTCAGCTTGCGTTCGGTGCGGGATACGCCAACCGCCAGAATAACGCCCGCGGCTTCTTCCTCGGCCCTAGCAACCAAAAAACCCGCACCAACCTTCGCGCCATGGGTTGGGCACTCGAACAAGAGGAATCACAGCGCCTGCTCTTCCCAGCATCAGATGAGCGTGATGCGGCAAGAAAGATCACCGCGCAACCCAGGAAACGGCTGAGACAATTCTTTACTCGTCTTCAAGTGAACCAACCTGACGAAACATGGCAATTCGATTTGACCCAGATTATCTCGCGACTCATGACCCTTGTGCGGAAGGTGGCTCCGGCAGTAAGTTCACGACATTGTTCTCCAGAATGAACCATGTCCAAAGCCCGTGTCATCATCTTGTCCATCACCCACCAAGGCCTCACACCACAGCAAGCCGCGCAGAAATACGGGGTCACCGTTCGCTGGGTCAACGTGCTACTCACACGCTTTCGTGAAGGCGGAATGGACGCGATTCAACCTCGCCGCCGCACACCCCACACCAACCCTCGCGCGATCATTGACCACCTCAGATTGGCCATCATCTCCACCCGAATCGACCTCCTAGAACAGGGTTTCGACGCGGGACCAGCATCGATTAGTTGGGTGCTCGAACAAGAAGGCACGACACCGCCAGCTCTTTCCACCATCAGACGGGTTTTACTCCAGGCAGGGATGATCACCCCGCAACCGCGGAAACGGCCACGACGATCCTTTATCCGGTTCGAAGCAGACCAACCCAACGAAACATGGCAATCTGATGTCACACATTGGCGTTTAGCTGACGGAAGCGATGGTGAAATTGTGAACTGGCGTGATGATCATTCGCGTTTCCTGCTGGGTTGCACAGCATTCCAACCCGTCACCGGACCCATAGTGGTCAAGGATTTCCTGGCATTAGTGACAACCCACGGACCCCCACAGTCCACCCTCACAGACAACGGTGTTGTTTACACCGCACGGTTCCAGAAAGGGCGCAACAAGTTCGAATACGAACTCCAAAACCTGGGAGTCGTGCAGAAAAACGGGTCACCTGGTCACCCGCAGACACAAGGAAAAATTGAACGTTTCCATCAGACCCTCAAACGGTATTTGGCCCAGCAGCCCAAGGCCGATTCGTTGGCTGAGCTTCAACACCAACTCGACAGGTTTAGAGACAAATACAACACGAGGAGACCCCATAGGGCGTTGGGAGGGGCCACCCCGTTACACGCTTACACGGCAACAATCAAAGCCACACCAGGTGACACTTCAGGTTTTGACCCACACCGAATCCGTTTCGATCGGATTGATGAATCCGGAAAAGTCACACTGCGCAGAGCGGGAACAATGCACCGACTTGGCATCGGCCGGGCCCACGCCAAAACAAGGGTCCTCATCCTCGCAACAGCAGACACCGAGACCGTCACAGACCGCGCCACCGGAGAAGTCCTCAGCGAGCACACGATCAACCCCGAGAAACGGTACTGGCCAAAAAGATGACCCCCAGGAGCACAGCCCCTGGGGGTTCGCCGGGAACTATGTCTCGACTCATCACAACTGTGCGGAAGGTGGTGTGTGGTTGCAGGACATAGGAATACCCTGTCGCAAGACATAGGAATAAACCATCGCTCGAATTGAGCCATGGACACAGCCCGCCTCATCATCACCGCCATCACCATCGAGAAGCTCACCCAGAAAGAAGTTGCCCAACAATACGGGTTATCCCAAACCTGACTTGCGGCCCGCTCCCTGGGGAACCGTGCAGAAGCAGAACCAGGCTTTATCCGCCGATCGGAAGGAAAACTTCCCCTTATCCGGATTGAGTGGCCCTAGTGGAGCTCACACGCAATCATGCTCACCGGTGGCACAGAGATCAGAGTCGTCGACCAACAAACAGGCGAACTCCTACGAGACCTCACCCTCGACACAACACGCGATTACCAACGCCAGAAATAGAAAAATACCCTGAAACCGTGGGTTCAGGGTATTCCTATGTCTTGCGACATCACATGGCGGTACCGGTGGGATTTGAACCCACGGTGGACTTTCACCCACACAACTTTTCGAGAGTTGCACCTTCGGCCGCTCGGACACGGTACCGGGACTAAGTTTA
>Ga0222672_1000486_pt1 | contig 15599 bp, 14 predicted proteins | sample AntAcemetagen799_FD_179810 | JGI IMG/M metagenome (GOLD analysis project Ga0222672, IMG submission 179810) | Saline water microbial communities from Ace Lake, Antarctica - #799 | ecosystem: Environmental > Aquatic > Non-marine Saline and Alkaline > Saline | place: Antarctica: Ace Lake...
GCTTTACCTTTTTCTGTTATTGAAGGTGATTTTACCGGTGCATCAAATTTTGAAAACAACAGTTTTCGCTTGCGCGAAGCTTATATTCGACTAGGATGGGAAAATATTGCTGTTTTAGCTGGCCAATACTGGCATCCAATAAACACGATTGAATGCCGTCCTACTACTTTTAATCTCAATACTGGCGCCCCATTTCACCCGTTTTCGAGGCACAATCAAATTCGTGTAACTTTTACCTCAAAAAAGCTCAAACTGATTGCTGTAGCTGCTTCACAACGCGATTTTGTAAGCAGTGGCCCTGTAGGTCCAAGTTCTGTATACATGCGCGATGCCAAATTACCCAATCTGCACTTACAATTGCAGTATCACACCCACAACATTATTGTTGGCGCAGGACTGGATTATAAAAAACTAAAACCTGAAAAAACAGCTATTTTCAATAATAATCAATATGTTTCGGATGCTGTGATCAATAGCTTTTCTGCTGTAGTCTTTGGGAAATATGAGCAAAAAAACTGGACAGTAAAAACAGCAGCGCTTTATGGCCAAAACCTGAGCGATCATTTGATGCTTGGCGGATATTATGAGCATATTATTGACACAGTTTTGCATACCAAAAAATATGCACCCGCTCCTTTGTTTTCAGTATGGATTCAGGTTTTGAGACAACACAAAAATTGGAATTTCTCCCTATTTGCAGGTTATACCGAGAACCTTCCTTACACTAAATCACAAGCCATTGAAGGACAATTTTATGGCCGCAATGATGATATCCAATCGGTAAGACGCATTATGCCTCGGCTTGCATATCGCACAGGCGCTTTCGAAATGGGTGCTGAGCTAGAATATACAGAAGCAGTTTACGGTAAAAAGGACGAGAAATCGTATTTTACAGATAATCAAACAGTAAACAATGTAAGACTGCTGGTGTCGGTTAGCTACTTTTTTTAGCACTCATAAATATTATTTTTTGAGCGCACAATAGCCATTCAGCTTAAAATCATTTTAAATAAGCAATTGAGCGCAACCGATTGCGAAAGTTTAAAACAAATTTCTTAATTTTGACAGAAAGTCTTTTGTTAAGTTTTTAACAAGAGATATCTAATAAAATACACTTGTAATTAGACTTTTAATCTCACACGATAAAACCTATTTTTATGAAAAATACTCCTGTCCCCAGTCAGATAGTTCACGACAAAATTAAAGAAAGTGGACTGAACAGTGTTGGTGGTGCCTCTATCAGAGAGATCAAAAAACTCGTTGATACCATAGAACAAACCAGTGATGTTGAGTTTATACGCATGGAAATGGGCATTCCAGGGCTACCACCTTCAAAAATTGGTACCGATGCACAAATTGCAGCCTTACAAAAAGGTGTTGCGGCAAAATATCCTGATATTCAGGGAATCCCGCAGCTCAAGCAACAGATCAGCAGTTTTGTAAAAAACTTTATGAATGTTGATGTTAATCCCGCTGGCTGCCTGCCAACAGTAGGTTCAATGCAAGGCGGCTTTGCTTCATTTCTAACTTTGAGCAGAATTCACAAAGAACGCGACACAACGCTGTTTATAGATCCCGGTTTTCCGGTACACATGCAGCAGCACAAAGTGCTCAATATTAAATACGAATCATTTGATGTATATAATTTCCGCGGTGAAAAACTGCGCGAAAAACTCGAAAGTTATTTTTCCAAAGGCCATATTCATTCCGTTTTGTATTCCAATCCCAATAACCCATCTTGGATTTGTTTCACAGAAAAAGAACTTCAGATTATTGGTGAGCTGGCCAATAAATATGATGTGGTAATAATGGAAGATCTGGCTTATTTTGGGATGGATTTCCGCAAAGATTTCAGCAAGCCGGGTCAGCCACCTTACCAATATTCTGTGGCTAACTATACCAAGAATTACATCCTGTTTATTTCAAGTTCAAAGGCATTTAGCTATGCCGGCGAACGTATTGGCATGATGGTTATTTCCGATGCCTTGTTTAATCGTCGTTTCCCCGATTTAAAGCGCTTTTACAACAATGATTTGTTTGGCCATACTATGGTTTTTGGCACTTTATACCCCTTAAGCTCAGGCACTTCACATTCAGCACAATATGCTCTGGCAGCTATGCTGGAAGCTGCAAATAGTGGAAGTTTCAACTTTGTGGAAGAAGTGAAAGTTTATGGCAAGAAAGCTGCGATAATGAAAAAGCTATTCACCGACAACGGCTTCCATATTGTTTATGACAAAGACGAAGACGAACCCATCGCTGACGGTTTTTATTTCACCTATTCTTATCCCGGCTTTTCGGGTGTAGAATTGTTGGAAAAAATGATTTATTACGGTATCAGTGCTATCTCTCTTGACATTACTGGAAGCGAAAGACACGAAGGAATTCGCGCCTGCACCTCGCTAATCAGGCTTGATCAGATGGATGCACTTGAAGAACGCTTAAAATTGTTTCACAAAAACCATCAGCAGTAAAAGCAAAAAATGCTTGTATTGAGTAAATCCAAAAAAACAGGCAATATAAAGTAGAAATTGGTTTATTATTTAAACTGTTTATAAATTAAGCATTTCGGCATATTCAACGGCTTCAAACAGACAAAGAATCACCTTAAAAGCTTAATTTCGTGCAATTGAATTATCTAACTAAAAAATAATAATAATGGCAAAAGTCAGAGGAGCCATAGTGGTTGATATCGAGAAGTGCAAAGGCTGCGAAGTATGTATTCCGGCCTGCCCTACCGATGTAATCGCGCTGGCAAGTGAAGTGAATGGCAAAGGATATAATTATGCCTATATGGAAAATCCTGAGGCATGTATCGGCTGTTCAAACTGTGCCATCGTGTGTCCGGATGGCGTTATTACTGTTTATAAGGTTAAACTTTAACAGTACATTGTCAAACAATAAAAAAATAGCATAATGAGCGAATTAAAACTCATGAAGGGTAACGAAGCCTTGGCAGAAGCTGCAATCAGAGCTGGTGCTGATGGTTATTTTGGATACCCAATCACACCCCAGTCTGAGGTAATCGAATACCTGATGGCAGAAAAGCCTTTTGAAAGAACTGGGATGGTGGTTTTACAGGCCGAAAGTGAAATTGCGGCCATCAATATGATTTATGCCGGCGCTGGTTCTGGCAAAAGAGTAATGACCTCTTCTTCAAGTCCAGGCGTAAGCCTGAAACAAGAAGGTATTTCCTATATTGCAGGAGCTGAATTACCCTGTGTTTATGCCAATGTGGTGCGTGGCGGCCCAGGATTGGGAACTATTCAGCCATCACAAGCTGATTATTTCCAGAGCACCAAAGGCGGTGGCCATGGCGATTACAAACAAATCGTTTTGGCACCAGCATCAGTACAGGAAATGTCTGATTTTGTGAGAGATGGTTTTGATTTGGCTTTTAAATACCGTATTCCTGTCTTGATTCTGTCTGATGGTGTTATTGGTCAGATGATGGAAAAGGTTGAGCTTTTTGATCCTATTCCACGTCTTACCGAGGCAGAAATCAATGAAAAATATCCTTGGGCAACAACTGGAAAAAAACACGGTACCGAAAGGCGTATCATTACTTCGCTTGATCTTGACAGCCATAAAATGGAGCAACACAATATCCATTTGCAAGAGAAATACAAAGAAATCGCGAAAAATGAAACCCGCTATGAGCTGATCGATTGCGAAGATGCCGAGTATATTTTTGTAGCTTACGGTTCAAGTGCCCGTATCGCGCAAAAGGCAGTTAAGTTAGCGCGTGCGAAAGGACTTAAAGTAGGTCTTTTCAGACTAATTACACTGTTCCCCTTCCCTTCCAAACAAATACATGAAATGTGCGACAAAGGCATAAAAGGCTTTTTAGCTGTGGAAATGAGTGCCGGACAAATGGTTGAAGACGTGCTTTTGGCCGTGAAAGGCTGCTCCAAAGTGGAACATTTTGGAAGATATGGTGGTATCATTCATACCCCAGAAGAAGTATTAGAGGCAATGGAACAAAAAATTATAGGAGGTTAAGCTATGGCTGAGATCACATTAGAAGATATTATTAAACCCGAAAACAGGGTTTATGTAAAAACAGAACTCATGACCGATAAGGTATTGAGCTATTGTCCAGGCTGCGGCCACGGAACAGCGCATCGCATCACTATGGAGGTTCTGGAAGAGCTTGGAATGGAAGAAATTACCATTGGAGTTGCTCCCGTAGGCTGCTCAGTATTGGCTTACGAATTTATGAATATTGATATGCAGCAGGCAGCACACGGACGTGCTCCGGCATTGGCCACCGCCCTAAAGCGTCTTTGGCCAGAAAAAATCATATTCACCTATCAGGGCGATGGCGACTTGGCTGCTATTGGAACCAATGAAACGATTCACGCTTGCAACCGTGGCGAAAACATTGTGATAATATTTATCAACAATGGTATTTACGGTATGACTGGCGGACAGATGGCTCCAACTACCCTTCCCGGCATGATTTCATCAACATCGCCTTTTGGTCGTGACGTGAAGACAATGGGAAATCCTTTGAAAATTACAGAACTGGTTGCGCAGCTTCCGGGAACATATTTTGTTACCCGACAAGCAGTTCACACACCAGGTAATGTAAGAAAAACCAAAAGAGCTATAAAAAAAGCTTTTGAAAATCAACGTGACGGGAAGCCTGGCGTATCTTTTGTGGAAATTGTTTCCAACTGCAACTCAGGATGGAAAATGACCCCGAGAGACTCCAATACATGGATGGAAGAAAACATGTTTCCTTTCTATCCATTAGGTGACATCAAAATTGACGGTAAGTTGGTTTAATTGTTGAATTTTAAAAAAATTACAAAATGACTGAAGAATTAATCATAGCCGGATTTGGTGGACAGGGTGTACTTTCAATGGGTAAAATATTGGCTTATAGTGGTATAATGCAGAATCAGGAAGTGAGCTGGATGCCTTCTTACGGCCCTGAAATGCGTGGCGGAACAGCCAACGTAACTGTTATTGTAAGTGATGAAAGAATTAGCTCTCCCATCTTAACGATATTTGATAGTGCCATCATACTTAACCAGCAATCAATGGATAAGTTTGAAAAGGCAGTAAGGCCCGGCGGCGTTTTACTTTATGATCCTAATGGAATAACCCGTCATCCTTCACGAAAAGACATCGCAATTTATCAAGTTGAAGGTGCAAACTTAGCCTCAGAAATGGGAAATGCTAAAATTTTCAATATGATAGTTTTGGGTGCTTACCTGAAAATTAAGCCTATTGTAAAAATGGAAAATGTAATTCTGGGATTGAAAAAATCATTGCCCGAACGCTACCATAAATTAATTCCATTGAATGAGGACGCAATCAATAGTGGGTTTAAAAATGTTAAAGCGTTTCACGAGCTAAATTAGTGTAACCGAAAACCAAACCTTAAACCTTCCTCTTTGCCGGGGAAGGTTTTTTTTGTGGTTAGGGTTTTAGCACCTTTTATTATACGGATGAAAATGGGAAACCCTTTCAGGGTTTATTTGGGCTTTGCTACTTTTTTCACCCTGATAAATCAGGGCGTTATGCACAGAGAAGCCTTACAGGCTTTTGGGCACTTTTTATAAAACGCCAAAGACTTTAAAAAACAATTCTCATTTAAACTTCAATAGTGATATTGACTTTTCCTCCAAGGCCTTTTTCAACAATGTCGAAAAGGGTTTTTAAGGTGAGATTGCTTCCGTTATTTTCAACGCGTGAGATGTAGGTTCGCTTTTTGTTAATTAATTCACCCAATTGTTCTTGTGTTAGTTTTTTTTCTTCCCGCGCATTTCTTAAGAGAATCCCAATTTTAAAAGATTCAAAATCTCTCTCAAGTTCGTCTCTGCGTTCTGTTCCTTTTTTACCGTAAACGGTGTCTTTTATATCTCTCCAGCTTTTAGTATCCATATCTATTATTTTTTTTCTGCATAATAGGTTTTCATTAATCTCGCTGCCTTGTCAATTTCTTTTTTTGGGGTTTTCTGTGTCTTTTTCACAAAACCATTCAAAAGAATTACTAGCCTTCCTTCATCGAAAAAACAAAAAACCCGCCAAATATTCTGTCCTAATCTAATTCTCGCCTCATAAAGTCCTGGATAAGTTCTCATTGGTGCCAAATAAGTTTTAGGCACGTGCTGATATGTTTCAATTATTTCGATGACTTTAAAAATCTTATTTTGAACCTTTTCAGTCTGAGCAATCAAAAACTCTTCGAAATAATGTTTGTACTGTATTACTTCTCTAAACTTTTCCATCAACGCAAAGGTAACTTATAAATTACTATTACGTACAGTATTTTTAAAATTTAAAAAAAAATCTTAGTCGTGCTTCACTATATTCTATCTCACCTTCTCAAAAACCCCAAGTCCAAACAAAGCGTAATCATATTTTACAGGATCATGAGGATCAAGTTTGCGCAAAGCTAAATCAAGTTCGTACACGGCTTTGGCATTGTTTTGTTTGTTGTGCAGCAGTCCTAATTTCCTGGCTACATTGCCCGAATGCACATCGAGCGGACAAGACAAAATAGCAGGCGAAATCGTTTTCCATATTCCAAAATCAACACCGGCATCGTCACTTCGTACCATCCAACGGAGAAACATGTTGATACGTTTGGCAGCCGATCCGGCCAGTGGATCTGATACATGTTTGCGCGTTCGAGGCAAGTGCGGCACGTTAAAAAACTGCTGTTTCAGCTGATGAATTGCTGGCTGCAAAGAATCCGCTGTTTTATAAGTATCAAAAACACCTTCCAAGCCGTTTTCGTTATGATAAAGCTGTTTTAACGCTGTAATAAATACAATTAAATCGCTGGCATTGAAAGTGCGATGCACAAAAGCTTCCATGCGCTTAAGGTCTGTTTCTTGGTGATGTATTACGAAATCGTAAGGGCTGTTATCCAACAAATCCATCAGACGCAAAGCGTTTTTCAAGATTGAAACCCTGTTGCCCCAGGAAATTGTTGCTGTTAAAAAACCTGCAATTTCTATATCTTCCTTCTTTGCAAACTTCCGAGGAATGGAAATTGGATCCGATTCAATAAAAAATGGCTTATTGTATTGTTGCACTTTGGCATCCAAAAAATCTCGCAGTTTATCCCAATCCATTTCCATAGCGCTTGTTTGTATGCAACAGTACAATTCTGTGCTATTAAAAGTTCATTTTAAGGCATGAAAATTCTCAGCATAAAAAAGTACAGATACAGCAAAGCCGGCCAATAGACCGGCTTCCGCTGCTCACATCAAACGAGAAAACTACAAACGTACCCTTCCTTGGGCATGAATGATTTTTTTATTGTAAAATCCTTCGACTATAATTTTAAATTCCGCTTCTAACTGCTTAGCCTCAGCTTTTTCAACGGTAAAAGTCCCGGAGGTACATTTGTAAAATTCATCTGATGATCCCTGAACAATAAGCTCACAATTGCTTTTAAAGTTTTGTCCCAGCTCATATGTTGCCGGCCCTGTATAAGGCTCCAGCGAAATTTGAAAAACAACTTTGCCTGCCAATTCATTATTGAGGACGCTCAGGTGCAAAGTGTTATCTAATACTAAATAATATTCGATTGTACTAGAGCACACCTGCTTGGGGTTCTCTTCCATAATCTCCATAAAGAAGACACCGTTGCATGGGAACTTTTCATCTGTTGATTGAGAATCGCATGACAAAATAAGGCTTAATAAAACGAAAGCTGTAAGCACATATAATCTTGACATGACTGAATCATTCAACGGATTTAACTAATTAAAAAACAATTATTTACCACTAACACTCACGGAACTACTGGCCGTAAAGGAGGTGCCGATATTAGCACCGCTTTTAATGGTTCCGGTTACAATAAATGTCCAGTTTCCGGATGTTCGAACAAAGAAATTAGGGAAAGTAATACTCTCTCCTCTAATCATTAACATGCCATTGCCAAGGTAGGTGTCATCTTGCAATCCACCTGGTGATTTTACTTCCACTTTGATTAATTCATAATCGTCTGTTGCGCAAGCGATATAAAAATCAATTGTTGTGGCATCAATAGCAATAGAAGTTGCTGTGAATGAAGGCATGTAAGGTGTTGGAGTTGGGGTTGGCGCCGGATCATCTTTCTTCTTGCAAGAAGAAGTAGTCACTACAATTGCCATCAACATAACACCTAGTGTTAAAAGTACGTTTTTTGTTTTCATTGAATATGATTTTAAGGGGTTTGGAGCAATTTACACCCTAGAGTACCTTAAAGTCAAACAAAAAATGACAACCGAAACTAAAAACTGATTAAGCGCTAACGCTGATTTAGTATTTGAAAAACTACAAATGATTTTGTAATGCTGTGATAAAGAAATCCTTTCGACGGCCCGATACGGGAATGCGCTCTTTGTTGGATAAAATCACCATTCCACCTGTACCTTTTTCATAAGTTAGCACATGATTAAGGTTTACCAAATGTGATTGATGGATTCTACAAAATCCTAAGGGTGAAAGCATTGCATCAAACTCTTTAAGGGTTTTTGCCACAAGAATTGCTTTTCCTTTGAGGTCGATAATACGCGTATAATTTTCGTCGGCTTCGCATCTTATAACATCCTCTACACGAAGCACATACATATTATTAGACGTATTGAGGATAATTTTTTTCTGCTGCTTTTCGGCTTGCATATTATTCTCTAGTGCACTTAGCTGCTCATCAAAACGCTCTTCTACCTCCACCTGTTGTCCAAGTTTTTCAACTGCCTTTATTAAATCGCGCGGACTGAGGGGTTTAAGTAGGTAATCAATAGCACTTAGTTTTAGTGCTTTGAGTGCAAACTGATCGTAAGCCGTAACAAAAATTACTTTAAATGGAATTTGACGGTATTTTTTCAACAGCTCAAAACCATTGCCACCGGGCATTTGAATATCAAGGAAAACCACTCCTGGTTCCAAGTCTTTGATCTGGGATTGCGCCTCGCTAATATTGGCTGCCATTCCCACCACTTCAATTTCTTTGCAATAGTATTCAAGCATATTGGCTAGCGCGTTTCTGGCGCTTTCCTCATCATCAACTATTAGTGCTTTTATCATCATAATTCTTTGGTTTGTCTAATAAATTTCCCAGTCAGCGGAACCGAAAACACCACACGCGTACCTAATACTTTGTTGTGTTCAACAATTTCTTCAATAACGAACCTAATTCTTATATTTGACTGTTTTTCAATTAGTTGCAGTCTTTCTTTACATATTGCAATAGACAAAGATTCACCTTCATGTAGTTTACTTTGTTTAGCTGCTACGGCAAGCCCTACGCCATTGTCTCTAACTTCATATTGCAGGCTGTTTTTTAGCAGCGAATACTTCACCTGAATCCTTCCTCCACCGTCGGATTTACTTTTCAATCCATGCTCTAGCGCGTTTTCTAAAAATGGTTGCACCATCATCGGAGGAACGAAAGTAATCTCCTTGTCAATGGCCGGATCCACAACAACTTCAAAACTGAACATATTCGTGAAGCGCAATTGCTGTAGCTCCATATATAAGCTGATCGTCTCAATTTCTTTTTCCAAATTTATACGCTCGTGGCGGCTATTTTCTAAAATCAGCCTGATTAAACGCGCAAAATCTGAGAGATACTGACCTGCCAGGTGTTTTTGATTGGAGTAAATATAACTTTGAATTGACGTCAACGAGTTAAAAATAAAATGCGGGTTCATTTGCAAGCGAAGTAGCTTTTGATTCAACTGGGTATTCAACAACTTCATTTTCACATCGCGCAGGCGCACGATCCAAAGCATAAGCGTAATGGATATCACCAATAAAATAATAAGTGAAATAAACCACCACTGCTTCCACCAAGGGCCTACAACTACAATTTTCAAACTGGCCTCCTGCTCACCTCTATTTCCATAAGCATCTCCTGTACGCATTTTGAAGTGATAGTTGCCTGCCGGAACATTGGTAAAATAAACCGAACGTTGCTCGGATGTTAAGCTACGCCATTGATTATCAAAACCCTCCAACTTGTAATAATAAGTGTATAAATTTGACGATTCCCAGCGATCTGTCCCAAAATTTATCGTAAAAAAGTTTTGATCGTAAGCCAACTCAACGACTTCTCTATTGTCGATAAAGGGAATAAACACCTCATTAAACACATCGAGATGGGTTAGAAAAACTTTAGGAAAGCGGTGTTGAAAACCCAATTCACCTGTTTCAATCAAAGCCATTCCATTGTCTCCTCCAATGAGTATTTTCGCACTGTCGAGCTGTAAAATGGCAGCCTGATTCGCATTAAAACTAATATTAACTAGCATACTGAAATCGGTAGTAACCTTGTGTTTAGTGTCGTATTTCATTAGACCTTTTGAAGTGAGCAACCATAAATTATTTTGGCTATCAACACTTATTCTATAGGTTTGAAGGTTATTAAAATGCGCACCTCGCGACACCTCTTCAAATCGATCAAGTTTACTATCATAAAGATATAATCCTTGGGCTGCTGCCCAAATATTTCCGAGGTGGTCGGCAGCAACATCATTCACCAAATCCACATCGATACCTCCATCAGGATTTATTTCGGTAAAGTAAGAAACTGCCGTATCTCGGTCACTGTCGTATCGAATCAAACCCGAACTAGAAGTGCTTATCCATAACTGATTTTCAATACTATACAAACTCGTTATCAACCGTGCATGTTGAGCATTAGGTAGTTTTCCTGCCAATATTTCACCAAAACTTCCATTTTTATGGCTAAAGCGTGTCAATCCGGGACCACCCCAAAAACCAATATAAACATCACCATTCATATCAAATGCAAAATCATTGTACCAATCCTTCGTCAAGCCTGTTTTGTCGAATCGAAAATTCTCGAACCGATTTTTATCAGGGAAATACCTCCCAAAGCCTTTGCCCGCCCAATAGGCAATATATAGGGTACCATCAGGATGATTTACCAGTTTTTTAATATGATCAGACAAAACCTGTGGATTATTATCTGGATGAAAATGTTGAAATCTCTTGTTTTGCAGATTCATCAAATCCAAGCCTTCATCGGCAGTACCAACCCAAATTTCATTAGCAGATTTTTTAGCCAGACTGGTAATTCTGGAAGAAGCTGGCGTATTTTTAATGCCAGGAACATGAAACATATAACTTATTCCATCCAGCTCAGGAAAATGCGTTGACACCCCATTTTCGTGTGCAAACCAAAGCCGCCCGCTCCGGTCTTCATACACAACTAAAATCCTTTCGCCACCAAGTGAGCCCGGATCATTGTTATCGAGCTGATAATGTTTAGCAAGACCAGTTTTTATGTCTATTTTAAGCGCTCCATTGCCTGTGCCGAGCCAGTAATCTTTATTTCGGTCTTGGATTAAATCGTAAACTGTGCCACGGAAATATTTTTCAAAATAATTACGGTTTCTATCATAAAGGTAAAGCCCTTCCAAGCTACCAATCCAGGTTTGTGCATTTTTAAAAGGCACTATCAGTGAAACATCATATTCCCTTTTGAAGCCTGCGATGTCATTGGCATTAATTGGCAAAGTCTCAAATTTTTTCGCTTTTTCATCGTAGATAAAAGGGCCAACTCCCCTACCGCCAACATATAGCTCGCCATCCATACTTCTGGCTATAGCATGATAGTAATAATACGGCTGCTGAATAGCTCCATGCTTGGAGTGTTTTTGATGACCCTCATTTACAAGGTCATATGAGTGAAGCCAGCCATCAACAGTCTCAAACCAAATCAAGCTATCAGAATCCAAAAAAAGCGCGCGCACATAGCTACTGTCAGCGTAGCTACCGAAAGATGTATAAGCTCCAAAGACATTCACAAAGCTATCGGTAAAACGGTTGTAACGTGACAAGCCGCCAGAATGACCAACCCATAAATCGCCATTTGCATCCACCAACAAACTACTAATCAGGCTTCCATTAAGACTATTTTCACTTTCAGCCGTTTGATAAATCTTAAATTCATAGCCATCGAAACGACCAAGGCCATTTTCGCCAGCCAACCAAATAAAGCCGGTACGATCCTGAACAATATCATTAACAGTTCCAATTTCACGAAAACCCACAGGAGAAAACTTGGTAAAACGCGCAAAATAATCATTAGATATTTCCCATTGAGGAGGCAGGCTATCCATAGAAATATCCTTCGCTACCAAAGGCTGCAAAGCCATTTGCAAAATAAAAAAAATAAGAAAACCCAGTGGTTTCATGGCTGGTTAATTTCCGCCACAAGTTACAAACTTAATGTGAAATGCGAAAAATGAAATATTTAACGAGTTGATGGGTTTGAGAGTTTAAGAGTTAACGGGTTTAAGGGGTGACGAGTTTACTGTGTGTCTGTCTTGTCCTGATATAGGTTTACACAAAAAGTAAAGTTAAATCAGGATTATGAAAAGAAAAGTTTACAATTTTGCGGACTAAACGATTTGCTGGATTAGTCGCTTCCTGACTGGTAGCGAGAATAATACTATTTATAAAAGAGACTAAACAATTAAACCCCAAAGTTTTCAGAAAACTTTGGGGTTTAATATTACGGAGTATAATCCAACTTAATCTAATCAGTTATCAATTCGTTTTCGTCAGTGCAGTCGCAATTGAAGCTTTTGTTATACATCTGCATGGCTTTCCAACTCATACCCATGCTAGAGAATCCGCCGTCGTGGAAAAGATTCTGCATGGTGACTTTGCGTGAAAGATCGGAGAAAAGCGTGACGCAATAGCTGGCACATTCCTCTGCTGTGGCATTGCCCAGCGGCGACATCCTGTTGGTAAAGTCCATCAGGCCGTCAATTCCTTTTACACCGCCTCCGGCAGTTGTCATGGTAGGCGACTGAGAAATGGTATTGACACGAATTTTTCGCTCGCGGCCATAAATATATCCAAAGCTCCGGGCGATAGATTCTAACAAGGCTTTGGCATCGGCCATATCATTGTATCCATAATGTGTCCGTTGTGCGGCAACATAAGAAAGTCCTAAAACGGATCCCCATTCATTTATCGCATCAAGCTTAAAGGCAATCTGAAGCATTTTGTGAAAGGAAATTGCAGAAATATCCAAAGTTTTATTGAGGTAATTATAATCTAAATCATTGTAAACACGCTTTTTGCGCACATTGAGCGACATACCAATTGAATGAAGCACAAAATCCACTTTTCCGCCTAGCACTTTCATGCTTTCTTCAAAAACACGGGTGATATCATCTACCGAAGTAGCATCGGCAGCAATTACTGTAGAATTAGTTTTGGCCGCCAATTCGTCCAATTCACCAAAACGCAGCGCAGTTGGCGTATTGCTTAATGTAAAGATTGCTCCTTCTTCGTGAGCCAGTTCTGCCACTTTCCATGCAATAGATTTGTGATCAAGTGCACCGAAAATAATTCCTTTTTTACCTTTTAATAGATTGTATGCCATGATTTTTAATTTCAGATTAACAAGCGGCAAAGATAAGAATTAATAAAATATCAGCATTTCCGCCATGATACTGATAAACTGTATATTATAAATTTAAAAGTTGATTAGTTAACTTCAAATAAGCTTTTCGCAGCCTGCAAAGCTACTTCAGATACAGCATCATTACTTAACATTTTGGCTACTTCCTCATAACGTTCGTTCTGATTGAGCAGGCGCATATTGGTATAACTGCGTTCTTTGTTATCTTCCTTAAAAACAAAGAAATGCGCATCTGCCTTGCTGGCAATTTGTGGGAGATGCGTGATGCTGATAACTTGTACTTTTTCAGACATCTGCCGCAGCAAACGCGCCACTTTAGCCGCCACCTCGCCAGAAACGCCCGTATCAATTTCATCGAAAATTACCGTAGAAACATAGCCTGCGCCGGCAATCATCCATTTTATGGCCAACATCAACCTGGAAAGCTCGCCACCAGAGGCTACCTTATCAATTTCAGCTTCGGGGATGCCTTTATTAGCCGAAAACAAAAACGCTACACGACTCATGCCCGATTCCGTCACGTTTGTGGTGGTGGCACAATCAATTTTAAAACTTCCATAAGGCATCCCGAGTTGCTTCAGCAAAGCCGAAACCGACTGCTGAAAAGGTTGCGCAGCCGCAAGCCGTTGCTTGTGAATTGTGGCGGCCAGCGTTTGAAGCATCGCAAATTTACTATTGAAAAGCTTTGTTTTTTGCATCAACAAATCTTCCGAATTATCAATATTTTTAAGTCTTTCGGCCAGTTCAGCTTTCAATTTCAGCAGTTGATCAAACTCCTTAATATGGTGCTTGTGCATCAAATGATTTATCAAATCCATACGTGCTGAAGCCTGCTCCAATTCGTCGGGATCAAATTGCACATCCCCTTCCAATTGATCCGTTTCAAAAGCAATATCTTTTAGTTCAATCAACACGCTATCAAGGCGTTCGTCCAGATTAACAGCTTGCGGCAGGTATTTTCTTAACTTTTCGAGTTGGCGTTTTATTTGTGCAAGCTGTGTGATCAAAGGCTGTTCGCCTTGTTGCAAAATGGTGTTTATTTCAACCAAGGAGGTTTTAATTTCTTCGGCATGATCGAGCATTAGCAGGCGCTGCTGCAAGTCATCAAGCTCGGCCTCAACCAGATTTGCCGCTTCGAGTTCGTCGAGCTGAAAACGCAAGAAATCCATTTCTGTCAGGTTACTGCTGAGTTCGCTTTTAAGCTTCTCTATTTCCTGTTTCAGCTTTATATAGGCTTGATAATGCAATTTATACTGATCAATTGCCGTCTGATCTGCTATCAAAGCATCCAGCATTTTCAACTGATAGTTCTGATCAACAAGCAATAAGGAATCATGCTGCGAATGGACATCAATAAGCTGACTTCCAACAGTTTTCATCTGTTGAAGATTCACCGGTGAATCATTGATAAATGCCCTAGATTTTCCTGACGGACTAATCTCGCGCCTCAGCAAGCATTCGCGGTCATATTCCAAATCCCAGCTTTCAAAAAGCGGTCTCTGGCTGTCGTTTTCGAGCTGAAAACTAAGCTCAACAATACATTTTTCAGCTTTATTGAACAACACACCCACATCGGCTCTTTTGCCCAAAACCAGACCAAGTGCACCCAATAAAATAGACTTTCCGGCGCCGGTTTCTCCGGTGATTACCGTAAATCCATTCTCGAAGCTGATATTAAGCGCCTCGATTAAAGCATAATTGGAAACCGAAATTTTTTGTAGCATGAAACTGCGTGTTTAAGGCAAAAGTACATGATTTTTTGTCAATGGTAAATGTATTAAAAACTGAATACTGAAAATAAAACGGACAGGCTAAATCAGGCTATGCTCTTTAAAAAATTGAAACAACAAAGGTTGGCTAGCATCAATTAGGCGCCAAAATCTTCTCATACTTAGAAGCATTAGATGGGTCAACTTCACGCATTATATTTACCGCTTTGGTTTTTTCCTGTGGGCTTCCCTGAGAGAAAATATTGATGATTTCGTCGCGTTTGGCATCAAAAATTAGTTGTAAGGTAAGCAGGTTTGGTCGGTCTTTCCAGGTTTGTTGCAGGTAAGTGAGGCTTTGGCCAATCGCAGCACGGCCTTCATCAGGTTTTTCTGACATGATGTCTAAACCAAGTCGGTGAAATTCATAAGAAAATTGACGCAGTGGACGATAAGCAGGATTAGTCATATTTTCGACC
>Ga0222672_1000488_pt1 | contig 15489 bp, 13 predicted proteins | sample AntAcemetagen799_FD_179810 | JGI IMG/M metagenome (GOLD analysis project Ga0222672, IMG submission 179810) | Saline water microbial communities from Ace Lake, Antarctica - #799 | ecosystem: Environmental > Aquatic > Non-marine Saline and Alkaline > Saline | place: Antarctica: Ace Lake...
CGCACCTGTTGCTGACAGCGTGGAAGCCGCAGCTCCTGCTGATGCATCAGCGAACTCGGGCGGCGATGATGCGGGCGGCGAATAGTCCTGCCCTGGCTCACAGCCTCCCGTAACAGAGCCCCCTCTTCACAGTGGCTCGTGGTGGGACTGGGTAATCCTGGTCCCACCTATGAGCGCACCCGCCACAACATTGGTCATTTAGCTGTGGCGGCTTGCGCGAAGAGCGCAGGGGTGAACTTTCAGAAGTTCAAATCCCACGGGGTGAGTGCCGTGGTAAAACACCCTTCTGGTGTGAGCCTCAGATTCGCTGCGCTCTCGACCTTCATGAACGTGTCGGGGCCTCCCGTGCAGGCAATGCTGGCCTTTCACAAAATTCCCGCCAGTCAGCTCATCGTCATCCACGACGAGCTGGATCTGGAACCCGGAGTCGTTCGCCTGAAGCTCGGGGGTGGTCACGCGGGACATAACGGCCTGCGTGACATTGCCAGAGTGTTGGGAAGCCCAGAGTTCTTTCGGGTTCGTGTCGGGATTGGCAGACCCGTAGGACGAATGCCACCTGCCGACTACGTGCTGGGAAAATTTAGCTCTCTCGAAGAAGAGACTCTGGGATCCACCCTGTCCGTGGTGTGTTCTGCGACAGAGCTTCTTGCCACCGAAGGGTTGCTACTCGCGCAGGGCAAAATCCACTCGTCCAGCCCCGGCGTCTAAGCTTTCGTCAGTGAGCTTGCAGACCCTTCCCGCGTGGCTACTTGGCGATGCCGATTTCGCCGCCGCGATTGAGCTTGCCGAGGCAGGCGGGTCCCTCGTGCTACCCCGCGGTGCCTGGACGCCCTACATCGCAGCCGTCTCTTCGCGGGGTTCAACGCCCACCGTCACAGTCGTGGCGTGCCCCACTGGCCGAGAGTCTGATCAGCTTCGAGATCAACTGCGCAGCCTCGTCGGCCCGCAGACAACGGTCTTAGATTTTCCCGCCTGGGAAACCCTGCCCCATGAGCGTTTGAGTCCTCACGCCGAAACCGTCGCACGCAGAAGGAGTGCACTTCGTGCGCTTCGCCTGGCTTCTCAAGGGGAGCGCGCGGGATCTCTGATTGTGGTGGCATCAATCAGAGCACTGGTGCAAAGAGTTAATCCTGCGATTGCTGACTTTGAGTCTTTCGTCGCGAAGACGGGAGATTCCACGTATTCCTTGGATGAGTGGAGCGGCTACCTCCTTCGCGCCGCCTACACCCGAGTGGACTTGGTCACCAGGCGTGGGGAGTTCGCCGTGCGGGGCGGGATTCTGGACGTATTTCCCCCGCTTGCGGAACATCCTGTTCGGATGGATTTTTTTGGATCAGAAATCGAATCCCTCTCCTACTTTGCCGTTGCCGATCAGCGATCTTTGCCTGAGCCCTGTGAGGAGATAGCTCTCGAGCCTGTTCGCGAAATGCTCCTGGATGATGATGTCCGCTCCCGAGCGCGGCAGCTCGCTGAAGAATATCCGGGCCTGGGCGCCATGCTCACCAAAATCTCGGAGGGTATTCCTGCCGAAGGGATGGAGTCTCTTCAACCTTTGCTGGTGGAGAACCTGGTGGCCCCCGCGACGCTTTTCCCCGCCGACACCGTCATCGTGGAAGTGTCGTGGCAAAAAGTGGCGGCGAGAGCGGAATCTCTCACCCATACGAATCGTGAGTTCCTTCATGCAGCCTGGGAAACCGCCGCCCAAAGTGAAACACACGCCCCGATTGATTTAGCCGCGGGAGATTTTCTTACCCGCGATGACGTTGTCGATTCGGCTTCGCCGAGAGCCTGGATCAGTGTTGACGTTCTGGATTCGGGGGCTGAGGGCCTAGTCCGCCCCGATGTCCAACCTCTCGTGCTCGGCAGTGACGGCATTGATGAAGTTTGGGATCTCATTGCGGCCAAGGTTGCTCACGGCGAACAGGTGGTCTGTGTGGCGGGCGGGCACGGTCTCGTTGAACGCACCGCACACCTCCTCGGTGAGCGGGGAATCCCGCATCGCGTGGAGGAAAGCGTCGTCACTCCCAGCGCCGGTGTTGTCTCTGTTGCGCAGGGGGTCCTTCACGAAGGATTCTCGATGCCAGGATCCCTGCGCAGCGTACTGAGTGAAAAAGAGCTATACGGGAAAGCCGTGTCCGCTTCACCTCGCACCGGACGCACCCTTGCGACAAAGCGGACCAAGGTGGTTGACCCACTCCAGCTTTCACCCGGTGACTTTGTCGTCCACGACACCCACGGTGTGGGGCGGTTTATCGAAGTGGTCTCGCGAGAAATTTCCACGGGCGGGCGGAATGCGCGAATCAGCGAGAGGGAATTCGTGGTGCTCGAATATGCGCCCTCCAAGAGGGGTGGCCCCCCCGATCGATTGTCTGTTCCCACCGATCAACTTGCCCAACTTAGTCACTATGCCGGCAGCGACCAGCCGGCGCTGAGCAAGATGGGAGGCTCTGATTGGGCCGCCATCAAGGGCAAAGCGCGCAAAGCGGTCCGCGAGCTCGCTATCGATTTAGTCAAGCTATATTCGGCGAGAATGTCGGCACCAGGCCACGCATTCGCACCGGACACACCGTGGCAGAGAGAACTGGAAGAGGCTTTCCCGTTCGCAGAGACTCCCGATCAGCTCACCACCATTGATGAGGTCAAAGCTGATATGGAACGGCCCATTCCCATGGATCGTCTTATCGCCGGCGATGTGGGGTTTGGCAAAACCGAGATTGCCGTTCGGGCAGCTTTCAAAGCGGCCCAAGAGGGCAAACAGGTCGCTGTGATTGCTCCCACCACCTTGCTCGTGAAACAGCACATGGAGACTTTTCAGGAGCGCTATGCGCCCTTCCCCGTTACGTTGCGGGCGCTGTCGCGTTTTCAAACTCCAGCTCAAGTCACGGAAGTCCTCGCAGGTCTTGCTGATGGCAGCGTTGACGTGGTGATCGGGACTCACCGGTTACTCGGGAAAAATGTCATCTTTAAGGACTTAGGCCTCATCGTGATTGATGAAGAACAGCGGTTTGGCGTGGAACACAAAGATCTACTTAAAGCGCTCAAGATCAATGTGGACGTGTTGGCGATGAGTGCCACACCCATCCCGCGCACCCTGGAAATGGCCGTCACCGGTATTCGCGAAATGTCGACGCTTGCCACTCCGCCTGAAGCCAGACACCCGATTCTGACCTTCGTGGGCCCTTACCACGATGCCCAAGTGGTGGCTGCAATCAGAAGAGAGCTGTTACGCGAAGGCCAGGTGTTTTTTGTTCACAACCGGGTGTCTTCGATCAACAGGGTGGCCGCCCACATTCAAGAACTTGTCCCCGAAGCTCGCGTGGCGGTGGCGCACGGCCAAATGCCCGAAGCCAATCTCGAATCGGTCATGGTGGATTTCTGGGAGAGACGTTTTGATGTTTTGGTCTCCACCACAATTATCGAGACAGGTCTGGATGTCACCAACGCCAACACCCTCATTGTCGACCGCGCAGAGCGCTACGGACTGTCCCAACTTCACCAGTTGCGCGGTCGAGTGGGACGGGGCCGGGAGCGCGGTTACGCCTACCTTTTGTATGACCCTGAGATGCCGGTGGGAGAGCTTGCTCATGATCGCCTCGCAACCCTGGCCGCCACCACCGAATTGGGGGGTGGAACCCGGATTGCGCTGAAAGATTTGGAAATGCGCGGGGCAGGAAACCTGCTGGGCGCCGAGCAGGCCGGCCACATTCAAGGGGTGGGTTTCGATCTGTATTTGCGCATGGTCTCTGAAGCCATTGCCACGTTCCGGGATGACGTGGCGCCAGGGCAAACCGAGTTGCGCTTGGAGCTTCCCGTTGATGCCAGGATTCCCCTGGACTACATCGACTCGGAGCGCTTGCGTCTGGAGATGTATCAAAAACTTTCTGGTGCCGCCGCGCCCAGCAGTCCAGAAAATGCGATTGATGAGCTGGTGGACGAAATGGTGGACCGCTACGGCGCGCTTCCTACGCCGGTGGACACTTTGGTGTCTGTTACCCGGCTTCGCCGGGTAGCGATGGCTAGGGGGCTCAGTGAAGTTATCGTGATGGGCAATAAGTTGCGAATGGTGGGACCACCGCTTCCAGATTCGGTCCAGGTGCGTCTGTCAAGGATCTACCCCAAGGCACACTATGTGGCACCGGCGAGAGTCGCTCTTATTCCCCTGCCCGAGGAATACACCGATCAGGCCCTCGTGGTGTGGGTCAAGGGTGCCTTGGACGCCCTGCATCCGGCGCCGGTGGCAGTGGGGGCACCAGACTAGGCATATGACGAATTCGCCCCGTGGCCTCAGCGCGCTAATTGACACCATGGCTACGCTTCGGGGTCCGGGTGGATGCCCGTGGGATGCCGAGCAAACCCACGAATCGTTGGTCCCTTACCTCCTGGAAGAGACCTTTGAGCTCATCGAGGCGCTGGAATCAGGGAGCCGGGCGGACATTCGCGAAGAGCTTGGCGATGTCCTCTATCAGGTACTTTTTCACGCAGATATTGCCTCCTCGGTCGTGGGAGATTCTTTCACCGTCCAGGACGTGGCCTCAGATGTGGATGCCAAGATGCGCGAGCGTCACCCCCACGTGTTTGGCGAGGGTGATGCCATCACCGTGGACGAGGTGAAGCAGCGGTGGCAGGAAATTAAAGCGGAGCAGAAAAAACACCGAGCGAGCCCTTTTGAGGGCATCCCTGGAAAGCTCTCTGCCCTGGCCAGAGCACACAGTGTGATGAGACGTGCTGGCGAAGAGGTGGTGGTCCCCGCTTCTCCTCCTGCACCCTCGTTTTCCACCGAGCGAGAACTGGGTGTGCTGTTGCTTCAGATTGTCTGCACCGCCGCCGATCAGGACCTCGATGCCGAGCGCGCACTGCGCTTAGCGGTGCGCGACATCGAGAAGAACGCCAGAGGGCATTCCGGGGAGCGCCCCGGGGAGACCACCACTGCGTGAGATAATAAGCGCATGGCTGTGAGTTCCGCGCGAGGTATGAGGGATTTTCTTCCTCGGGATAAAGAGCACCGCGAAGGCGTCCTGAATCAGATTAAGTCGGTTTATCAGCGCCATGGTTTTGAATCCATCGAAACTCCCGCGCTTGAGGATGCTGCCACCTTGCACTCAGGTTTGGGTGGCGACAACGAGAAGCTGAGCTTTCACGTTCTCAAGCGTGGTCTCACGCTCCCGGACCTCCAAGAGGCCGCGATGCCCGAAGAGCTGTCCGATTTAGGGCTGCGGTTTGATCTCACCGTGCCGTTAGCCCGTTTTTATGCCAGTAACCACGGGGCGTTGCCTCCCGTTTTTCGCTCCTTTCACACGGGACCCGTGTGGCGGGCGGAGCGTCCCCAAAAGGGTCGCTACCGCCAGTTCGTCCAAGCCGACATTGACACCCTGGGCGAGGCGAGCACGCTCGCTGAGGTCGAAATTGTCCTTGCCACCGCTGATGCTCTCGACCGCCTCGGGGTGGAAGGCTGGAGCTTTCGGATTAACGATCGTCGGTTGCTCACCGAACTTCTTGGCGCTGCCGGCATTGCGGAATCTGACCACCCGGTCGCCATGATTGTGGTGGACAAGCTCGACAAAATTGGCCCCACAGGTGTCCTGGAGGAACTCGACCAACGACTTCCTCCAGGGTGGTCGAGGTCTGTTATCGAGGGGATGGTGAACGCGCCATTGGTGGCGTTTGACGCCGGGAGCATCGGTACCCTCATGGGTGATACCCCGGCGTCCCACAGTGTTGCGGAGGAACTTATGGCCTGGGTAAGCCAGGTGGCAGCGTTACTCGCTCCTGGTGTTGTGGTCTTTGATCCGACCCTGGTGCGAGGAATGGGGTACTACACCTCGTCCATTTTTGAAATTTCTCACCCTGACCTGGGAAGCTCCCTCGGGGGCGGGGGTCGTTATGACGCAATGATTTCGACGTTCTTAGGCCGAGATGTTCCCGCGGTGGGGATGTCGCTGGGGTTTGAGCGACTCTTAGACGTCGTCCCCGAGTCCCCTCATGAGCACCTCGACCGCGTCGCCCTCGTCTACGAGGCAGACAGCCCGGGCGAGCACCTACTGGCTATCAAAATGCACCTGGTGTCCACGGGCCACCAGGTGCGCATCGTCCCGGGTTCGCGCAACATGCGCGCCGTGTACGAGCGCCTTGCTGCCGACGGGTTCTCTCGCGTGGGGGACGTCACCTCGGAGACCATCAACGCCGGGGACATTACCTGGCGCGACATCGACTAACCCTTTCAGCATTACTAGAATTAACTCTTACCCCCGAAACCGAAGGAGCCCCTGTGGCCGCCATTGAAGCCCTGCTTGCCCGCGAAATCCTGGATTCGAGGGGAAACCCCACCGTTGAGGTAGAAGTGTTGCTCGAGGATGGTGTGGTGGCCCGTGCAGCGGTTCCCTCGGGAGCGTCCACCGGTGCTTTTGAAGCATACGAACTTCGTGATGGTGACGCCAAGCGCTATATGGGTAAAGGCGTCCAAAGTGCGGTGAGGGCCGTAATGGAGGTCCTGGCTCCTGCAATCGAGGGCTTCGATGCAAGCGAGCAGCGCGCGATTGACCAGATGCTGATTGATACCGATGGCACCACAAACAAGGAAAAAGTGGGGGCCAATGCCATTTTGGGTGTGTCTTTAGCGGTAGCGAAAGCTGCTGCAGAATCTGCCGATCTGGCTCTCTACCAATACGTGGGCGGAGCTAACGCTCACGTATTGCCGGTGCCGATGATGAACGTTATCAACGGCGGCGCTCACGCGGACACTGCGGTGGATATTCAGGAATTCATGGTCTTGCCCATCGGTGCGACAAGTTTCTCTGAAGCGCTGCGCATGGGAACAGAGACGTACCACGCGCTCAAAGCGGAGCTCAAAAAGGCTGGCATGCAGACGGGCCTCGGCGATGAGGGTGGGTTCGCTCCCGAGCTTGCCAGCAACCGCGCGGCGCTGGACTTCTTGATGAGCGCGATCACCTCAGCAGGCTTCACGCCTGGGTCTGACATTGCCCTGGGCTTAGATGTGGCGGCAACAGAAATGTTCAGCGACGGCACCTACCTCTTTGAAGGCAAGAGGCGCGATGCCGCCTTCATGGCGGATTACTACGGCGACTTGGTCGCCAGTTACCCCCTGGTCACTATCGAGGACCCGCTTGACGAAGACGATTGGGAGGGCTGGGTAGGCCTCACCCACGCGCTCGGGGACAAAGTGCAGCTCGTGGGCGATGATCTGTTTGTGACCAATCCCGTCAGGCTTAAAAAAGGCATCGCCCAGGGGGCCGCCAACTCGCTTCTGGTGAAGGTCAACCAAATTGGAACGCTAAGCGAAACCTTGGACGCGGTCTCCATGGCACACACCAACGGTTACACCGCGGTGCTTTCTCACCGCTCGGGGGAGACTGAAGACACCACCATTGCTGATCTTGCCGTTGCGACCAACTGTGGTCAGATTAAAACGGGTGCCCCTGCGAGAAGTGAGCGAGTAGCCAAATACAACCAGCTCTTGCGCATCGAAGAGGAGCTCGGACGCGCCGGGGTATATGCGGGGGCTGGCGCCTTCCCGCGATTTTCCTAGCGCCCGCGCGCCTGGAGCAGAGGCCTAAACGTGCTGTCTAACATGATTTCGTGACGAACACCATGGAGAAGTCGCACAAAACCAGCGCGCCAGGCGCCGTTTTGCTCTCCCTGCAGGCATCCGGTTTTGCCGTGATGGTGCTGGTGCTGTTGGTCACGGGGGTCATCGTGCTCTCTCCCACGCTCAGCATTCTTGCCGAGCAGCAACAAGAAATTTCCTCCCTCGAAGTGGCCCTGCTGGAGAGTCAGCAGGAAGTTTTTAACCTCGAAGAGCAACGGGAGCGGTGGAAAGACCCGGCGTTTGTCGAAACACAGGCCAGGGAGCGCTTGCTTTTTGTCTACCCCGGCGATATCACCTATCTCGTCATTGATGATGTTGGAGAAGACGCCGACGTTCACGACATCGCGGTATCCACCACTCTGCTCGCCGCCAGCACCGATTGGCGAGAAGCGCTGCTCGCGTCCTACCTAGTCGCCGCCACAACGTCACGGGGGTCTCCCACACCCGACGATGTCATGATTCCCTCCCCGGGGCAGCGCGCCCCGTGAGGGCACCCGGGGAGCCTCCCACGAGCGCAGACATTGTCTGCGTCAGTGAGCAGTTGGGCCGGCCCGCCAGAGATATTGTGGGAATCTCCGCACGTTGCGTGTGTGGCAATCCTGTAGTTGTCGTCACGAAACCCCGACTGGATAATGGAACACCCTTTCCTACGCTGTACTACCTCAGCCAACCGGCTGCGACGAAAGCCGCATCCCGATTAGAGGCCGATGGCACTATGGCTCGCTACCAAGAGCGCCTGGTCGAAGACGAGGAAGCCAGAGCGGCCTATCAGAATGCACACGACGACTTTCTCACCGAGCGCGAAGCATTAGGGCACCTAGAAGAGATTGCGGGCATCTCTGCAGGGGGCATGCCCACCCGGGTAAAATGTTTACACACACTGATGGCACATTCTCTCTCGGTCGGCCCCGGGGTTAACCCGGTGGGGGATTGGGCGCTTGCGGACACGGATTGGGGTATTGGCGTATGTCAGTGCTGACGCGGCGGCTGCTAAAAAACTCAGTGCTGAAAGGTCCCTTCGCGTGGGGCCTCGCCGTTATTTTAGGATTATTGCCGCCGATTGCTTTAGCGTCCGTGGCCCAGGCCAGTGTGGTGCCGTCCAGTGTGGCGCCGTCGAGTGTGGTGCGCGACATCCAATACTGGCTGGCGGACTATGGGATTGAAAAGGCGTGGTCGATTACTCGCGGGGCTGGTGTTCGTATTGCGTTCATCGACACCGGTGTCGATGGTAACCACCCTGACCTTGCCGGCGCTGTAGTCGCCGGGGCCGACTTTTCTGGCTTAGGCAGTGGCGATGGTCAAACGCCGGTGGGGTCAGTCGCTGGCCACGGCACCATGGTGGCTTCCCTGGGTGCTGGCCGCGGTCACGGCGATAACAAAGGTGTTATTGGTAGCGCTCCAGAAGCAAGCATTGTGAGCGCCTCCGTCAGTTTTGATGGTTCGCGGGTGTCCCCGGACGATCAGATCGCACGGGCCGTTCGCTTTGCGGTGGACAACGGCGCCAGTGTTATTTCACTTTCCTTAACCCGGAACACAAGCGAGTGGCCGGAATCCTGGGATGAGGCTTTTAGGTATGCGGCGGATAAAGATGTGGTCGTGATTGCCTCTGCCGGGAATCGAGGGTCGGGAACCATGGCCGTTGGGGCGCCGGCAACAATGCCAGGGGTGTTGGCCGTCGGTGGGGTTACTAGGGAAGGAGTCGCCAGTGATGCGGCTTCCTCTCAGGGCATCACCATCGCACTGATGGCGCCCAGTGAAGGACTTGTGGGTGCTGTTCCTGGTGGGGGATATTCCTCCTGGTCTGGGACCAGTGGGGCCACGCCCATCGTTGCGGGGATTGCCGCCCTTGTGCGCTCGGCTTTTCCCGCTATGGACGCCAACAATGTGATTAATCGCCTCGTGGCCACGGCAACCCCCGTGACCGCTAACGTTCCCGATCCGCTCTACGGTTATGGCCTGGTCAACGCCTATGACGCAGTGACCCGGGAGATTCCCTTGGTTTCTGCGAACCCTTTGGGGTCTCTAGAAGACTGGATTGCGTTACATCGCGAACAACGAGGCAACCCGATGGTTTTTCCGTTAGGGCCTGCCCAAGAGGGCAGAGAGACCCCGGGGCTTGCTCCTCCTCCGATGGCCGTTGAGGACACAAGACGAGAAGTCCTGCCATTCGTCGTGACCGGTGCTTTTGCTCTCGCGCTGGAGGTTGTTGTGGCTATCGGGGCCCTCCGTGTTTTTCGGGCTCGGCAGAGGGGATAGAATTAGAGGTGTTTTGCTTCTATTTGTGCTTCTGCTTGTGCTTCTAAGATTGGGTGAGTTGTGACCAGAATTGTCGTTGTGGGTGGCGGATATGCGGGCTTTTATACCGCGCTCACGCTAGAGAAGCTTTTGCGTCGCGGCGAAGCCGAAGTAATCGTCATTGACCCGCTGCCCTATATGACGTACCAGCCTTTCCTTCCCGAAGTTGCCGCCGGGTCCATTGAAGCCCGCCACGCAATTGTTCCTCTGCGCCGACACCTTCCGAAAACTCGTGTCGTTACGGCGCGCGTGACCGGTGTCAATCACCAAACTAAGACGGTCACCGTCACTCCCGAAGGGCTCGAGGATTTCACCCTCGACTACGACCACATCGTGCTCACCGCGGGTGCGGTGTCGAAAACTTTCCCCATTCCTGGCGTTGCCGACTGTGCGATTGGCATGAAAACCATCGAAGAAGCCATCGCGGTGCGTGACCGGGTCATCGACAACCTCCACCTCGCGGCCGATATGCCTCCCGGACCCGCGCGAGACAGAATGTTGACCGTCGTGGTTGTAGGTGGCGGATACGCCGGTATTGAGGCGTTTGCGGAGTTGCGCAGTCTGGTGTCCTCCATGCTGAAAGAATTCCCCACCCTCACTCTCGATGACACCCACTTCCACCTTGTTGAGGCAGTGGATCGCATCATGCCGGAGGTTTCGCTGAAAAGTTCACTCTGGGTGATTAAAAACCTGGAGCAGCGAAGCGCCCACATTCACCTCAACACCCAGCTCACGAGCGCAATCGATGGTCGCCTTGAGCTCTCCAATGGCATGGTGCTCGAAACCGACATTCTAATTTGGACCGCGGGTGTTAAAGCGCAGTCCATGCTCGGGGGAACGGGTATCCCCTTGGACGACCGCGGACGCATTTGCGCTCTTACTGATCTGCGGGTTGCCGAAGGCGATACTCCTTTAGAGGGAATGTGGACGGCCGGAGATGTTGCGCGAATTCCCGACCTCAGCGGTGGGGGCGTGGGTGGCTACTGTGTCCCCAACGCCCAGCACGCGGTGAGGCAGGCTAAAGTTTTGGGCAAAAACCTCGTGGCGGTTCTTCGCGGGGAAGAAACAAAGGACTATCACCACAAGAATGCTGGTGCCGTCGCCGGTTTGGGCATTGGCTACGGCGTCTTCCAAAGTGGGAACATCGCGATAACTGGTTTCCTCGCGTGGATCATTCACCGCATCTACCACGGTTTTGCCGTACCCATGTGGGAGCGCAAAGCTCGGGTGTTCACGAACTGGTTCGTTCACCTTCTCTGGGGCCGTGATTTCTCCAGTGTGCGCCGGGTACAGCGACCACGTGAATTTTTTGAAGAATTCGCCACCAGGCCAGGGGATTCAGCGGCAACCGCGTCAAAGTCTGCTCCTGCTGAGGAGCCTCGTAAGAAAGTCACCTCCCGCTAGCATTGCCTCTAGCCCCGGTAGCCCAATCGGCAGAGGCAGACGACTTAAAATCGTCACAGTCAGGGTTCGAGTCCCTGCCGGGGCACGCTATCTTCCAATCCACAGTAAAACGTCCTAGGCTAGCGCCATGGAATTTGTCACGATTGTCGCTGTAGTTGTGGTGCTGGCCCTCGCTTTGGGAATTTATCTCTGGGCCACCTACAACGCCCTTGTTACGCTCAATGTCCGCGTAGAAGAGGCATGGAGCGACATCACCGTTCAGCTCAAACGCCGAGCGGATCTCATCCCCAACTTGATTGAAACTGTCAAGGGGTATGCAGCGCACGAAAGAGAAGTTTTTGAGGCAGTGACGAAAGCGCGTGCTCAGACGTTGAGTGCGGGGGATCCCACCCATGCTGCAGAAGCGGAAAACATGATGCAGACTGCTCTGAAAAGCATTTTTGCTGTCGCGGAGGCGTATCCGCAGTTGCAAGCCAGCGCTAACTTTTTGCAGTTACAAGCAGAGCTGGTCGACACCGAAGACAAGGTCCAAGCATCGCGCCGCTTTTATAACGGTGGCGTTCGCGAACTCAACACCAAGATTCAACTCTTTCCCAACACTCTCTTTGCCAAGCGACTGGGTTTTGGCTCGAGGGACTTCTTCGAGGTCGAAGACCCGTCTGCCATTGCTAACGCACCCCGCGTTAAGTTCTAGACCTCTACCGGGAATCACGCGGTGTATCGGGCGATAGCGGCCAATAAACGCAACACCTGGATCATCATGGTGTTCTTCATGGTCCTCATTGCAGGCCTGGGATTTGTGGCAGACCTGTATCTCACCGGCGGTGGTCCTGGCCTCGTGTTCTACGGGGTCGTTGTTGGGGCCATCGCATATGTGGCTATTCAGTACTACTCCTCGGGGTCTCAGGCGCTCGCGATGGCAGGCGCCAAGCCCATTGAGAAGGCCGATAACCCCAGGCTGTTTCGGATTGTGGAGAACCTCGCCATCACGACGGGTTTGCCCATGCCCAAGGTGTATATCGTCGATGACCCCGCACCCAACGCTTTCGCCACGGGCCGCGACCCTGAGCATGCCGCGGTCGCGGCAACGACAGGCTTGCTCGACATAATGGACGATTCTGAGCTCGAAGGTGTCATGGCTCATGAGCTTGCGCACATCAAAAACTTTGACATCCGTGTCACCACCATTGTGTTCGGCTTGGTCGTTGTGGTCGGCCTCATTTCCGATGTATTGGCGCGCATGGCGTTCTTTGGCGGAATGCGCCGCGGTAATAACGGGGGCAACCCGTTGATGATTATCATCGCCATTTTGGCGATGATTCTTGCCCCTCTGCTGGCCGCTGTCATCCAGGCAGCGGTGTCGCGGCAGCGCGAATATTTGGCTGACGCCACAGGGGCACTCACCACCCGGCACCCGGAAGCCCTCGCCAGTGCTCTGGTGAAGCTCGGGGAATACGGTCGCCCCCTCAAGAAACAGCAGGCGTCGATGGCGCACTTGTGGATGGCAGATCCCATCAAGCCAGGCATCATCGACCGTATGTTCCAAACCCACCCACCCATTCAGGCCCGGGTGGAGCGGCTTCTCGAGAATCAAGCGCGCTTTTAGTCTCCTCCCATTCTCGGACGCTTAGACTGTGTTGGTGCTGACACCCAGGAAGTCTCGTCCCGTGATGCGCCCCCCCATTGGAGTGCCCGTGGGCCTCGAGCGCGCAACAGCGTGGTCGTGGAGATTTCTGGTCATCGCGGGGGCTGCCGCAGTAGGCGTCTTCGTCGTCATTCAGCTGAGTTTTCTGGTGGTGCCACTTCTCGTGGCGGTGTTGTTGGCCGCGCTGGCTGCTCCATTATTTATTGGCCTTCGAGTGCTCAAGTTCCCGCGCTGGTTGGCCACACTGACCACTGTTGTCGCCTTTATAGGTGTCGTCACCGGACTGGTGTGGCTGGTCGTCGGAGAACTCGTTCAAGGGTGGGGGTCGTTGCGCGATCGCACCATCCTGGCTTATGACGATTTCGTCGTCTACCTTCTCGCTTCACCCCTCGAGGTGTCCGAAGCGCAGCTGAACGGCTGGTTCCAATCCTTCATCGTAGAAGCCGACATCGATTCGACCTGGGTGGTGAGCGGAGCCCTTTCGGTGAGTTCTTCCGTGGGTTCGTGGTTGGTGGGCGCCGGTATTGCCATCTTTGCTTTGATTTTCTTCATCCATGACGGTGAGCGCATCTGGGGTTACCTGACAACGTGGTTTCCTAAAGCTGCCCGCCCGGCTGTGCTGGGTTCCGGTCTTGCAGGGTGGAATACCCTGCTCAGCTATGTGAAGGTTCAGGTTTTTGTCGCTTTTGTTGACGCAGTAGGAATTGGGTTAGGGGCATTCTTCCTCGGTCTACCCCTTGTGGCACCGATTGCGATAGCGGTATTCCTGGGCGCTTTTGTTCCCATCGTCGGAGGAACCGTCGCCGGCGCATTGGCCGTGTTGGTGGCGCTGGTCTATGAGGGGCCAGTGTCAGCTCTGATTATGTTAATCATCGTCTTGGGGGTGCAACAGATTGAAGGCCAAATTCTTCAGCCCCTGGTGATGGGGGCCGCCGTCAAGATCCACCCGCTCGCCGTCGTGTTGGCCGTTGCTGGTGGTGGCTATCTCGCGGGACTTCCTGGAGTGTTATTTGCTGTTCCCGTTGTCGCGTTTGTGAACGTCGTGGTGTCCTACCTGGCGCACGCCTCCTGGCGCAGTGACCCGGTGGCGCTCGCAGTAGATGAGACGGATACTGGGCGGTGATGGCTCCCAAGGACTCTGGCGGGTCCGCTTTCCCGGGGCCCACTCTGGAAGACTTCTTTGACGCTCAACGCGTCTTAGAAGGTGTGGCGCAGAAGACTCCCGTGGAACTTTCTCGGTACCTCAGCGAAGTGCTGGGCCACGCCGTGCATCTCAAATGTGAAAACTTGCAGCGCACGGGTGCCTACAAAATTCGAGGCGCCTACTATTGCATGTCGAAACTCAGCGACGAAGATAAAGCCAAAGGCGTGGTGGCCGCCAGCGCGGGAAACCATGCTCAAGGCGTCGCCTTCGCAGCGAGGGAGCAGGGCATTAAGGCGACCATTTTTACCCCCGTCGGGGTTGCGTTGCCCAAGCTCCAGGCAACCCAGGCTTACGGGGCTGACGTGGTGCTCGGCGGAGAAAGTATCAACGAGCCGTTGAAAGCGGCGCAAGATTTTGCGAAGAAAACTGGTGCTATCCGCATTCCTCCTTTTGACCACCCCGACATCATTGCTGGTCAGGGAACGGTCGGATTGGAAATTATGGACCAGGTCCCCGAGGTCACCACGGTGATAGTTCCCATCGGTGGTGGTGGTTTGTTAGCCGGCGTGGCAAGTGCGATGAAGCAAAAAGCGGCGCTGGAAGGCAGAGAAATCTGGGTCATCGGTGTTCAAGCCGAAAATGCCGCGTCCTATCCGCCGTCCCTCGCCGCGGGCGAGCCTGTTCTCATTGATGTTCTGCCTACTATTTCCGACGGCATTGCCGTCCAGAAGCCGGGGACGCTCAATTTCGACATCATTCGTGACGCCGTCGACGAAATCGTCACGGTCAGTGACGATGAAACAGCGCGGGCAATTTTGGTGCTTTTGGAACGCGCCAAGATGGTGGTGGAACCTTCAGGAGCTGTCGGTGTGGCCGCCATACTGGAAGGCAAAATTCGTGCCACAGGCCCCACGGTGGTCGTGCTCAGCGGGGGAAACATTGATCCGATGATCCTCGAGCGCGTGATTTCCCGCGGTATGGCTGGAGCTGGTCGCTACCTCAAAATGCGCATTCCGTTGCCGGACCGTCCAGGCCAGTTGGCTAAAACAGCAGCAATTGTTTCCGCCCACAATGCGAACGTGGTTGAAGTGCTGCATACTCGCCACGGCACAGGTTTACAAATTTCCCAGGTCGAGCTGGAACTTCACGTCGAAACACGGGGCCCCGAGCACGCCGAGGAAGTCCTTGAAGCGTTGCGGGCTCAAGGATTTGACCCTCGCGTGGTGTTTTAGGGAATAAAGGTTTCGACGTCGAGGATCTCCACCGCGATCTCTGCTCCACTAGGCGCGGCGTAGGAGCCACTTTCCCCCACACGAAGCCCCATGATTGCTTCGCCCAAAGGACTCTGGGCGGAATACACATCCAGATCGGTATCGCCAGCGAGTTCGCGCGAGCCCA
>Ga0222672_1000491_pt1 | contig 15470 bp, 14 predicted proteins | sample AntAcemetagen799_FD_179810 | JGI IMG/M metagenome (GOLD analysis project Ga0222672, IMG submission 179810) | Saline water microbial communities from Ace Lake, Antarctica - #799 | ecosystem: Environmental > Aquatic > Non-marine Saline and Alkaline > Saline | place: Antarctica: Ace Lake...
TGTCGAGCGAGAACATGACACCGCTGGCGGCGAGATCCGAGCGCACCATCTTCATGATGCCGACCGAGAGGAAGACCTTGAACTGATCGAATCCCTGATCGATGCGATAATGGATAGCGCGGTCTGTAAAGAGGCTGGCGAAACAACGGCGACAAGTTTCGAGAAGGTGTTCTTCGCCTCGGATGTTGAGATAGGTATCGTGCTGGCCGGCGAAACTGGCGGTCGGCAAATCCTCCGCTGTCGCCGACGATCGCACCGCCGTGCTGAGATCCTCGCCGTATTCGTCCCGCAACTCGCGATAGGCATCGAGAATCTCGTCTCGGAGATCGCCGGGCAATCCGGCGCCATAGACGATTTCGCGCGCACGCGCCCCGCGCCTTGCGAGGTCCACAACATCATCCGGGTTCAGATCGTCGAGCGCATCGTGAAGCGGCTCCCACGCATCGGCTTCGTCGAGCATGTAACGATACGCCTCGGCCGTGATCGCGAAGCCGTTTGGAACTTTGATGCCCTGTCCCGCTAGTTCGCGGTACATTTCTCCGAGCGAGGCGTTTTTCCCACCTACCAGCGGAACATCGTCGATGGTGAGATCTTTGAAAAAGCGGATGAATTTGTATGCGTTACTCATGGTGTAGCTCTTATGAAACTGCTTTTGTAACCCGTTCAGTTTCAGCACTGTCATTCCCTGAGGTCACCTCAGGAGGGGGGCAGATAGGAGTTTGCTTTTACAAAGGTTGCTTATCGGGGCGTCGGTCCGGCTGATTGAGGGGATGCAATGAGATCGGGATCGAATTCATCGGCGTTGGTGCCGAAGTCCTTTACCGGATAGCCAACCACCACTCTGGTCTCTATGTGAATTTTATGAAATGGAATACGAACCACTAGGCGGCGATTGCGGCTTCATCTTCCTCGATTACTATGGTTTCCTCTTTCAGGAATTTGGAGGGAATCGCGATCATGAACCGCGCGGGCCTCATCTCTTTCCCCATGTCGAAATGGCGCAGCCACCAGTATAGATCCTGAGGTAATGGATAGTTCTCGGAACCGATCCTCAATTCGCAAGCGTTGTGGTGACGGGCGAATATAACCTTCGGATTTTCTTCCGTCTGCAATTTCCTGCGGAGGGCCAGCGAGACCGCGTTCGCGGTTGTTCTGTCGAACATGCCCGAGTCATACCGGTCATGCATTTCCTGGATGTCCTCGCGGGATACATCCAGTTGCGCTAGAGTGATGGCATCTTTTCTCATGCTGCTACGAGAGGTTGGATGCTGCTTTCGGCGGTCTGTCGTTCGCGAAAGCGACTCGGCGAAATACCAACATATTTGAGAAAGCTCCGGTTGAACTGCGAGAGTGACTGATAACCGACTTCAAAGGCGACCTCGGTTACACGGTTTTGTGGATTGAGCAGTTTCTGTTTCGCCCGCTCGATCCGTCTGCGATTGACGAACTCGGTAAGCGTCATCCCGGTGGTTTGCTTGAAGATTTTGCAGAAATAGAAAGTGCTGACGCCGACGTGCCGGGATACCTCTTCCAGGCAGACCTTCTCCTCAAGATGAGCATTGATGAATCGCTTTGCTTTCATGACAATGTTCGGTTCGGCGTGGCTTTCCTCGACGAGCAGCCGGTTCAAATAGTCGGAGAACTGAATGGCGAAGGCTGCGAGCAGGGTGATGATTCCCTCGTACTGTTTTACCGGTAGATGGGGGGTCTTCATCCAGGCGTCGCGGAGGTTCCGGATTTGCTTCGGATCCATACTGGATTTCTCCAGTTCCGCTTCCACGGCTTCGAATCCCTTCCCGGTGGGGGGAGTCGTAAAGACCTGACCGGTGGTTAGTAGGGCAACTGTCTGTCCACCCGCCCGGATCGGAATGGCAGTTTCTCTGAGATTGGCGAAGCAGGAGATGGTTTGCGCCCCTGCCTCGGCAGAGTTGTAGAGATTCCTACAGGCATTACTGCAAGCTGCGCAGTGCGAACCGCTGCGATTGATCTGTGCGCAGAAAGAGTTGCGGTATGAAGTCTCAGTCGGTTTCGGTTGATCTTCGTAGTTGAAAGGAATGAGCTGGAGGCCCAGTCCAGTCGCGTCCATAAACGCTTTCCGGTAGGTTGCGTAGAGAGGGGCTCGGGTGAGTTTTTCGTAGATCGTGCTCTCTGGTGACTGGGCGGGTTCTGTGGATTCCATGGGGTTTGCGGTGGTGGTGAATTCAGTTAGGTAAATCGTATCGGCCAGGGCGTTTTCGACTATTCGTTCCGGATCGGAATTGACTATCCGAGATCCCGCATCCGGCCCGTACGCGAATTGCGTACGGTGGGTTCCGTCCCCGGAGGCCAAGATATGCCCACGCAAAGTCAATAGGCGGGGTGTGATTCCGTCGGCATGGACGAGAATTGTGCTTATGAGTTACAACGCAAGTTCATCGCAGGACTCGGCGCGGATTCCGGCGAAGTCACTGAAGCTACGACAGCGCCTCGTCGTTGATGTCCTCCAGCAACTCCAGCGTCTTCTTCGCCTCTACCTCGTCCACCACGGAAATGGCGAAGCCGACGTGTACTAGAACGTAGTCGCCGGGCTTTGCGTCCGGTGCGTAGGCGAGTTGGATGTCCTTGATGATGCCTTCAAACGAGACGCGACCAGTGCGGAAAAGCGGGTCGCCGCTTTCCGTCACTTCAAGGAGCTTTCCGGGAATCGCCAGGCACATGGAGTCAGGGGTTTTTATCGCGAAGCCGCGCCGCCGCAACAGCGGCCTGCCCGAGGGCGAGACCTCCGTCGTTGAGTGGGGCCCGGCGCGACCACAAGGGAGTAAATCCCTCCCCCCGCAGTCTGGCAACCGTTCTTTCCAGCAGGCGGACGTTCTGAAAGCATCCGCCACTTAGAACGACCATCGGTTTTCCGACAGATCGGGCGACTCCGAGGATGGCGTCGCTCATCGTTTCGAGGAAGCGGGCGGCGATCGAGGGAACGGCGGCACCGCTTGCCAGATCGGAGAGCAGTGCGCGAACCATCGGCTCCCAGTTCACTGTTCCGTCCCTGTCCAGAGGCATGGGAAAGAGCTCCGAACCGGTGGATTCGTTCTCGGCGAAGAATTCCAGCTCCATCGCCGCCTGCGCTTCGAATTCGCTGTGCCAGCGCAAGCCAAGCAACGCAGCGATGGCGTCGAAGAGCCGCCCCGCGCTGGAGGTGAGGGGGGTGTTGAGGCCGCGTTCGATCTGGGTGCGGGCGACGGCGAGCTCTTCGTCGGTGAACGCGGCGGAGAGTGTGGTTTCCGCGACGGAGATGCCGGCTTCGTGAAGAAGTCCCAGGGCGGCGTAACGCGGCTGCCGGATCGCCAGCTCGCCGCCGGGGAGTGAAAATCTACGCAGGTGGGCGATGCGGCGAAAATCCCGTCGCGTGGCGAGAAGGAACTCGCCGCCCCAGATCGTATCGTCGGGGCCAAAGCCCGAGCCATCCCAGGAAACGCCGAGGACCTCATCTTCGATCTCATGCTCGGCGAGACAGGCGGCGATGTGCGCGTGATGATGCTGAACCGGGACGACTGGCAGCCCCATCTCTCCCGCCAGCCGCGTGCCGTGATAACCGGGATGCAAGTCACAGGCCACGGCGCGGGGACGAACGCCGCACAGTTCGGGGAAATCGAGGGTCTGCCTCAAAAACACGTTCTGTGCGGCCTCGGTTTCCAGATCGCCGATGTGCTGACCGCAGCGAATGCCGAACGGACCGGTGACGGCAAGCGCCGCCTTCAGGTCTCCACCGACGGCAAGGACTGGCGGCAACGCGGCGCCGAAAGAAAACGGGGCGAGGCCACGCGCCGAGCGAAGAATCAATTCGCGTCCGGCCGCGGCTCGAACCACGGAGTCGTCAACGGGGCGCGCGATGGGGCGGTCGTGAATCAGAAACGCGTCCGCGATGCTGCTGAGACGGAGGAAGGCTTCGTCATTTTCGATGCAGAGCGGCTCACCGGATAAATTTCCGCTCGTGGCGACGACAGGAAATCCAAGTCGATGCAGGAGCAAGTGATGCAGCGGCGAATACGGCAGCATGATGCCGAGGTTAGGATTGCCCGGCGCAAGCATCGACGGCAAATCGTCCCCGGGAAGCCGCGGCAGGATGACGATTGGGGCGGCGGGGGAGGTGAGTAGGTTTTCTTCGAACGCTGACAGCTCGCAGTGTCTGCGCACGGAGTCGAGATCGGGCATCATCAATGCGAACGGTTTGGCGGGTCGGTGTTTTCGAACCCGAAGCGTTTCGATAGCAGCTGCTAAGCGCGCGTCCGCGATGAGCTGAAAGCCACCGATGCCTTTGATGGCCACGACTTGCCCCGCTTCGATGGATCGCGCGGCGCTCTCGAGCGCTTCTTCGCGTTCGGCAAGCATGCGGCCGGTTTCGTCGGCGAAGGTGAGCTGCGGGCCGCAATCGGGACACGCGATCGGTTGAGCGTGGAAGCGCCGGTCGCCTGAAGATGCGAATTCGGCGCGGCAGGCAGGGCACATTTCGAAGCCGCGCATGGTCGTGCGTTGACGATCCCAAGGCAGCGAATTTACAATGCTGAAGCGCGGACCGCACTGGGTGCAATTGGTGAACGGGTAGTGGTGACGCCGGTTCTCCGGGCTGAAGATTTCGCGCACGCAATCCGGGCAGGTTGCGAGATCAGGGAGAATTTCCGTAGTCGCTCCAATGGGCTCGACCTGCGATTCTCGAATCACGAAATCAACCGAGCCTTTGATAGGCAATCGCGAATCGACCACCTCGCGAACCGTAGAATTCGGCGGCGGGCGGTCGCGGATTTCGCTCAGGAATTCGGCGCAGGCATCAGGAGCGCCTTCGATCTCGACGGTCAGGCCGGTCAGCGAGTTTCGAGCCCAACCGCTGAGTTCTCGCTGGCACGCCAGACGGTAGACGAACGGCCGGAACCCGATGCCCTGCACCGCGCCGGCGATTTCAAGCCTGTGTCTTTCGCACGCGGCCATTCAATCGGACGTTTCTTCGATTTCGACTTCGACGTTTCGCAATAGGACCTGCTGCGCATCCGGATCATCAATGTCTTCGGAAACGTGAATGTCGAGCCAGGCGTCTTCGGCAACGGTGCCTTTGGAAAATTGCTGAAAGTAATCGGCGAATCGGTCGCGCGACAGGTGGCTGAGCGCGCCCAGCCACACCTCCACGGACACCGCGCGCTGGCCGCCATTGTCCTTCACCACGGTGTCGATCTTACTGAGTAAATTGTTGATCAGTGAGAGTTCATGCATGGCTCAATTCGGTTTCGATCATTGCGGCAGCCTTCGCCACTCCAGCAGCGACTTCAGGATTCAGAGGCGCGCCGTGCTCGAACGAGATGCCCTCGATGCCAAACACAATCACACGCGGTGGCAGGGTTCCCAACGCTCTCGCCAACTCGACCGCCTCGGCGAGTCCAAAGGCATGCGTCGAGCAATGCAGGAATTCTACCGGCAACGGCTCGGTGGACGCGTCGAATCGGGAGACAAATCCCGGTTCCGCGCCCGATTGCGCGGCGTCGCCCAGCAGCACAAAGTCCGCGCCCTCCCAGAGAGCGATAAGCGACGCGGTTTCGCCGGAGGATTCGTGAACGTTTTCGACTCCGCGCTCAGCCAGCAGCTGCGCAACCCGCAGTCCGGCGGCATCATCGCCTCGAAGCGCATTGCCCACGCCAATCACGATCGTCCCGCTCATCCCTTCACCTCTTCGCGATGAATTTTCAGGAAGTGCGTGGCGCAGGAAATGCAGGGATCGTAGTTGCGGATCGTCTGCTCGCATTGCCATTGCAGTTCGTCGTCGTTGAGATGCAGAAAATCGGGCACGAGGCTCCGGAGATCATCCTCGATGGTCTTCTGATTCTGGGACGTCGGCGGCACGATCTTCGCCTCCCCAATGTCGCCGTTTTTGTCCATGCGATAGCGATGGTAGAGCAACCCCCGGGGCGCTTCGGTGCAGCCGGATCCTTCACTGCCAGAGGCGTCGACTTCGATGCTCGGCTCTTCCGGCGGTTCGTAGTTGGCTAGGACCCGCAGCGCCTCCTCGCAGGCGTAGAGCATCTCAACGCTGCGGATGATGATACTTTGGAAGGGATTGCGGCAACTCGCATCCAGTCCAATTTCACGGGCAAGCGCTTTGCAGCGTGGGGTGAGCTTGTCAAAATTGAGGGCGAAGCGTGCCATCGGCCCCACGAAGTAGGCACCGTGTCCTTTGTGAATGGATTGCAGCGCGTTGGTGTAGGGAACGTGCTCCTCCTCGAAATGCTGCTCGTATTCATCGATCGCGATGTCGAGCCCGCGATTTGAAACGATGCGGCCTTCGTTCATGGGATACTCGTCAGGGTGCGAAAGGCAAACGAGTTCATAATCCCGGTCGAAGTCGGGGAACGACAACTGCGAGGTCCAGCGGATTGTCTTCTCGGCGGCGTCGGCGGCCCACTTCAGGTCTTCCTCAAGCTGAGCGAAGTCGCGTTTCTTCAGCGCTTTGTAGAAGCCGCCGACCTTGATGTTTACAGGATGAATTTCGCGTCCGCCCAGAACATTGCCGATGTCGTTGCCGGCTTTCTTGAGCTTTAGGCCCATTTCGACGATTTCGCGATGATCCTTCGCCATTTCAATGGCGCTCGGGTAGCCGAGGAAGTCAGGCGCGTGGAGCATGAAGACGTGCAGTCCGTGGCTTTCGATCCACTCGCCGCAGTAGAGCAGCCGGCGCAACTCGCGTAGTTGGCCGGTCACGCGAACTCCGGCGGCGTTCTCCATCGCGTGGCAGGAACTCATCTGATACGCCACGGGGCAGATCCCGCAGATGCGCGCGGTGATGTCCGGCGCTTCCTTGAAAGATCGTCCCTGGAGAAAAGCTTCAAAAAAGCGCGGCGGCTCAAAAATTTTGAGCTTCACGTCTTCGATGACGCCGTCCTTCATTTGCAGATGGAGGGCGCCTTCACCCTCGACCCGGGCCAGGTAGTCCACCTTGATGGTGCGCGTCTTTTTCTTTGATTCCCCGGATTCGGGAGATGGATTCTCGTCGGTGGGTTGGTTCATCCTTGCTGGGCGTTGGAAGGTTCGCGGAAAGCGAGGCGTCGAGCAAAGAATTTCCGGATTTCTTCCGCCCACAGAACCGAACTGGCCACAGCCCCGATCAGGAAAAACTCGGTCAGCGGAATTGGCACCGTGTGAAAAATCTGGTTCAGGGGCTCAGTGTAGATGACGAGAAAGTGAAGCAGGTTACCAAGAATGAGACCGCCGATCAGCCAGCGGTTTTTCAGCAGCCGCCAGTCGAAGGCGGAGTGAATTTCACTGCGGCAGTTGAGCACGTTGAACCACTGGCACACCGCGAGCACGGTGAAAGTTTCCGTCTGCACTTGAGCAAATTCGACTCCGGTCGAGAGGCGCCAGAGGAAATAGCCGAAGGTGGACGCCGCCATCACCGGCGTCATCAGGCAGACCCGCATGAGTATGGTGCGATTCAGGAGCGGTTCCCGGGAAGGGATCGGAGGCTGTTTCATCTCGTCGCCTTCCGGGGGTTCCATGATCAGATTCACGGTGACGGTGCCTTCGGTCACGATGTTGATCCAGAGAATCTGGACTGCGGCGAGGGGAATTGGATAGCCGAAGACTAACGCGCCGAGAAGGACGCTCACCTCTGCCATCGAGGTGGCGAACAGGTAGAGAATCACTTTCTTGAGGTTGCGGTAAACCAGCCTCCCTTCCTCGACCGCCGTGACGATAGTGGCGAAATTGTCATCGGAAATCACGATTTTCGCCGCGCTCTTGGCGACCTCGGTTCCGGTGATGCCCATCGCCACGCCGACATCCGCAGCGGCGAGTGCTGGAGCATCATTGACTCCATCGCCGGTCATTGCCACGGTTCTTCCCTGCGATTGGAAAGCCTCGATGATCCGGAGTTTTTGAGCCGGGTGGACCCGGGCGAAGACGGAGATCCGGTCGAGCGACGCCCGCAGGTCCTGCTCCGGCATTCGCTCCAGTTCCGCGCCCTCGATGGCGATGTCATTCTCACGCGCGATACCAAGCATGCGGGCAATAGCCAGACCGGTGGCCTTGTGATCACCGGTCACCATGACGGGCCGGATTCCCGCTTCCCGGCATTCCGCCACCGCTGTCTTGACCTCTGCTCGCGGCGGATCCATCTGGCCGAACAGTCCGAGGAAGACCGCCTTGCCGCGAAAGGGTTCGAACCCGGCCCTGCGGTCGAGAAGGCTGGACTCGATGCGGGCGACCGCCAGTATCCGCAATGCCTCATTTGCCATCGCGTTGGCTGCGGATTCGACTGCTTTCCGCGAATTTTCTTCGAGTGTGACTTCCTCTCCATTCCGCAGTTCGCTGCCGCAAAGGGCCAGAATCTCCTCCGGTGCGCCCTTGATCATGATCCGTCCGGCGTTCCCGTCGCCGTGCTGAGTGGCCATCATCTTGGTCCCGGCATCGAAGGGGATTTCCGCGAGACGAGGTTCCTGCCGGTGAAGTTCCTCCACTTCGAGGCAGGCCTTGAATCCCAGTGTGATTAGGGCCGCCTCGGTCGGATCACCCAGAGGCCGCCACCGAGGATCCCGGGCATCCGGTGCCACCAGTTTTGCGTCATTGCAAAGCACCGCCGCCTCGACCAGGGCGCAAACCCCGGTATCCGAGGTCGCATCAATTTTATCTCCATCCAGATCGAGGGATCCCTCCGGCGCATAACCGGCACCACTGACCTCGATCGTCCTCCCGCCAGGCAACCAGAGACGAGTCACGGTCATTTCGTTCCTGGTCAGGGTTCCGGTTTTGTCGCTGCAGATGACACTGGTCGAACCGAGAGTTTCCACCGCCGCGAGCCGCCGGACAATCACCCCGCGCCGGGCCATTCGCTGCATGCCGACCGCCAGGGCGATGGTCATGGCGACCGGCAAACCCTCCGGCACCATCGAAACCATCTGGCTGATCGCTACCATAAAGACATCGAGAAACGGCAGGCCGCGCGCGTATCCGATCGAGAGCACAACGGCAAACATTCCCAGCGCCGCTGCCACCAGGTAGCGTCCAAACTGGTCGATCCGCATCTCCAGAGGCGTCTTGGGATCGCCGGCGGATGCGGTGAGGCGGGCGATTTTTCCCACCTCGGTCGCCAGGCCGGACGCGACCACGAACGCTTTGCCCCGGCCCGCGGCGACGTGGGTTCCGGAGTAAACCATGTTGCGGCGATCCGCCAATCCGGTTTCCGCTTCGAGAACGTTCCCGTGTTTCTCGACGGGAAGCGACTCCCCGGTCAGGGCGGCTTCGGAAATCTCCAGCGCGGCCTCTTCCACGACACGAGCGTCAGCACCGACTGCATCTCCGGCCGCCAGGAGCATGAGGTCACCCGGAACCAGATCCCGCGCTTCCACTTCGACCATTTGGCCCTCCCGAATCACCCGGGTCCGTAACCTGGACAGCCGGCGCAGCGCCGCCATCGATCGCTCGGCCCGTCCCTCCTGCACCGCACCGATGATGGAATTGATGACTACCACGACCAGGATCACGACCGCGTCAGCCCGGTGTCCCATCGCGAACGCAATCACCGCCGCGACTACGAGAATGTAGATCAGCGGGCTGGCGAACTGGGTAATAAAGACTTTCCAGAGCGGAGTCCGGGCAGTCTCGGGAAGTTCGTTGGGCCCATATCGCTCGAGTCGCTGTTTCACCTCCGCGTTCGTCAGGCCCGATGCCGGGTCCGAGCGGAGGGCGGCGGATGCCTCGGTCACGGGAAGCGCGTGCCAGGTCTGCGTCTCCGGAAATCTTTTCATTGGCGACGAGGAGCCCGGACGATCATCATCACTTGGGCTCATCGTGTCGGTCGCTTTCTTCGCGGAAGGGGGAGGCGTAGCCGTTGAAGGAACGGTAGGCCCGCATGATGTCGCGGTCGGGGACGCCCATTTCCTTCCACTGCGCGGAAAGCGCTTCGGGGTTCGGCGATTCCATAGGACCGAAGCAGCCGAAGCAGCCCCGGTTGTAGGCCGGGCAAATCGCTCCGCAGCCCGCCTGAGTGACCGGGCCGAGACAGGGCGTACCATGGGCGACCATGACGCAGGGGTTGCCGCGCAGTTTGCACTCCACACAGACGCTGTGTTCGGAGACCAGCGGTTTGCGGCGATGCAGAAACGCCACCACCACTTCCAGCAACTGGCGTTTGTTCACCGGGCAACCGCGCAATTCGAAATCCACTTTCACATGATTCGAAATCGGCGTCGAAGTCTCCAGCGTGTCGAGATACTCCGGCTTGGCGTAAACCACTGCGGCCATTTCGGAAACGTCCCGCCAGTTGCGCAGCGCCTGAATTCCGCCAGCCGTGGCGCAGGCGCCGATGGTGACGAGAAACTTCGACTGGGCGCGGACCTCCTGAATGCGTTCGGCGTCGTGGTTTGTGGTGATGGAGCCTTCAACGAGCGAGAGATCGTATGGGCCGTCGACCACGCGGCGGGTAGCTTCGGCAAAATTTGCGATCTCGATGGCACCGGCCACGGCGAGCAGTTCGTCTTCGCAGTCCAGCAGGCTGAGCTGGCAGCCATCGCAGGAGGCGAACTTCCAGACGGCGAGCTTCGGTTTGTCGACAGCGGCGCTCATATTTCGCGTTGGGAAAACCAATGGCGGATGCGATCAAAGGGAAAGACCGGGCCGTCGCGGCAGATGAATTCGGGTCCGAACTGGCAGTGCCCGCAGAAGCCCACAGCGCATTTCATGTTGCGTTCCAGGGTAACGAATAGGCTTTCGTCCGGCAGGCCGGTTTTCGCCAGTTCAATCGCAGTAAAGCGCATCATAATCTCCGGCCCACAGACCATGGCGACGGTGTTGGGCGCATCGAAGTGGACGCGCGGAATGAGCGTAGTCACCACTCCGACGTTGTGCGGCCACTGCTGATCCGCACGGTCGACCGTGAGCTTGACTTCGACGTCAGGCTCGTTCCGCCACGACTGCTGCTCGTCATAAAAGATGACGTCCTCCGGGCTGCGGGTGCCGACAAGGATCGCGATGTGGCCGTAGTCGGAGCGGTTAGCCAGAGCATGAAGAATCGCTGGTCGCAGCGGAGCGAGCCCGATGCCGCCGGCAACGAAAACCAGATCGCGGCCGCGCGCCGCCTCCATCGGCCAGGCGCGACCGAAGGGGCCGCGCAGCCCTACGGAATCGCCCACCGCGAGACGGTCCAGCGCGCTGGTGACCGTGCCGACGCGGCGGATCGTGTGCACGAGCAGATGATGTTCGTCCGGTGAACCACTGATCGAAATCGCACTCTCGCCCGTGCCGAAGGCGTAGAGCATGTTGAACTGTCCGGGGGCGAATGGCCGTGCCTTGCCTTGTTTCGCCGGGCGCAGCGTGATCGTGAAGGTGTCCGCCGTTTCCTCTTTCCTCGACTCCACGACGTAGGGCTCCGGCAGCATGGAGCCGATCTCCAGTGCGTCGCCATCGGGAGTGTGAAGGAGGGCGCTCATTCGCCAGGCGGTTTGGCAGGGCCCGGATAGAGATTCAGCAGTTGCAGGCGCAAGACCTCCAACTGCTCGGCCATCAGCTTCGAGAAACGCTTCATCATCAAGAAACCGAAACGAGGGTCGTCCTCGCACTTCTGACGCAGGCAACGCCCGTCGATCGAGAATGCGCGCAGGTCAGTCATCGCGCGCAGGTCGTAGTGCCACTGGTAGGGCTTCACGAGCCACGAAAAACCAACGACATCGCCCTCGTCAGCTGTTTGCAAGAGGATCGCGCCACCTTGAGGAGCGGGCATTTCCAGCGCGATCCGGCCTTCCCGAATGAGAAAAAATTCGTCGGCGGGCTCGCCCTGTCGCGCGATGAATTCTCCTGCTGAGAAGCGGATGTTTTCGGCGCAGCTGGTGACGAGTTGAAGGATATGCTCATCCTTTTCGCGGAAAAATGGATGCTCTCTCAGTAGAGGTTCAAGCGAGGTGGGCATGGCTCGGCGGATTGGGTTTGGGGTTTGTTTTAGTTGTCGCGGAAAGCCGCGATTTCCTGTGTAAGATCGATGCCAACCGGGCACCACGTGATGCAGCGCCCGCAGCCGACGCAGCCTGACGAATCAAACTGATCATGCCACGTGGAGAGCTTGTGCGTCAGCCACTGGCGATAGCGCGATTTCGGCGATTGCCGCGCGCTGCCGCCATGCATCCCCGTGAAGTCCAAGGTGAAGCACGAATCCCAGCGTCGCCAGCGCTCGGCGTGGTCGCCGGTCAGGTCGGTGACATCCTCCACCGTGGTGCAGAAACAGGTCGGGCAAACCATGGTGCAATTCGCGCAGGTCAGACAGCGTTGCGCCACGTCTTCCCATTGTGGATGTTCGAGGTTTTCGCGCAGCAGCTGCTGGACGCCCTTCGGGTTCATGCTTCGGCCCATCGAGGCGGCGGCATGACTAACGCGCTCTTTCGCCGCTGAGACCTCGCCGCCGGACGCGGGTGTCATCGGAAGTTCCGCCAGCACTTCGCGCCCCTCGTCGCTGCCCGCCGTGAAGACGAAGAAGTGCCGATCGCCGTCGAGAACCTCGGTCAGCGCCAGATCGTGCGGCGTGCGATCTGTCACCTGCGGGCCCGTGTCCATCGAAACGCAGAAACACGTGCCGCCAGCTTCGCCGCAGCTGACGCCAATGGAAAAGATGCGCTTGCGCCGGCGCTCGTAGTGCGAATCGGCCGGACCGCTGCCAAGGAAAACTTTGTCCTGAATCGTCATCGCGTGAAGCTCGCACGACCGCATCCCGAGAAATGCATAACGCGGCGGCTTTTCGTCGTCGCCATCGGAAAACACCATGGCACCGTTGTCGTCGCGGTCCGCCTTCACCAGTCGCACCTGCGGAGGATGCAGGTATTTCTTCCACGACTGCGGCCCGACCACGTAGCCGAAGAGCGCCTCGTCTTCCCGCCGCTTCAGCCGGTAGTGCCCGCCGTCCTGCTCGTCTGTCCAACCGACCGGCAAATCACCCGCGCGGCCAATTTCGTCGTAAACGATCACGCGATCCTGGACCGTTGGCCCGACGACGGTGTAACCACGCCGCGTCAGCGCGTCGAGCAACGTATCGAAGTGCTCGCGAAGCAGAAGAACTGGAGTGTCTTTGGTCATCAATCAGATCAACAAATTCGGGGCAACTGTTCGCCGTGCAGCATCTCCACCATACGACTGGTTCCCACTACCGATTCAAGCACAACGCGGCCCGGTTGCCCCGCCGAAATTTGGCCAATGCTGCCCGCATTTTGCGAAACGGGAAAACTCCGCAGGATCTCGAGCGCGTCGTCCGCTGCCCCGGGTGGCAGAACGACGATCATGCGGCCTTCGTTGGCGACGTGTAATGGATCGAGCCCCAGCATCTCGCAGGCGCCGCGCACCTGCGGCTCAACGGGAATGTCCGCTTCGCGAATCCGCGCGGAAAGGCTGGAATCACGCATCAATTCCTTCAACGCCGCCGCAAGACCGCCTCGGGTGAGATCGCGCAGGCAGTGCACCGGCAGGCCGGCTTCCAGCAGCGCCAGAACCGGTTTGTGCAGCGGAGCCGAGTCGCTTTCGATTGTGGTCTCAAACGCCAGTCCCTCACGGGCCGCCATTACCGCGATCCCGTGCCGGCCAATGTCGCCGCTGAGCAAAATTACGTCACCGTCGCGAACCGACCCGGGGTTGATGTCAAGATCGTGTTCGATGACTCCAATACCGGAAGTGTTGATGAACAACCCGTCGCCTTTGCCCCGATCCACCACCTTCGTGTCGCCGGTGACGATGCGAACTCCCGCCTCATCCGCCGCACGGCGCAACGACTCCAGAATCCGGCGCAGCTCGTCAATCGGCAGGCCCTCTTCGAGGATCAGTCCCAAGCTCAACCACCGCGGACGCGCCCCGCACATCGCGAGATCGTTCACTGAGCCATGCACCGCCAGCGAACCGATGTCGCCGCCCGGGAAGAAACGCGGACGCACCACGTAGGAGTCCGTCGTGAACGCGCGCCGCCCGTCGCTTGCCGCGAGCACCGCGCTGTCGTGACGAGCAGCAGCGGGATCATCGCCCAGCGCAGGAAAGATCACCTGCTCCAGAAGGCGATGCATCATCACGCCGCCACTGCCATGCGAAAGCTGCACCGTTGCTCCCTCATCCACTGACAAAGGGCAGGATTCGGAACCGTCGCTCATGCTGGAGCCTCCTCGGGTCGTTCGGTTCTTCGATAACGGTAGTAGGCCGCGCAGGCGCCTTCGTCGGAGACCATCGTCGCGCCCAGCGGATGCTCCGGCGTGCAGCGCGTGCCGAAGTGTGGGCACTCCTCCGGTTTTCTGCGCCCCTGCAGGATCAGGCCGCTGATGCAGCCGGAATCGTCCTCGGCTTCGGGTTCGTCGCTCACGGAGAAGCGCCGGGCCGCATCAAAATCCGCGTAGGCTTCCGACAACCCGAACCCGCTTTCCGCAATGCTGCCGATACCTCGCCACTCGCGTGGGATGATGCGGAAGACCTCATGAATCACGTTCCGGGCGGCGAGGTTGCCCTCGCGGCTCACCCAGCGTGCATACTGATTCTCGACCTCGGCGCGCCCGCTCTCTAATTGGCGCACGCAGAGCAGTATTCCTTGTAGAATGTCGACCGGCTCGAAGCCTGTGACCACGATCGGCACGTGGTAACGCTCGATGATTGGGAAATACTCCTCCCAACCCATGATCGCGCAGACATGACCCGCCGCGAGAAATCCTTGAACGAGATTGTCCGGCGCTGCCAACACGGCCTCCATCGCCGGCGGCACGAGGACATGCGAGCAAACAATGGAGAAGTTCGTCACGCCGCGCGCTTTCGCCTGATATACGGCCATGGCATTCGCGGGCGCGGTCGTTTCGAAACCCACCGCGAAAAACACCACCTCGCGATCCGGGCTCTCGATCGCCAATTGGAGCGCGTCCATCGGCGAATAAACGACACGCACGTCCGCACCGCCCGATTTTGCCCGGAAGAGATCGCCCTTCGACCCGGGCACGCGCAGCATGTCGCCAAAGGAACAGAGAATCACTTCAGGCCTACGTGAAATGGTGATCGCCGCGTCGATAAGGTGCGCCGGTGTCACGCACACCGGACACCCCGGCCCGTGCACCAGCGTCAGTTCAGCCGGCAAAAGCGTGTCCAGTCCGAAGCGGACAATAGAGTGAGTTTGCCCGCCGCAAACCTCCATGAGCGTCCATGGCCGGCTCACTTCGCTTCGAATCGCCTCCGCCAACCGGCGAACTGCCTCCGCATCGCGATAGTCGTCGAGGTACTTCATGACTTCGGAGCGGGAGGCGGAAGGATGGCTTCGGGCGGCAGCTTCAGAGGCTGGAACACCACACTCACTTCTTCATAACACCATTGTTCGCGATCCAGCAGCGTCTGGACCATCGGATCGATCATTACCAGCACGAAGCCTTCCACGATCTGCACCGGAAAATGCAGATTGCCTATTTTCCACCCTACCAAAGCCGCCATCTCAGCGCTTGGCGTCTCGACCCGATAAACCGTCT
>Ga0222672_1000496_pt1 | contig 15301 bp, 5 predicted proteins | sample AntAcemetagen799_FD_179810 | JGI IMG/M metagenome (GOLD analysis project Ga0222672, IMG submission 179810) | Saline water microbial communities from Ace Lake, Antarctica - #799 | ecosystem: Environmental > Aquatic > Non-marine Saline and Alkaline > Saline | place: Antarctica: Ace Lake | collected...
TGTGGGTTTGTCCACTCGATAATGTTATCGAAGGTGTGTTTGATCCCGAAAAGAATAATTTTTATCAGCAGGGCGAGGCCATTCGCTGGATTTTAGAAGGCGATAATGGAGCGATTATCGGCAGGGTGGCGGCTTTTATCAACCGCAAAAAAGCTTTTGGTTATGAGCAGCCCACGGGCGGAATGGGTTTCTTTGAATGTATTGATGACGAAAAAGCCGCTTTTATGCTTTTCGACCGCTGCCGCGATTGGCTGATCGAAAAGGAGATGAAGGCCATGGATGGGCCGATAAATTTTGGCGAGAATGATAATTTCTGGGGTTTGCTGGTGGAGGGATATACCCATCCCAGCTTCGGAATGCCTTATAATAAACCGTATTATGAAGCTTTTTTCAGGAATTACGGCTTTGAGGAATATTTTGAACAGGTAACCAACCACCTCAATCTTAGTGAACCATTTCCGGAACGCTTTTGGAAAATTGCCGAATGGGTGCGTAAAAAACCAGGTTTTGAATGGCGCCATTTTGAATGGAAAAAGGCTGACCAATATATGCGCGACATAAAAGAAATTTATGATGCAGCCTGGCAAAATCACGACAATTTTACACCCCTAAACCTCAGCACCATCAATGAAGAGATGGAGCAAACGCGTAGCTTTCTGGAAGAGGAATTTATTTGGTTTGTATATCACGAAGGTGAGCCAGCCGCATTTTTAGTCATGTTTCCTGATGTTAATCAACTGCTGAAACCTATGGTGGGTAAGATGAGCCTGATTAATAAATTACGATTTTGGCTACTAAAAAAACAGAAGAAAATCACAAGAGCGCGGATCACCATCATGGGAGTTAAACCGCAGTTTCAACGCTTTGGTTTGGAATCTGGAATTTTCTGGCAGATGAACGAGGTGATGAAAAAGCCTAAATTCCAGCATTACAAAGAGGTAGAGCTATCGTGGGTGGGCGATTTTAACCCCAAGATGCAGTCCATACACAAAGCGGTTGGTGCTAAGTTTGGCAAGCGACACCGCACCTTCAGACTACTTTTTGATAAAAATACGGCTAGTCCGCAGCGGCATAAAATGATATAAGTTTAAACCATTAAGCTTATTGTTGATCCAACAAAAGGGCTTAAATGGTATTGGATAAGCTGTTTTCCAATAATAAAAAAGCCCACCCTCACGGGCAGGCTTTTTTCTAAAATATTTTTAATGGCTCTAGTCTTCCTGTGCGGCTAAAAACCTTTCGGCTTCTAGGGCAGCCATGCAGCCTGTGCCAGCAGCTGTTACAGCCTGTCTGAAGATCTTGTCCTGAACATCGCCACAAGCAAAAATGCCTGGAATATTCGTGGCGGTAGAGTCGGCTTTGGTTTTGATATACCCAACATCGTCCATATCCAAAACACCAGTGAACATATCGCTATTGGGTTTGTGGCCTATGGCGACAAAGAAACCTTCAACATCGATAGTTTTTTCCTCATGTGTTTTATTATTGATAAGCACAACGCCTTGCAAAGTTTTTACAAAGCCTTTTTCTTCACCAAAAAGCTCTTTGGTATTATGGTTCCAAAGCACTTCAATATTAGGTGTGTTCAGTACCCTGTTTTGCATCGCTTTTGAGGCGCGAAGCTCGTCGCGGCGCACAATCAAATATACTTTACGGCAAAGTTTGGCGAGGTAGGTGGCTTCTTCTGCTGCAGTATCGCCGCCGCCTACAACAGCCACGTCTTTGCCTTTATAGAAAAACCCATCGCAGGTGGCGCATGCCGAAACTCCACCCCCTTTAAAACGTTCTTCCGACTCTAGGCCCAAATATTTAGCAGTAGCTCCTGTAGAAATAATGAGCGTTTCGGCCAAAATTTCTTTGCCTTCATCATCCTTCACACGAAAGGGGCGAACGGTGGTATCCACTTCAGTTATCATGCCCCAGCGCGTTTCGGTACCAAAACGCTCGGCCTGTGTTTTCAACTCTTCCATCATTTCTGGGCCTGTGATGCCTTGCGGATAGCCGGGAAAATTCTCTACTTCAGTGGTTGTAGTCAATTGGCCTCCGGGCTGGCTTCCTAAATACATTACGGGTTTTAAATCTGCGCGTGCGGCATAAATTGCAGCGGTGTAGCCGGCAGGGCCTGATCCGATGATTAGGCATTCAATTTTTTCAGGCTGATTACTCATGTCTTTTATTTTTTGTTTCTTTTTGGTTTCAATTTGCGAAAATAGTGCCATTTCTGTAATCAGGAATGTTATTTGTGTTTTTTCTGTCATTTTGACCTAAAGCATGGTGATATTGATGCGATTTAACAATGTCTGATTTTTTGTCAGTCTGGAGAAACGGTGATTTGGAAGTCGTCAATTTTTTTGCTGAACCATAGTTTTCATCAACAAAGCACAGCTGTTTTTATGCTTTGGCAATTTTATGCTATTTATTTACATTGTTGTAAGGTAAAAAGTTTATTCAAAATGAGATTCATCGCTTCGCCCTGAATTACAGTCGTTTATTTTTTAATTGGGGAATGGTTCGGGGTCTGGGGGAAGCGAAGCTTCCCCCAGACCCCGAACTAACCATAAGAACGTATATAACTGTCATTCAGGTCGAAGAGATGAATATTTTATTTTTTTACCGGCAAACAATGATTTTTTTTCTCTCCTCAAAAATAATTTTAAAAAACATCCTTACTGTATTCCTTTGTAATCAACCATTATATGCTTACATTAGCTGTCAGAAAAAAAATTGAATATGTTTTAAAATGCTTAATATCAAATCTCTAAGTAAATATTATTCTTAGATGATATGCAAAAGTTCTTTGTAGCAGAAATAAATATTTTAATTGAATTAGTCCGATTTGTAAGAAAAATAAAAATTCAGCTTAAGTACAATTTGAGTGTAGCTAAGCTTTTCAAGAAAAGGGTTAATTGATTTTTTGGCACTGCAAGGAGCTGAAAAAATTCATGAATTTTTCAGGCGATACTGAAACTCATGCTTTATAGATTTATTAAGTCAGTTTTCAAGATAATTTAGGCTTCTTGAATTATTTTTTTAAGGTATTCAATTGAATAAATAATAGCTAATCATGACAAATGTGCTAAAAATACTGTTTGCTGAAGATTCAACAATGGATGCTGAGCTTGCCCTTAAAATTCTGGAGAAAGAGTTTAAGGTAATAAGTGTATTAGTAGAAACTGCCACTGATTTCGAGCAACAATTGAAAGCTTTTGATCCGGATGTCGTCATTTCAGATTATAGCATGCCACAGTTTGACGGTCTAGAAGCTCTAAAACTGACAAAAGCTTATGATCCCGTTTTGCCTTTTATAATTATTACGGCTTCTCGCAATGAGGAGATCGCGGTAAATTGCTTGCGGGCAGGTGCAAATGATTATGTGCTGAAGGAAAATATGAAACGCCTGCCTTTTGCTGTGCGCGAAGCCCGCAGCAAAAGTATTGATTTGCGAGAGAAAGAGGCCTTATACGCTAAAATGAAGCAAAATGAGGAGCGTTTTGAAATTATTACCGAAAGCAGTCGCGATGTTATATTTATTTGTAATTTAAAGCTTGATTATAAGTTTGTTAGTCTTGGAATTGAGCACTTGACTGGTTTTTCTGTCGAGGAAGTGATGAAGCAGCGAATTGTAGATCATTTGCCGCCTGAGGACGAAAACTTACTGCGGGAGTTATTGCGTTCTGAATTAGAAAATGAGTTAGCTGGAAAAACTCCGAAAGATCACTTCCGGAAAATTCAATTTAGACAATATCACAAAGAGGGATATTTGATATGGGTAGAGGCTGTTGTAAGGTTTTTAAAGGACGAAAAGGGAAAACCTAAGGAGGTTTTTGGAGTGGCCCGCGATATAACAGAGCAAAAAGCACTTGACAAAAAAATTGCGGAAAGTGAGTCCTTTCTCAATTTTTCGCAGGAAATTGGCGGCATGGGTGGCTGGGAATATGATCTGAAAAATCAGAAAATATATTGGTCAGCAAATAATTACCGACTGCTTGGTCTTGAGCCTTTTAGTATTGATCCTAATAACGATTATTTTCATAGCAGGATTCATAGCGAAGACCTTGAGATTGTTAAGAATATCGAAAAAAGCGTAAAATCAAATCCCGAGAAACTAAGTTACGAATTTAGAGTCTGGATGCCTGATGAGAGCATCCGCTATTTTTTGAGCAATGCCGTGCCTTTTTTTGAACAAGGCAAGCTAGTGCGCCTCAAAGGAATAAACCTTGATATCACAGAACAAAAGAAACAGGAACAAGCACTTATCGACAGCAATTTCCGTCTTAAACTTTCGCTGGATGCCACTAATCAGGGTATTTATGACCACAATCTGGAGTCAGGAGAAATTATCGTAAGTGAAAACTATGCCCGCATGTTGGGCCACAATCCCGAAAGCTTTGTGGAAACCCAAAACGATCTTATTGAACGCATGCATCCTGATGATGTTGAGCGTGTTATGAAAACTTATTCAGAATATCTGGAAGGAAAAACAGATGAATATAGAACTGAGTTTCGGCAAAAAACCAGCAGTGGCGTCTATAAATGGTTTTTATCGCTGGGCAGGGTTATTAATAAAAAAGATCCTAACGAACCTGAGCGTATGTTGGGATCACATATTGATATTGACGCCAGTAAACGCAATGAGCAAAAGCTGATTGAGTCGGAAGAACGTTTTAAACGCATTTTTGAAAACGCGCCCATCGGCCTGCTTCGTTTTGACGAAAACGCTGTTATCGAAAATTGCAATGAACATTTTGCGCAAATTATCGGCAGTCCGGTTAGTGAGCTCATTGGCCTGGATATGAAAACTTTAAATGATCCTGATTTGCCAGGTATTTTGCAGGAAGTGCTTCAGGGAAAAACAAAATCTTATTCAGGGCTTTATTCAAGCACCACCGCCGAAAAACAAACCCAAATAAAAGCTCTGTTTACAACGGTATTTGATTCGAAAAAGAAGGTTATTGGCGGCATCGGAATTGTGGAAGATATAACAGCGCAATTAGAAGCACAAAAAAAACTACAGGAATCCGAAGCCCGATTCTCCAGAACGTTTTATTCCAGCCCGGTAGCTAAAGCATTAATTAAGCGTGAAGGCAATATGTTTTTTGAAGTTAACGATGCTTTTTGCCGTATTTCCGGGTATGATGCCGATATGTTGATTGGTGAAAGCCTTGATAAATTCCAGCTCGTTGAGCGAGACGTTTTAAAATTTTTAATGGAGGAGTTTGAAAATGATAAGCCGGTTAATCAATTGGAAATTAGCATATCTACACGTAATGGCGAATTGCAAACTGGCCTGATTTCCATTGATTCATACATGCAAAATAATGAAAAGTTCCTGATTGTTGCTGTGCTTGATGTTACCGAGCGCAAAAGAAACGAAGAGGAGCTTTTAAAGCTTACACGTGCTGTTGAGCAGTCGCCAATATCAATTTTGATAACGGATCTCAATGGTTGTATTGAATATGTAAATCCTTGGCTTACTGAAGTTACAGGATATCTCCCGGGTGAACTGATAGGAAGAAACCCACGCGTGCTTTCTTCTGGATTAACTCCCATTGAAGATTATATACAAATGTATGAAAGTCTTAAAAGTGGGCGTGTTTGGCGTGGCGAGTTTCACAACAGGAAAAAGGATGGCAGCTTGTTTTGGGAAAAAGCCATTGTAGCACCAGTAATCAATGATATGGGTGAAGTTACGCATTATATGGCTGTAAAAGAAGATGTAACCCTGGTAAAACAATTGAGTAAAAACCTGAAGGAAAGTGAAAAACGCTACCGCAATATGTTCCGCAACAGTCCCCTTCCAATGTGGATATATGATGTAAACACATTAAGGTTTGAGGAAGTGAATCAGGTGGCTATTGCACGTTATGGCTATACGGAAAAAGAGTTTATGTCGATGACGCTCGAGGCAATCAGGCCGGAAGAGGATCTTGCTTTGTTCCATGAAAACATCAAGAAAGTAACTGATGAATTTCAAGACAACCAAATCAGGAGGCATAGAACAAAGGATGGCAGGCTAATAGATGTTGAGATTATTTCTCATGCCATACCTTCTCCTCCTGGCAAAAACCTTCGCCTTGTATTGGCAAATGACGTGACCGAAAAGTTAGAAGCTGAAAACACCTTAATGAAGGCCAAAGCGATGGCCGAAGCAAGTGATAAGCTTAAAACCAATTTCCTGAATAATATTTCGCACGAAGTGCGCACTCCGCTCAACGGGATTATGGGCGCGGCTTCCCTGCTTGATGATGAGAGTGTTGACGGAGAGTTCACTGAACTCGTAGAAATAATTCAGGAAAGCAGCGACCGGCTTATCCAAACAATTACTGACTTTATGGATATTTCACTGCTCACTTCGGGCAATATGGAAGTGTATCGCAAGCAGTTTGACTTCAAGGAGTTATTTGAGTTTGTAACCCTAAAGTTTGAAACCAGGCTGAGTGAAAAAGCTATTGAATTTGAACGCCTGATTTCAGAAGCCGATAAGCCGATTTTATTAAATACTGATCAGGAGCTTTTATCTAAGGCTATTGTGCATCTGCTGTTGAACGCCTTTAAGTTTACCAATCAGGGAAAAATTTCTGTCGGATATGCAGTAAGTAATAAAAATCTCGAGGTTTTTGTGAAAGACACTGGCATAGGTATTTCCAAAGAGAATTTTGGTAAAATTTTCGAACATTTTACGCAAGAAGATCAAAGTAGTGTGCGCCGTTTTGAGGGCAGTGGATTAGGACTGAGTATTGTGAAGGGAATAATGGATTTGTTGGGCGGAAAAGTGAGTTTGGAATCAGAGGAGGGCGTTGGGTCTTCATTTGCGCTTCTTTTGCCGCTTGAAGAAGCTCCTGTGTCGCTTGCTGAGTCTAAAGCTGAAGCTGTTTTTATCGAAAAACCGACGGTATTGGTGGCCGAAGATGAAGACTCAAATTTTTATGTGCTCGATATGCTGATGCGAAAAATGGAGGTAAAAAAGGTGATACGTGCGTTCAATGGTGTGCAAGCCGTTGATATTTGTGCTAACAATGATGACATCAGTCTGGTTTTGATGGATATAAAAATGCCGGTTATGGATGGCATGGAGGCTACCCGAATTATCAAAAAAAGCAGACCCGAATTGCCAGTTATTGCTGTAACAGCTTATGCAATGAATGGTGATGAAACAAATATTATTGAGGCTGGCTGCGATGATTATATCGCTAAGCCAATCTCAATAAAAGTTATGATAGAAAAAATGAAAAAATTCGGTGTTAATAAAGTTACCGAATAGTTTTGAATGGCAGTAAATAGCTGTAAGCTAATAAACTAAATGTGAGTATAGAAAAAAAATCGTGGAAACAAAATATTCAAATCAGGCTATAAAAGACGATAACACAAAGCTTTTGAAGGCGATGTTGGATGCTAGTCGCGATGCTTTTGTGTTCGTTAGTGAAGACAGAATCGTAAGGTTTTTTAACAAAAAAGCTAAGCAATTAGCATTTGAGTTTTATAAGCGTCAAATGCAAAATGGTAGCAGTATATACGATTATCTGGTCGAAAGTGACTATAAGACTTTTGATAAGCATTTTCAGACTGCTCTCGATGGGAAACTTGACGCTAAGCTAAGATCTTTTAAGATTAGTGAAAATGGTAAATACCTTGAGTTTTATTTTCAACCCTTAACTGATTTTCCGGATATGAAAGGGGTAAGTTTAACGGTACGTGATGTAACCCGCGAACAGCAGTTGGCTGCGGCGCATAAGCGATCAACGGATGCGCTTAGGCGAAGTGAACAACGCTATAAAATGTTGGTAGAGAATGCCTTTGATGCTATTTATTTGATTAGAAATCTTAATTTTGAATATGTAAATAAACGTTATGAGGAACTAACAGGCTACAGCTCAGAGGAAGTGCTCTCGCCCGATTTTGATATCAATCGCACACTCACGCCAAAAAGCAAGGCCATCTTGGAAGAACGCTACGAGGCGCGTAAAAATGGTAAGAAACTGCCAGCACAATACGAATTTCAAGTGATACACAAAAACGGAAAAATCATTGATGTAGAGATCACTACGGCTTCTGTTTCGGAAAATGATGAAATATTGGTTTTAGGTATTATGCGCGATATATCTGATCGCATGTCGGTTCGTGCAGCTGTTGAAAACGAGAAGGCTTACTTTAAACACCTGTTCGAGAGCCTGCCATTTGGAGTCGTAGTGCTCAATTTGGAGGATATTGTGCTCGACTGCAATAGCGCTTTTCTTAATATGTTTAAGTTTGAGAAAGAACAAGCCGTGCTGTCCAAAATAAACAACCTTATTGTTCCTAATTTTTTAAAAGATGAAGGCAACGCACTTACCAATGATATAATCTTAGGGAAAGTCATTGCCAGAGAAACTACTCGAATTACTAGCGACGGTAACTTGCTTCAAGTAGCCATTAGCGGCCAGCCCATTACCCTGCCCGATGGTAGCCAAATTATTTTTGGCACTTACCAGGATATTAGTAAACGCAAAAAAACTGAGCAGGCACTGCATCAGGAACGTGAGCTGATGAATGCATTGATGGACAATATTCCCGATACCATTTATTTTAAAGATACCGCAAGTAATTTTACCCGTATCAACAAAGCACAACAAAAAGCCTTGGGCGTAAAAACCAATGAAGAAGCTATCGGTAAATCCGATTTTGACTTTTTTGACAATGCCCATGCTCAGAAATCTTTTGAAGAAGAGCGTTCGGTCATGGCTCGCAACAAGCCCATGATAAACATAATTGAGAAGGTGAAAACCAATAAAGGTTGGAAATGGTTTTCGGCAACAAAGGTGCCATTAAAGAATGATGCCAATGACATAATTGGCCTGGCTGGCATATCCCGCGACATCACAGAAATGAAACAGATGGAAGAGGCTTTGAGAAATAATGAGCAGTATCTCCAAAATATGAATGCGGAAAAAGATAAACTCTTTTCTATTATAGCGCACGATCTACGCAGCCCCTTCAACTCTTTTATCATGCTCACAGATATGTTTATTGATAAAGGGTATGGCCTAACTGCTGATGATATGAGAAGTACCGCACTTTCTATGAAAAAATCAGCCTCAAACCTATCTGATTTGCTCGATAATCTCTTAGACTGGTCACGGATACAGCGGGGTTTGCTTGATGTTGATATGGTAGACATAGAGTTGCTGCCAATAGTTCTAAACGCTATAGAAGCACTAAACGAAATGATTTTTGCCAAACAAATCAGTATTGGAAATACAATTAGCGCTGATTATCAGCTTCGGGTTGACCGCCTTATGCTTAATAGCATAATCCGCAATTTGCTTACCAATGCAGTTAAATTTACACCTAAGAAGGGTCATGTAAGGCTTGAAGCAGGCATCAGCAATGGCTGGTACAAAATCAGCATTTCTGACAATGGTATTGGAATGTCAGATAAAATAAAAACTAACCTCTTTAAAATTGATGGCAAAACCGGGCGAAAAGGCACCGATGGCGAAGCAACTTCAGGTTTGGGCCTAATCTTGGTAAAAGAGTTTTTAGAAAAACTAAATGGCTATATAGAAGTGCAAAGCGAGGAAAATAAGGGGAGTATATTTACAGCCTATTTACCTATAAACACAAATGAAATGAAGTAAAAACATAACAGTGATTCATTAAAATTGAGCTGATTTGAGCTTTATTAATGGCATAGACCAGAAATCAACATCAAAAATAGATGAGGCAAATTATTTACAAGGCACTTTTTATTCTATTGTTACTTAACTTCTTTCAACTAGGGTTTTGCGAACAGATACAGCCAAATAAACCAGCAAAAAACCAGCTCGTTGTTAAAGGCGATCAGTATTATCCGCCTTTTGAATTTATAAACGAAAAAGGCGAGCCGGATGGCTTTAACGTGGCGCTATTTAAAAAAATCGCCAAAGATTTGCAATTAGATTACACCATAGAGCTTGGCCCTTGGCCAATAGTAAGAAATGAATTGGCCGAAGCGAAAATTGATTTGCTGCTCGGTGCGCTCGTTTCAGATGAAAGGGCCGAATATTTTGTTTTTGGACTGCCTCACAGCATGATGAATTTCAAAGTATATACACGTAAAGGCTTAACGGTGAATAGCCTTCAGGATTTAAAAGGCAAAGATATAGTTGTGCAGAAGTCAGATTTGATGAACGATATTATTCCAACTAAAAACATCGCCAGAAACCTGATTCTGGCTAAAGATCAGCTTGAAGCACTAAGGATGATTCAAAGCGGAAAATATGACGCTGCAATACTTGGCAGCTATCAGGCCGAACATTTGATTCGAAAATTCAATATTAAAGGCATCATTGATCACAATGTAAATATTGCTTCGGCGCCTTATGCACTCGCTACCTACATAGGAAATGAGGAACTGATGTGGCGGATAAACGCAGCCCTATATAACCTGAAAGAAAATGGCACCTATGATGCATTATATAACGAATGGTTTCAGGTTTATGAACAACGCCATTTTATTGACAAATATGGTTTTGTGTTAATGATTTCTGTAATGAGTTTTCTGTTTCTGTTGCTTTTTTTATTGGTGTTGCAGTTGCGGATAAAAGCGGTAATAACACGGTTAAACAGTAGTGAAGATTTATATAGGTTGCTGGTGCAAAGCCAACACGATGTGGTACTGAAACTTTCCATGCATGGCACGATACTTTATGCAAGTCCGAGTTTTTGCACCTTGGTCAATAAAAAACCCGATCAACTGTATCAAAGCAATTTAAGTCAGATAGTTAATGAAGAAGCTTGGACGATTTTTCGAAATGAAATGCAGCAGCTTTCCCTAAAAAACCCAAATACAAGTCTGGAGCAGGAGGTGTTTGTTAATCATAAATTATTTTGGGTTAATTGGAGCATTTCAATCATTACAAATATAAAGAAAATAGAAACTGAAATACTGGCAGTAGGACGAAATGCAACTGCGCATAAAAATGCAGTGCAAGAGCTTTCCATCAGTGAAGCACGCTTCAGACAATTGATCCAAAAAATCCCAAATATTGCTGTTCAGGGTTATAGCAGAGATGGCACAGTGAGGTATTGGAACATTGCAAGCGAAACCCTTTATGGCTATACAGCTAAAGAAGCGATTGGCAAAAAGCTTTACGATCTAATTATTCCTCCTGATCAAATTCAGGAGGTAAAAGCTGGTGTTGCGCACATGATGAACACGGGGCACGGTATTCCCTCTGACGAGTTAGAGATGAAACACAAGGATGGTGGCCTCTTTAAAGTATACTCGAGCCATGCTGTTATCAATCTGCTCAATGGCGAACGCGAGCTGTTTTGCATGGATTTGGATGTATCAGATATCAAGCGGGCTCAGCTTATTCAGAAGGTGTTGTTTAATATTACCAATGCCGTGCATATGAATAGTAAACTTGAAGACCTACTCAATATTATTGTTGTGGAGCTCAATACTTTGATGGAATGTAAACACTTGTATATTGCTTTCTATGACAAGAATAGTGATATGTTTACCTCGATGAGTGAAACGGCTAGCATAGAAGATGTTTCGTCTTGGCCGGCAGAAGGCTCGCTTACCGGTAAGGTTGTCAAAGAAAAACGTTCCTTATTGATTACAAGTAAGGATTTTCAACAACTGGTGGAAAAGGGGGAGGTTAAACTTATTGGCGAACCATCAGCTGCATGGCTTGGTGTGCCGCTGTTTGCTGACGATGAAGTGTTTGGAGCAGTTGTGGTGCAAAATTTTACCAATCAAAATGCCTACGACCAAAAATCAATGGAACTGATGGAGTTTGTGTCGCGTGAGATGAGTTTGGCTATTCAGCGGCAGCGAAACCTTATTGATTTGCTTGAAGCCAAGAAAAAGGCAGAAGAAAGTGACAGGCTCAAAGCAGCTTTTCTTAACAATCTTTCGCACGAAATTCGTACACCGCTCAATGGTATTGTAGGCCTTGCATCTATGTTTGATGAAGAATACACAACGCCCGAAGAACGCGTGGGTTTTAATGAAATGATTGCAGAAAACAGTCGCCAACTGACAGTTATTATTGACGATATTATAAATATGGCTACTTATGAAGCTGGGCAGGAGGTTGTGCTGATGGAAATCGTTGATTTGCATGAAATGCTCAACGAGATATTTACAATTTATAGTAACCGAAACTTAAATGCCAAGCTGGATATTAAAGTAGATATTGACCTTAAGGCTAAATATAGGGCATATGTTACAGATAAAGAAAAGCTTCAGAAAATTTTAGAAACTGTTCTTGATAATGCGTTGAAATTTACTGAAGAAGGTCGTGTAATTCTGACTTGTTATTCTATGGATCAGCAGCTTCACCTGCTTATACAGGATACTGGTATTGGCATTGCGTCCGAAGATCAGCTTCGTGTTTTTGAGCGATTCCAAAAAGTTGAAACGCAGCAGCGTAAATTATACAGAGGCAACGGACTTGGTTTGGCAATTGCCAAGGCTTATGTAACGCTTTTGAAAGGTGAAATAAAGCTCATTTCTACGCCTGGTCAAGGAACAACTATTCACATCATATTACCCGCCAAAACAGACTATAAATCAAATCTTAAAGAAAAAATTATGGATAAAAATCTACCGATCAAAAAAACGTTAAAAATCCTAATTGTTGAGGATGAATATACCAATATGTTTTTCTTTAAAGCAGCTTTTAAAGGTCAGCAATATGAACTTGTAACAGTTGGCAATGGCGAAGAGGCCTTGGCAGCCTTTGAGAAGTCGGCTGATTTTGATTTAATACTTATGGACCTGAAACTACCGCTTATGAGCGGCTTTCAGGCTGCTGAAAAAATCAAAAAAATTCGGGCAGAGGTGCCAATAATTGCTGTTACAGCCTATGCTTTGCGCGGCGATAAAGAGAAAGCTTTGGCCGCTGGCTGTGATGATTATATTGCAAAGCCCTTCTTAAAAACCGAGCTATTAAAGCTTATCGGAAAATATGTTAAGTTGCCAATGGAATAATTCAGCGCTCTTTTAGGATGTAAGTGACACTGTTTACTAACTAATTAGCAAGTATAAATAATAACTGTAAGCCAGTATTAATTGGATAATGTAGCCAATTTGATTAAAGACATGAATAAACCTGAAAAGAAAAAAATTTGTATTCTGATTGCCGAGGATGAGGACACTAATTTTTTTGTACTCGATTTGTTTCTTCGTAAAGCATTCTCAGTTACTACTTTGCGTGCCTTTAATGGCTTAGAAGCAGTAAATGCTTGCCGAGAAAACCCAACTATTTCCTTGGTGCTTATGGATATAAAAATGCCCGTTATGGACGGCATTGAGGCTACCAAACAAATTAAAGCCATGCGGCCAGACCTTGCTATTATTGCCATTACGGCTTATGCCCTCTCAGGTGATGAGCAAAAACTGCTGCAAGCAGGATGTGATGATTATATTGCCAAACCAGTTCGCAAAGTAGAATTACTGAAAAAGATAAATAGGTTCGTAACTTTAGTGTAGTTGAAGATAGTCAATGCAAAAAGCGGAAAGAAAATGAACAGCTATTGAGCTGCTTTTATCGCGAAGCTTTATAGAAGCATTTTTTGACTAAATTTGTGCTATACAAACAACAAAACAGATGTCGCTACAGCTAAATATCTTGTCGTTGAGTTTAATCGTACCAACTGCCGTCAGCTTGCTGTTGGCTTTGGAAGCCTTGAAGCCCAAATATGCTTCACGCGCCAAGTTTTTCGCATTGCTTATGTTTTTGGTGGCTGGCTGGTCAGCCGCTTATGGCTTTGAGCTGGCATCGACGGAGTTAGCTGGCATGTTATTTTGGCTCAAAGTGGAGTATTTTTTCATTCCATTTGTGCCTTTAATGTTGTATCTAGTTGTGCGCCAATACGCTGGCCTGAAACATGATTTTAAGTCCAAACAGCTTATTTACCTGTTGCCCATCCCTGTGCTCACCCTCTTGCTTAGCGTTACAAACGATTTTCACAAGCTGTATTATGAATCCGTTTCCTTCGATAGTTCCAGCAATATTCCTTTACTTTCGTTAGAAATAGGAATTTGGTATAAGGTTCATTTGCTCTATTCTTATTTCTTAGTTATTGCTGCCAGTGTAGTGTTGGTTAGAAAGCTTGTTTTTCAGCGTTCCTTATTCCGTAATCAGCTGTTGTATATGTTGATAGCGGTTTTAATTCCCATGCTTTTGTTGAGTTTATATCTTTTCAAACTATTTCCGATCGACAATTTGGATCCCACGCCGTTTGCTTTCACTTTTTCCGGTTTGGCCATGTCGGTGAGTATTTTGCGCTATCGAATGCTCGATTTGATGCCAATTGCCCGCGAGCATGTTTTTACCAGTATGCCCGATGGATTGGTGGTTCTCGATAACAAAATGCGCATCGTGGATGCCAATCCAGGTAGCTTGAAAATCTTTCGCTGGAGCGAAATTCCGTTTGGTGCTTTAACGAAGGATGTTTGGAAGTCTTATCCATTGTTAATCAATATGCTGAAGCAGTCGAAATCGGAAAGTATTGTAATGGAAATCGCTCAACAGCAGAAGCGATTTTATTTTCAAATTTCCAGCTCTGCAATTCGCAATCATAAAATTGAGGAGGTTGGCTATTTGATTATTATTCACGATATTACCATTCGCTATACCATGCAAGAAGCTATCCGCCAAAGCGAAGAAAAACTAAAACGACTAAACGCCGAAAAGGATAAATTATTTTCTGTTATCGCGCATGATTTGCGCGGACCGCTGGGTGCTTTTGTTGGCCTCACTGAGATGGCTATGAATCAGTCTGAGGATATATCGCATGAAGAAAACCAACAGTTTGCTGCCGATATGTATAAATCTGCCCAGGCACTACAAAACCTGCTCGAAAATTTGCTGTATTGGGCACGCATGCAGCGTGAAGATGTGAAAATACACACCGAAAAACTTGATCTGAAAGCTCTTTTTGAAGAAAACTTGGTTTTGTTTCAAAATGCGATTAACGCGAAAGTACTTAAAGTTGAAAAACGCTTTCAGGAAAATGCTATAGTATTGGCTGATAAGCAGATGTTGATGACAGTGTTGCGTAATTTATTGTCGAATGCCATAAAATTTACCCCACGTAGAGGAACGATCAGCCTAGTTTCACGATCCGAGAATCCCAGATTTTTTCAAATTCTGGTCACAGATACAGGAATAGGAATGGATGAAATCAGGCTAAAAAACCTGTTCAAAATAGAAGAAAGCATGGGGAGACCGGGCACAGAAGGTGAGGCGAGCTCAGGATTAGGACTTATTCTAAGCCATGAGTTTATTGAAAGAATGGGCGGCCATATTCACGTTACTAGCTCACC